>Ga0208769_1000798_pt1 | contig 14715 bp, 17 predicted proteins | sample AntAceMetag02UKC_FD_184768 | JGI IMG/M metagenome (GOLD analysis project Ga0208769, IMG submission 184768) | Saline lake microbial communities from Ace Lake, Antarctica- Antarctic Ace Lake Metagenome 02UKC (SPAdes) (version 2) | ecosystem: Environmental > Aquatic > Non-marine Saline and Alkaline...
TATCAGCCTTATATAACTTACCATTTGTAGCTTTCCTGTAAACCCAATCATCAACAGCTAATGTTTCACCAGCAGTTGCTACATAGGCAACACCAGTATATTCACCATCTGCTAACCCGCTTGGATTTTCTAGAAGTATCTGTACCTCTTCTAATCCATCAACTACAAGTCCATCTGTATCAGTTGTACCACCAACATCAAGGTCATTACCAATATCTACATCGTCTGAAAAGTCACCATCGTAAGAATAAATTATAGACGGTCTATATGATTCACCGATTTTATATGTATTATCTGCATTAAATGAAATGTCACCAGTAAGCCAAAATCCATCAGTATATAATTGATCGTCACTAATGTCATACTGAATTATATTACTCCAAAATCCATAGCCAAGATTGTTTTGTAGTTTCCATCTATCCCCATCAACGATCATTCTAAAGTTACCAGATTCGTCAATGGCAGTCCATCCGTTAGCTAAAAAGTATAAATTCTCCCCATAATCAATTACAATATCTTCGCCCCTGAATGAATCTGGATTAAAGTATATCTCGTCAGCCTTAGTAGCTTCTCCGAGTATGTTTCTGTTATTATCTGGTGATGTTTGAGTGATTGCACCGTCTGTAGTTGGATAAACCTTCGTTCCTGCAGTCCAAGCCCAATTATATTTAGTAGCGAAGCCAGTTAGCATAAACTTATGTAGCTTATTTTTCTTACAGCTTTCAGCAGCCATAACTAATGTTGTCTCTTCTGTGCCATCATATTTATACCACTTACCGTCAGCGTTGAGAGAAAGCACGTCACCGTAATCAGCAAACTCGCCAATGTACCCATATCCGAAAGTTCCAGACATTGAGTTCTTCGCCGTCATTGTTCCGTCTGGGTTTAGCTCTGAATCTATGTTTATTGTCGGCTCAGTAGCGTACAGCGTTCCAAATAATAAGATCAGGATTAAAATATATTTCATTATACTCTCTTTAGTTTAATTGTTACAGAGAGACCCTCTACTGCTGAAGCTGCTGCATCTATGGTCAATCCAAGTCTGTTTGTTGCTGCAAGCGTAACATTTGAAGAGTTCAGCACTCCATCTTGAACTGTTTTAGCTGTAGCATTAATATTGATTCCTAAATTTGAATTATTTGTAAGTATGTCACTTCCAGAAGCAGAAGCAACTCCTGCGGTTAGTTTCTCAACCTGAAGATAAACTGGTGTACTATCCTCGGCTGTCTCTGTTATTGCCTGAATACCAACAACTTCAAAAGCTGCATCAGCTATGAATATTGTGCTATTAACGGTATCAGTTCCTCTTGCTGAAGCTGGAAATGATTTTGTAATATAAATATATGGTTGCACTATTATACTATTTATTTTAAGCAGGTCAGTCGTAACGCTCGTTACTCCAGTAATAGAATTAGTGCCGCTGAAAGTATTGTTTCCTGAATATGTATTATTGCCAGATAATTCTTCAGCAGCAGCTTTATCTACGAGATTGTCAGCAACTATACCAGCTATTTCACCATTTGCACTATTGGTAAATGTAATAGTATCAACTCCAGTTATAGAGCTATCCCCCATAACAATATCACCAGTCATTGTGCCGCCACTAAGCTGTAGCATCTCTTCAAGATTAATCTGGATAGGTGCAAGTCCGGTTACATCAGCCCAAGCAAGGGTAGCAGTTGTATAAGATTGCACAAGAAAATATCCTGAGTCTGCTTCAGCTATATCAATATACCAATAACCGCCACTAATCTCAGTGAATGAGCCATAAGCACTTGAATTTGTTCCTGCTGAATCTGAATTTCTTAATCTTAATGCTGCACCGGTTTCGTTAGCATCTGAAAACACCGTTCCGTCAGCTTGTTCTATTTTCTTTTGCCATCTTATATTAGCCACTGTATCTCCTAATTTCCATATCTAAGTTTAATTGTTACGCATAATCCAGCAAGATTGGTTGGGTCATCACTCAAATAGATTGCAATTCTATCTCCGACTGCTAATGCTGCATTTGTTGGTGTTTTTTCTGATTGTATCGTGTCTGCGGCTGCCTCCATATCAAAAACAGGATCAAGCATAACATCCCCAGCTCCAACCGCTTCTACTCCAGAAAGACGTTCTACTTGCAGCGTAACATTCGCCACATTATCAGAAGGAACAGAATGTACCGACTCAATACTAATAACAGTCATCTTGGTGTCACAAGTGAACACTACTCCATTGACGGCTTCTTTGTTAGCAATAGTATCTATTGACTCGTTAATATAAAAATATGGTTGTGCAATTACACTATTAACCAATAAGCAATCCTTAGTGAAATTGGTTACTCCGGTTATAGAATTATCACCACTTAATGTGCAATCTCCACTATGAGTCCAAGCACCGGTTATTGTTTCATCTGCTGTTTTATCTATTAGATTACCGTTTGCTATTCCACCTAATGTTCCAGCGGTATCATTGAATGTGATATTATTGACACCAGAAATTTGTTGATCCCCAATAGCGATAGCACCGGTCATCGTTCCACCAATTAGCGGAAGATGATTTTCCAAATCAATGAAAAGCGGGGCACATCCAGAATCTTTAGCTGAATCCATTGTAACGAAACCAGCACCAACATCATACCGCAACACATAATAGTTTGAGTTATACGTATCAATATCTATATTAATATTCCATAACCCACCAGCCGTATATGTCATGCTGCCAACTTCAGCACCTACATCACCGTTATTATTAGATACATACATCTTAATATCGTTAGTGCCTGTATCAGTAAAAGCCGTTCCGCTTCTTAAAAATCTTCTTTGCCAATTAATATTAGTTGCCATATATCACCTATGTAAAATAAATATCCATTTCATCAGTGCTGCCCAACATTGGATCGTCATAACCGGCAGCGTCAGTTCCAAGATAGAATTTATCATCACTCGTATCCCTAAAGAATGTTGACCAGTTTGATGACTTAATCGGATCAATCGTCTTACAAGTCAAAATAAGCTCTTGTCCAAAATATCTTGAGTCATCAACTATGTTGACTACCTCTATGTCATCAACTAAAACAACCCAACTATTTATATTTGGAACTCTGTCAAAATCATTACCACTTGTTGTCATAGCTGGAGAGATCCTAATTCTTTTATCATCTGTAGTTTGTCTTGGATAGAAGTGTAAAAATCTAATAATAGCATCTTCGTCACCATATCCATCTGTAGCTGTCAGTGAACTATCTTCCCGCAATCTTAAAATAAAAGACAGGTGCATTTCATCTGTATGTTTTTTCCTTGCGTTATGTATTGTAGTAGCTTCCCACTTTACTTCTTCAATTTTTACGAAGCTATTTGTATTAACAGCAAAAATATATCCCTGACCATAGGACTGATCTGTAGGGGTTGTATCACTGTCCCGAAGCATAATATTACAATATCCATAGCCGAAAGGAATCTTAGTTTGTGTTATTGCCATAATTCAAACATCCTAAAGTTAGTTGCATAATCATAGTTTTCTAATTCAACTTGTTTAATGAAATATGTTTTATTATCGTATCTTACAATGTCTCGTAATCCATAGTCGTGCCATCCCCACTCTCTTGCATCTATCTCAGTCCTACCGTTGCCATATCTATTGTTATAGTAGCCAACGAAGTCTTTCATCCGCTCAAAGTCTTGGTTGAATAGCTGAGAGTCGAGATCATCGAACTTTATCATCCTGACGTACTGCTCTTTAATAATCCAATCTGTATCATCCCAATAGTCGTCATAAGTTTCTGACGTATCTCTGACATAAATATTTACAGTTATCTGGCTTCCAGAATAGCTTAAAAACCAGACCGCATCTTGTGTTATGGCAAATTCTTTCAGCATATCAGACGGAGTAACATTTTTTAATTTGAATGAATAGTATTGAGGAAATCTCGGAACTGTCACTATCAGGCTATCGGCATAATAGTAATCATACATATCGCCCTGAGAGTTATTATTTACTGCTATTGTGCTATCAAAATTATAATGCTGAGAATATAAATCTACGCTTGCCGTAGGATTATTGTATATCCAATAAGTATTATCAATGCTACTATCATAGGAATAATAATCAACATCCCCAGAAACATTTATATATGCTGTTTTATATGTAAGTGCCTCGTCATATTCAGTTTCTATAATTAGAGGAAATGGGTAACAATTATTTAGACACTTTAGATTACTATTCGATTCTGCATCGTTTGTAAACTCAAAAAATTCAATTCTATATGTTAATCCAACATAACCAAATACCGATATGGCAAATTCAATTTCTTCACCACTATCATAATAATCAGTATCGTATGTGTGTAGAAACGCAACATTAAGCGTCTGTCCTAAATAGTAACCAGAGTCAAACAATGGAACAACCTTACCGGTATTTTCTAATGAAGAGCCGTTAATTAATTCATATATTTGCAGTTCTGTCGGCTGTATTGATGCGTCTATTGTATTACTCGGAACTAACAATAAAAAAACCCTATTGGTTGGTGATACCACATAATCTAATATATAATATTCGTCAGATCCACTGCCAATCTTATCATTATAATACAAACTAACCATTTGTGAGTTAGCACTTAGATTGTTTGTAATGGTGAAATCTGAGTCCCTTACGGGTATTACTCGTTGTTTCATTAAATTAAAAATATCTGTTCTTAATGCAGTGATGGAATCACTTATTGGAACATTTACATCGTACCCAGTATTACCATCTTCGTGTGATTTATATAAAAAATAGGGGTCTCCCTCTGGATCGCTGTCATCGTCAATATCTTGTGTAAGCTCACCCAAGAACCACCCGTTGTCTTTAAATATGGTTGGAAGTTCGTATAGGCTTAGCTGGATAGTATCTGATCCAGCTATTTGCACTCTTTTAATTGTGTCGTTATTAGAGAATAAGATAATATTTTTACTTATACTTTCATCATATTCTATCTTAATATCGAAACGAAATATCCTTTCCGAGTTAGTTATGAAATCTTCAGGATTGAAGTAGCCAGTGTAAGAATCTTGGTAGTTATAAATCTCAAAATCCATAGCATCAGACTTAAATGTGAATATGTCATCTTCTATTTCTCTCGATAGGTTTTCTATTCTTGAAATCTCATCTACCTTTAGTGGTTTTTTCTCATCATACCAATTAGACTTGTAAATATTTAATATATTGATAAGTACGTTATCATTAAGCGGAATCCCAGTTGTTTGATAGTTTGGCACAAGCAACACACGATATTGCTTAGTAGCGTCTATTTCAACCGAATACTCTACTGTAATCCAGCTTTGTGAAAAAGATGCGTAAGTGTGTACAGTAGACCATCCAGAATCATCTTTTTGGATTAATATATTAATGTCGCCCTTGTGTATTGTCTGAATGGAAATATTGTCACCACTATCAAGAGAACCTATCTCTTGCTGTATATATGTTTCAGTCTCACTCTCGATCTCATCTATACCACAAGCAAAACCACCTTCAAACGGATATGGAATAACCGTGCCAGAGTTATTGGTAACCGTCCACCCCGTAGGCACATTTTGATTCCAACGGCTGAAGTCGCTGTTTGAAACAAGGTTTACTATAGATGATACGTCAATGGTTAGATTTTTCATAAGGAAGTTTTATTGGCATACTTCTTGCCTGTGTTGTAGATGAAAGCCATATCTCGCTGTGAGAATTTTGCATTGATGTTGTTATTGGGATTGAAATTATTTATTATGCTTGCTGGAGAAGTGCCAGCATTATATCCACTATCAAGGCTTCTGCCGGTTGAGCTTTGTCCTGCCGATTGACCACCACCACCTATTGCAGCGAAAGGATTGAAGCCAACTGGTAAATGTATTCCAATTAATGATAGTGCCTGAAACACTAACCACTGAGCTATCATCTTGGAAATCATATCAGCGAAAGACTGCCAAATATCTTTGAATATATCTTTGAATGAATCACGCCAAGATTTAGCACCTGTAAGCATATCTGAAAATGAATCACCTATAGCATTAGACATTGACTTTGCTAAAGACTCGAATAATTCACTAAGAAATACAGTAGATGCTCTAACATATTCATCAAGTTCTTCAATATCTTGTTTCATCCCATCTAAGAATTGTTTAAAGTTAGCTGATGCAGCAACCCAATCAGCATAGTTTAATGTTTTAAGTTGTTCTAATAACGGCTCTATGGCTTTTTTAGCTTCTATAATATCAAGCGTACCAAGAATTTTCTCTGATCTAAATGTTTTCATTAAATCATTGTATTCACTATTAATTCTTGATATTGCTTCAGTTATTCCTTCCATGCCCTGCATTACTTGAACTAAGCTATTATCGCCAGCACCAGGAAGAGGTGGCACATTTGCGTCACCCTGTCCACGTAAGATGCTTTCGTAGTTTTCGCCAAGCTTGTTTATTTCTTCTTGTTTTTTTACTATTTTATTCTGAACGGAAAGGATTTTTTTATCTGCATCAGCCACTAATTGACCAGCTTCAGCTTCCGCTAGTTTACCATTTTCTATTTGTTTTGTTAATGCTCTTGATTTTTCAAGAAATAGCTCATCGCCTTCAGCACCTTTTTTGATTAAATCGTTAAGCTCTGCCTGTGCGTTTTTGCCCTCATTTGCTTGCGCTTGTATATTTGATCTTAGCTGTGCCTTTTCTTTAATTAATTTGTTCTCTTCTAATTCTAGCTTGACTACTTTTTCTTGTATCTTACGAGCTTCTTCAAATCTTAGTTGCTCAACAAGTTTATCGTGTAGAGCGTTTCTTATTTCTTGTAGTGGTTTTATTAGGCTTTGATAACCAGACTTTTCCATGTCTATGTTTTTAAGATACTCTGGATAATTAGACTGTAATATACCTATGGTGCTTGCTAATAATTCTTTCTCTGTTCTTGTTTTGCTTTCTTTATCTAATAAATCTTCTAATATATTTGAATAATTATTTAAAGAGTTTATTTCTTCCTCTATTGATTCAGATAAATTAACCTTTTGCGTTTTCGTTAATGCTTCTGCAAGCTTACCAAGTGTAGGTAAAAATGCAGATCCGATTTGTCTCTCTAACTTCTTAAAGCTTTCTTTTGCTTGTGCAAGCTTGAATGATGTAGTGTCAGTGATTTCGTTATAGGCTTCCTGTGTCATGCCGGCAGAATTAAGCATTAAGTTATAATCGTATAGCTGACCCTTTGTATCATTGATTCCAGCAGCAACAGCTTTAAATGCACGAACACTGCCAGCAAGTGCAACCATCTCATCATCAGTTGCATATCTTAGTTTTTTCAGAATATAGGTTAATCCTTTTGCTGGATCTTTTATATCCCTAAGCGTAAATCCGTATTTATCAGCAACCTCGTTAGCGACCTTACTATTGCGGGCAAATGTTAAAAGTAATCTATTCAGACCAGTCATAGCTTCTCTTGGTCTAATTGATTGCCTTGTCATTGTTGCTATTGATGCACTTAGTTGTTCAAATCCAATACCAAGCTGACCAGCAGAAGAAACTACCTTACCAATATTTTTGGCAAGTTCAGGGAAGGTTATTTTACCGCGTTTAACGGTAGCGAAGAGAATATCTGATACTTGACCAGCATATTCAGCACTAAGTGAATATGCATTAAGTACACCAGTTATTGCATCTGCCGACGTTGCAGTATTAGTCATGCCAGCAGTAGCAGCTTTAGCTGAAACAGCAAGAACGTCCAGTGCCTGTGAAGCTTCTACGGAAGCAGACAGAATATCATAAAGACCCTTAGTTAATGTTTCTGTAGTTTGACCAAACTCAACAGCAAGATTAACAACACCAACCGTAAGATCATCTTTAAGAACCTTTGTTGTCTTATCGAGCATTGTAAAGACGTTAGCCATTTGGCGTTCAAAATCTATCGCACCCTTTATGCCATCGTCAAAGAATTGCTTAATGGCTCTTCCCGCAGCATAGAATGTCCCCACTATACTAATGAAAGCTATCCTGCTAATCATACGTTCAAGTGAAAGTGCGGATCTTATGCTTTCCCTAAAAGATGTTTTTATCTTATGCCCAGCTTTAACTGATTCGTTGCCAAGTCTTTTTACTGATGTTCCTGCCTTATTAAATCCAGATTGCATAACGTGTATCTGTTTCATCATCAGTACACGCATAGCAGCCATGTCGGCACGAAGTCCGGCAAGGTTTAAACCAATATCAACTTCAGCAGAACCTAATTTTGTTAAATCAGCCATTATCTCTTTATTCCCATAGCAGCTTCAAATTCAGCCCTGATAGCAGGATCGGAAGCGTCTCTGTTTGGATTATAAATGTTACCAGGTTTAGGTGTATCATCTTTTTCCTCTACGCCAAGTACATATCCAAGATTGTCTAAGTAGGAACTATATTGACTCATACTCAGATTATATATTTCATCTAAGGTAAAGTCGTAGTGGTATTTCAGCAAAGCAAGTGCTTTGTCCCACGTTATTTCTGTTCCTTCACTTTTTTTTTATCTTTGACGGGGCTAAGATTAGTCATCACTGTAATTATTTCACCCATGCTGTCAGCATCAACTAACCTCTCGACTGCTTCCAATTCAATTTCCTGATTTGGTTTTATCATACACCATAAGAGATATGAGACACCCTCAACGGTCTGCATTTCGTTAAGAAATTCATCATCTGAAATACCATCCTTAAGTATTTCTCTTGTAAGTGCCATCCTATCTTCTTTGTCCTCAACTATGCTCACAAGCTTGATTTTATTGCTCTGTATCTTCCTTCTGAAATTAGCTAAGTCCTTGAGTGTGTATTCTGATACTTTATACAAATCACCCTTTAGCTTTATCTCCAAAGGTGCATTAGTCATGCTTTCCATACTCATAAATCCCCCTTAATTTAAGATTTCCCTCACTATTACTGTGCCTATTTTAAGCGTTGCTGAAACTGAGGGTGTGAATACCAAAGTACCATCTCCACCCGATGTTATTATTTCTGTATATGTTCCAGTTGCAGTTCTTGAAGTTCCATCTGTAGTTCCAACATCAATGATTATAGACCCGTCTGTAAATGCCGATATCGTGTACTGTGTAAAATACTTCGTAGTAGCACTTAGCGGATCAGATGATGCTTCTAAATTACCAGCAGCACCTTGACCGTCAACAACAGCAGTATTATCCTCTGGTATAGTCCAGTCTGTTCCCTTGTCCCACGATGCGTCAGTTGCAAATGTGCCATTAACAACTAAATTTGCCCCCATAACATATACATATCCATTGAATGTAATATTGTAAGTCATAGTTGCTTCGCCTGTTACGGCTACGCTTGGTGACTTACTGTTTACGATAGCTGCTCCGTAGAACGCCCTACTTGCATCAGCTACCAACAACATATTATACGAAGTACCGAGATCAAGTCCAGTATCTCCGTCCGTATGATTGCCTATAAATGAAGCTGTTGCAGATTTAAGAACTGTCATTGTAGACTTATGCGTTGGTGCGGTTTCAAGAAATTCAGTTATGTCTATTACGTCTGTTACGTAATCTATAGACCATTCCCTAACCGCATCCACAACAGTATCAACACCAGAGACTTGCTTTGTTACATATCCAGCTTTTCCCGTTATACTCGCCATAACATCTCCTAAGTATTAGTGAACGCTACGCTGCCACTTGAAATAAAGTTACAAGTAACTATGGCTTCACCACCAACTGCCACACTTGTACTTAAACCAGTAACAATAGCAACTGGGATGTCGTAAAGGTCTGTTCCATCAGTTTCTAAATGAAGATCATAAGATGACCCTAATGTTAATGCACCCAAAACGCCAGTTGCACCATCGGTAACATTACCACTAAACGAACCAGTTGCACCCTTGAGTCCCGACAACTGTGATTTATGTGTAGGTGCGGATGCAGCCATCTCTGTTATATCAAATATGTCTACGCTGTAGTCTAACGACCACTCTTTGATACCTACAATTACTGTGCTTCCACCTGCTATTTTTACACATCCTCCTGCTCCAGTTATACTCGCCATTATCCCTCCTTATGAGAAAGTCGGTGATACATCACCACTTGATGTGAAGTTTGCGGTAACGGTAGCTTCACCACCAACTGCTACACTTACACTAAATCCAGTAATGTAAGCCGTCATACTATATTTGTCAGTTCCGTCAGTTTCAAGATTAAGCGTATATGATGTTCCGATCGTGAATACGCCTAATGCTCCTGTTGCTCCATCTGTTACGTTGCCGCTAAATGAACCAGTTGCCGACTTCAGCCCAGACAGTTGTGTTTTGTGAGTAGGTGCAGATGCAGCAAATTCGGTAATATCGAACATATCAACACTATAGTCTATCGACCATTCCTTGATACCGACAATAACCGTACTGTCATTTAAAACACATCCAGCTACTCCAGATATACTATTTGCCATTATTCCTCCATTAGTCCTTGTCGACTTTTAAGCGATATGTCGTCATGGCTTGACGCACATCTTCTATTTCTATTATGTTACTTGATACTCTTCTCATTTCCATTATCGTATATCCCGATATGGTTAAATCGCAAAAATCATAAAGGTCGTGTAAGTGTTCCTCGTAACCTTCGATACTTGATTCAGCATTTGTAGCGTCATCGTATATCATAAATTGCACAAGCGTATCTTCACCTTCATCAGGCGCAGTCTCACCAAACCAGTATATAGGCTTATCTGCTAATAATTGGAATACGCCATAGGGATATGTTGCTTGAGATGGTGCTTGTTTATAATACAATCTACCACCTAAGTCTGTGTATAAATCTACGTAGTCACCACTAACCTTAGTTGTAAACTTGCTGTATATCCCTGTTCTCGTTACATTAGTTCCAGACATTATATACCCAATATCTTCTTAATATCATCTTCATGTTCAAACATAGTCTTTCTTAAATATGGTCTTATTGCCATGTTTCTTGTTCCAACTCCAAGGAAATAAGCATACCCGATACCGTCTCCATCTAAATTAACTCCAATTATGCCGAACAACTTATCTGCCGATCTTTTTATTTTGTACTCAACATTGTCATATAAAACACCAAATCTGTGTGCTGGAGATTCGTAAGGTGCAGAAGCTTGATATTCCTGACCACCACCAAGAGAATAAACTATACCGCTCTTATTCTCAAGCATTTTAGACTTTATCTTATTAACTAAGAACTGACAAGTATCTTCCAGCAATCCTTCTGCATTGTTAGCAACTCGCTTGATAACCAAATCAGGTGTCCAAGACTTCCAAACAAGGGTCATGTTCTCTGCTCCAGGTAAAACTTCGTAATTGAATGTACTGTATTATCCACGTGCGTGATGTCATATCTCTTACCCTTAATTCTTATCCGGTCTGCTATTGTTGCATCATCGATTCTATCTGCTATGAGCTTATAGCTTACATTAGCAACTTCACGTGACCACATGGTGAGTTCCTTACCTCGCATACTGCGTAGAAATGCTTTGAACTTCTTTATCGTTGACCAAGCATCAGTCAAGCTACCGCCAGCGTCAGGTGTTTCCACCGCACGTTCGAGATAGCAAGTGTCCTTTCTTCCTAACATTTATATGCCTTGTAATTCCCTAAAATCATAGTTGCTTCATCTGGTAACAGTTTATAATCATACTTGGAAATATCATCTAACTTGTAACCACTCAGCCCGAAAGAATCTTCATTCCACTTGCCATAGTAATATTTCACTATAGAAAGCACAGCTAACTTCAGATCTTCAGGAATAGTCGAATATCCAGCAGTGTAAGTTACATATACATTCTGAAATCCGTTTATGAAGTTACTGGAGTTCACTACAAGCCCAGTATTGGCATTTAAGCTAAACAGACCCTCGTGAGCATTACGTATCGTTAAATCAGCCGTTTGGTCGTCTAAACAGGAAAGACCGTAGCAGTTTACTATTTCTGTTGAAGCGAAGCTATTATATGTAGCATTTGCTGTTGCACTCCATCCTGAACCCGTAGCATTGATTTGAGTTGCTAAAGTCGCAATGGTTGTATAATCGGCATAAGCTAAAGTCGTATCACTTCCATCTAAACTCAAAGTAAGATTAGTGCCATCAGATGAAATGGTGGCATAATTGTAATCAGTAGAGTTATTGATTTCAAGTACATCCTGTGTTCCTATCGAAAGCCTTGCAACTGCCGTAATAGGGTATTGGTCTAACCAGAGTTGATTAGACCCGTCCCCATCATATATTTCACTGTAGGTAGAAGATTCAAAATCCCTTCTACAGTAATGTTTCACGAAAGCGTCAACTTGTGCTCGTATGGTTGAAATTATAGCCGTAGGATCGCTACAGGCTGTGTCTGATGTTATGGTAGCAGCGGCAGAACTATCTTCTGTGAATCCGATTGTGTACCCTGCTGTGGAATTAGAATGAATGTACTGAATCGTATGAGCAGCTTCAGCTATTGTGAATTTACCAGTAGTTGAACTCCAGGTAACGGCAAGTGTGCTTGATAGTGCAGTATTAGCAACAGATGTTAAGTGTGTCGCTAAAGCATCACCGTCATAAGTAGCATTGGTTAATGTTACTTTCGTTGCAGCACCGGCATCATACTTGAAGTAGAGTATATTATTGTTACCTGTGATCTCAAACTCAATAGCTTCAACATCACAGAAATCAAGGCACTCTTGTAAGGTTACTAACATATCATTCCCTTATTCCATATCGTTCAATTAGCATTTTCCTACGTTCTTCCTTCTTCCGTTTCGCTTCATCAACCTGCATCTCGGCTTGAAGTATATCTTCTCTCTGTTTATCAATTTGCTTATCCGAGATAAGCCCAAAGGATTTCCGTTCTTTAAGTGTAAGTCTTTTAGCTGAACGACCCTTTTTCATGCCAAATTTTCCAGCCATACATCATCCTACGAACTTTTCATAAAGACTGAAGTGTTGTTCTGTAAGTTTCTTGCTGTCATTCAGTTCTTTAAGAGATTCAATTATGATGTCAGTTGCCTTTTCACCAATTTCAATTTCACGTTCTTCGTTACCCTTATTGTTCCATGTAGCTATTTCACCGTCTTGCTTAACTTCAAACTCTTTAATGTCACCTTCGCTTAAACCCAGACTTGAAGTTAATGATCTCAATACTCTTAATGTAACAAAATTACCTTCTTTAGGTAAAATCTGTAACAGAATAAGCCTCTCCAATACGGTTAAATTCATTCTTCCCCCTTTATTTATGCTTCCCAACAATTAATGTATGCTGTTCCACCATCTTGCATTTTAACCAAGATGTGTCCTGCGGCAGTTGTAACATATTTTGTAGTTGTAGCATCTACCCAACCGTTCTCTGCATCATCAAAATCAAACACAAAAGAACCAGTACCTTTTACTTCGATTGCGGCAGTAATTGTTCCAGATAACGAGGAACTATCACCATGCAGGAGTAGTCCAACTGGTAATGCTTGTGAATTAGAATATACTCTCATTGCAGCTGTTTGATTGGTTGACATACTAACAATATTAAGACCGTAATCAACATAGTTAGCTGCTGTGCAGTTTATGTTAATCCTGATAGCAGATGTCTCACCTACTACATTAGCACGAATACGAGGTCTTATTTCAAGACAAGTAACCGCCTGTGCTACTGCTGCACCAGCTAATATTTCAGTATCGAATATACCAGCAGATAATGTAGCAGCACCAGTAGCAGTAATTGTTTTACTTGCTGCTATTTCCAATGTTGCAATACAAGAAGCCTGTTCACCAAGAATACACGTGTCTGTAATTGCAAGTCTACTTCTTGTAGCGTATCCATTGACAAGGTCAAATCCAACTGACAGGTAATTATATCCAGCGTAAACATAGCCTGTAGAATCTGCACTTACTGTGATATAGTTTACGTCACCCATTACAGCCGTAGCCGTAGCTGCTACTGTTATGTGCATACCTTTCAATATTAAATATTTTGTCTGTGTTCCGTATGCTAATGCGGTTGAATATGTACCATGTGAGAATACACAAGATGCGTCAAGACCTGTTTCGTCAGTCTGAACGGCTGATATATTTATTGCGGTTGTGCAGGCTGCAGTAACATTAATTCCATTCGTGCAACCATTATCACTAATGTTTATGCCATTTGTGTAGGCTTCACTGATGTTTATACCGTTAGTACCTGATCCAGCAAGTTCAAATGTACCAGCTACAGTTAAATCCATAGCTTTATTGGCATCACCAATAACTACGCCATCTTCGCCAACTCTAAAATAATTGTGTTTATGTGTGTCTCCAGCCCTCACTATTTTAAATGAGTTCCTTCCTTGAATTACTTGTAATTCAGCAGCCATAACTACCTCCTTACGCTCTAACTTGTACGCATCTTACCCAATCAACGTAAAGTTCAGGTTCACCTGTACTCGACCCAGATTGACATACAAAACTTGGTGTAATCCCAACGACAGGAATGTTAGCAGTCAAAATAGATGTTCCAATTTTTACGCCATCAACATAATGAGTAACATCCGTAACGCCATTAACGTGGAATCCTACCCTTACATAAGTAGCTTCTACAAGAGTTGTAGCTGCAACTGGAGTAGCTTCTGTTCCTGCTTTTTCTGCACCAAACAATAATGCGGCACTTGAAAGACATTCAAAACCAATATGATTTGCAGCAGTCATATCATTACCACTTATGATTGAAGTATCGGCTGCTGAAAGTCCAACAAATAGTTGAACATCATCAACTGCATCGGT
>Ga0208769_1000799_pt1 | contig 14714 bp, 39 predicted proteins | sample AntAceMetag02UKC_FD_184768 | JGI IMG/M metagenome (GOLD analysis project Ga0208769, IMG submission 184768) | Saline lake microbial communities from Ace Lake, Antarctica- Antarctic Ace Lake Metagenome 02UKC (SPAdes) (version 2) | ecosystem: Environmental > Aquatic > Non-marine Saline and Alkaline...
TTCTGAATGCAGAACTGATCTGGTTTCGTCCATTCATCACAATTCAGCCTCAGTGTTTTTATTTTTTCTACGGCTTCCTTTTCGTCATCGGTCAAGAAACATAGTTTATCTATCCCCTCATAACCACATTGAATAACTATGTATGCTTCCTTCATTTCCCAAATATCAAATCAATGATCTCGGTAGCTAACTGGTTACGCATTGCTTGATCGACATCTGAATCAACATTGCGTAATCCAGACATGGTATCTGAATCAGCAAATGTATCATACAGCTTCATAGCCACGTTAGCAACATACGTCTCTTTAAAATCCGGATCCTTCTCAAATGCTTTCCGGATAACTTTCCTGGCTTTCTTGATTTTCATGATTTATTTGTTTCTGAACATTTCTTTAGATAATATATTTAGCTGGCCTAATACTTCATCAGGCGTTTTATCGGTTTGGCTTTCTGTTGTTAGTTTAGCAAGGGCAGCTAGTAATAATTTGCCATGTTCGGTGTCTGTGTCAATCTCACTAATTGATTTCATAGTATTTTGGTTTTAATCTATTTCAAGCATCTCAGCACACGCTTTCTCAATCTCCTCCTGCGTAGCTTTACGACAATGGTAGCTTATATAACCAGCCCAATACATGTCGAAATACGAATCTGGCTCCGTATATGTAATCCCAGGAACAGCGTAATCCCCAATCTTACATATTACAAATGTGATATCCGTATTTTGAACCGTAACCCAATCACCAATTTTAAAATCCATATCGTAAGTATTTTGTTTCTAACCCAAATCAACGCAGTGACACGAAACTCTTAGGAGGAACCTGACCACCCGTCTCTATCTCATCTGTCTCTACAACCGTAATAGTGAGATCCTCATCTTCGTAGTAATCCCTGTCATTGCCCTTCCCAAACAACCTCTTTACCTTCCATGGTGTCAGCCCGGAACTCTTCGACAATAATTTGAAATTAGTTACTGCAAATATCAACCCCGATAACTTCTCTCTTCCCACATACAGTTTGCGGCTGCTTATCTTCTTTCCCATGTGTGCGTATTGTTTTCGACGACATTTTTTCTATAACAAGCAACATCTTTAGTATACTATCAATATTATTCCCGTGAACAACTACTAAAGGATCGATACTCTCACTACCCATAACAGGACTATCCCTACCCTCCTGGTAAATATCCCCTATAATCCGTATCTCTGCCTTATATTTCATACCCCGAATATATGACATTTTTCTTGTTGCCGTGATACAAACCTCAAATTTATTTTAGACTACCGAACCTCTCCTCCCTACAAACCCTATGAAAACATGCTGTCCAGCATAAAAATGTTACAAAACATAACCCCTAATTCCCTAAATCAATGCGAATAGACGACTTACGGTGACCCTAACCTCAGTACCGCAATACCCGACGTAAATTACTAAATCACTAAATATCCATTTTAAAGCTCTCTAAGACATTGTACCCCCAAAAGACATAATCCTACACCAAACAAGAGAAAAGCTTCCTGAAGAGACATACGAACACCACTGCCCCCTCCATATTGCCACCACCCCAACTCTCCCCCACACCAACTATAAAAGGTGAGTGACCTTTGTTAACGCTATGGAGGGCAACACCCGCCAGGGAAAAACCAAATCTGCGAACCCACCCGGTCAATGTTTGCAATTCTGTAAATTTTTACTGATTATCAGATAGTTAATACTTAACATAATTATGATTATGAGTATTTTAATGGTTAATTACACCGGATCCCATGCTAAAATAAACTGATCCTGTTTGTTGTATCTTACTGACTACCATGTGATTGAGTTTTTATGCCAGTTGTTTGTGCTATCACCCAGGAAAACAACATAATGAAATGAAAACAAAAAGAAAACCGGACAAAGTACATGTGTATCGTTTCGCTACAGTTTGTATCATAATAGAACAGTTCTATGATTTGTGGTTGAATTAAGCAAAGAAAGAATAAGACTTCTTTTTTTTCTTAATACTCTTGTTACTGCCTCTCCTGACCTTCGGGACTGTTCAACGTGTCACCTTTACCCCTGTATAACGTGTCTTAAGTCCCGGGCAGCAGGATATTTGAATACTTCATGTACTTCTATCCTGTTTATTTGACTGTAGACATGTGTTAAACCTGTGTAACTGGCTTTTTTTGTCTGTTTGGTGTAATTGTATCACTCTGCCTGGACAATGGCTTAAAACCTCTTATTCCTTCTCTTGTTCCGGTCCCCGGACCCATCCCTATTATATAACGTGTTAATTCGTAGTTATACGAAATAGTTATTTTATTACTTATCTTGTTGATAACGTGTAATTTGGCTGACAATTAATAAATACTTTTATTTATTTTTTACAAGTTTGCAAGTATTTCAGTTGAATTCCTGTAATTCATTGATAATTAATACTTTGTCGTGCGGTCTACAGTCCTGGTTTATGGTTTATATCGCTGTAAGTCCCTGATAATCAAGTTTGCATTATACTTTCCTAATATAATATATTTGTACTCAAGTTTAATCAAATCCCTACAATGATGAAAACAACAACCGGAGTAATTTACATGGCCCAACCTGATACGGATGTCATTCTACTTGCTTACTACGTAACAACTACCGGACCTGTCCTTAATCCTAACTTGTTCAATTAATCCCTGCAAAATGAAAAACAAAAATGATTTTATTGCTTTCCTTATCAGCAGACGTTTATTAAAAAAATTCATTGGCTACTGGTCTACAGGGAAAGAACTAAACAACACAAAATTGGCCTTTATTGATTACCTTGAAAGAACATATCCAGGTAACTATATTTGTGCCGCTTTCCCCTGGATGAACACGAAAGAAGATAACACATTCTGGAAAGATCTTGATTTTATCTGGCATGGTTCAGTATATGGACGTTAATTTTTAACCTTTAATCCCTATTCATTATGTCAAAACGTGGTTATCCCTCAGATCCCTATCGTACACAGGCCCGGTTTAGTTCAACGTGTTCACAGTGCGGTAAAACTATCAATAAAGGTGATTCAATCGTATATGATAAGTACAGGCGGTTGGTTTATTGCTTATCTCCTGACGTGTCAGACTGTGGAACATCTGTTTTGCAAGGTGTCCAGGCTGAAAGATCATTTGATCAATACGGAACAGACATATATTAACTTTCAATAAATCCCTACACAATGGAAAAGCAATTTAAAACGTATTCAGACTATGCCCGCGCATGGGCTTATCATAACGGTATTAAAATACGATGTTTTGACTCCACCAAACAAACTATTAACCCTAACGCATTCTATCTGATCCGGGTTACTTCTAACCCTATACGACTGGTTGACCCTCATAACGTGCGTAACTGCCTTGAGGTAACGTGTGACCCTGATATCTGTGATAGGGATTTTTTGAAGTATCTAATCATATCAAAACTTCCACGTATCACACGGTTAAAGATGGGATCATGTCAGCAATTTATAAGGAAAGATACTGTTTTACTTGCCTTGTCAGGTGCTTACAATGAACGTTTGCAGGGTGAAAGATCGGTATTATATCACGAATTCGCATAAAATCCATACCAATGGATAATTACAAATACGAAATAAATTGCACCCAAACAAAAACGGCAGATATTGATTTCACCGTGGACAATGCCAGGGAAATTACATATAAGACGGCATTAAAATATATTGGTATTGCTCATATACTTGAAGTTTTCCCGTTTTATGTGAAAGACAAAAGGCAAGGTTTAACGCTACAAAATGACTGGCATGTAAGCTATTACGTAAGCACGTATCAAGGCCGGAAGTGCTATATAATCATGCATTCAGCAATAGAATACATATTTACTAAAAACCCTACACAATGACAACAGCAACAGAAGACAAGGCCCGACGTTCATTTAATTACGCTTGTAAGCAAGCTAGTAAGTGCAGACATGAATTATATCACGTGTCCTGTAATTCATGCCCGGAACGTAAAACGTGTGACATCCAAGAGCGCATTGAACGTGCAAGATCTAAAATGTATTAAACTTTCAATAAATCCCTTCTAAAATGAAATTAGACAAACTGGAACCGGGAACCAAATTAATGTGGGACCCTAAAAGCAATTATCCGGGGACTGATACACCAATTATCTACCCTGTGACAGCAGGACACAAAAACCCTGATTATAACCGCAATAAATCCGTAAAGATTCACACAGCAAGCGGAGCGCATTACATGGGAATTGAACAGGGGTTTATTAGACTCCCAACAGATTCAGAACTGGAAAAACTGATCTGGCCGGAAATAACTTTGTAACCTCCCTGATATGGTTATCATAGTCCGGTTCGATCCCGGACATGGGAACAAACTTTTTTATAACGTGTTTAATCAATCCCTCTATTATGAATAGATCAAAGTACATTCAATCAATCAGGCCAATTCAACTAACGTGGACAGCCTGGGAAGACTTGCAACATGCCAACACACGTAAAATAAACAGGCTACAACGTGCCAAACGTGTTACACTGTGGTTTATCATCACCTTGGCCCTGTGCATCCTTATAACGGCTCTGATCACTCTTTAACGTGTTATTATAAATCCCTTAATTCAAAATTATTATGAATGAAATTGATCCTTATGAAGCCCTGGAAAATGCAGAAATGGACCTAATAGAATGCACAGATAGCATGGTCCCTGCTAGTTGTAAACATGGTTGCATGGTTGAACCTGACGGAACGTGTGAACATGGTTGCGAATCTGTATTACTCAGCCTGGGAATGATCTAACGTGTGAATATCGGAACTAAGCCGGGACCGTACCCCGGCACACGTTCAAAACCTTTTAATCAACGTGTCATGAAAACAAGTTACAGAATACAGAACGCTAATAAAACCTTTTTGAATGCCGGAACTGGTATTGATAGCTGGTTTACACTGGACAAGGCCAGGGAGCTAGTGAACCGGGACCAGGGCCAACGCATTGTAGAAAGTGACGGAGTTAATATACTTTGGGAAGCATTTTAACGTATCATAAATACCTATAAACAATGAGCAAATTTGAAGACTATACAATACAAGTTGGAACGGTTGAAGGAATACCCATAATTCAGACGGTGACAGCAGAAGATCAAAAGGAAATGAGCAAATTAGGTTTTTCAGCCTCGGAGATATATGATTTTTATAATACTCACCGGGACTGGCAAGCAGACTGCTAATTTAACGTGTCAATATTAATTTTCAATAATCCCTATAATCATGGAACAAATTAGATTTAACAAAAGTGAGCTGGAAGAATTAATGGGCCAAATCATGAACTATGCCGACAATACAAGAAACTGGAAACTTGGAGATGCTGTAAGAATGGTTGACGGTCTACTAAACCTGGACGAAGATCATGAACAGGAATTCAATGATTTCCTGGAAGCCTCAAAGAATGAAGGATACGATTTTGTTATTGAGTATTTTCATAAAGCCACACCTTAATCATGGAACATTACACCCCTCCACCCCTGGACCCGATTCTACAGAGTTTTCATGACCTCTACAACGTGTTAGATCCAACCAATGAACTAACCACGTTAAGCCGCATTCAGCAAGGTTTACGCTATTGTATAGCTAACAACTGCGAACCGGATCAAGCAATACTTGATTTATCAACGTGTGAACCATTTACTAACGTGCAATAAAATGGCATCTATTGACATAATCACAAAGAACAAAATTCTGATTGACGTTAAAACTTATCAGAAATTTAGTAGATCATATAGATTTGATGTTCCCTCAATTCGATACGAAGGGAGATATTATTTCCTGAATGATATTGAACTTGTCACAATGAGGAATGGTACTGAAAAACTTGGCATCCAAGTAGTATATAATGATGGCAAACTAAGGCAGGACACGTTCTATGTAACTCCTGAGTTTGTTAATGAACTAATTGAATTTAACGTGCAATAAAACCCAAAACAATGAAATTTAGATGGACAATTAAAGAATTAAAAGAACTATCTGATGATAAAATTATCAGAGGATTAATTGCTGAAAGAATGAGTGATTTGCAACCATATTCACCATTACGAGAGAGGTTGCAAAAACTTTATAACAAGTATGATAGATTAGTGAAAAAAGGAGAATGGTAATGACACGTCAAGAAAGGATAGCAGAGTATCTAAGGAAATCCACGCTATACAAGTGTAACACGTGTGATAATCGTTTCCTCAAAATACCAGGACAAGCATCTATACTATGCCCGGACTGCCGATCATTTAACGTGTCACCAATACCAAGATTTTTACACGAATTATGAGCGCACCAATTAGAAATACATGCCCGGACATTGACAGGGCACTTGAAGAACTTGACAGTGCTAAGTCTGAACTGGCTAGTGCTGAAGAAAGCATATATTCAGCTAAACAGTCAGTCGAAAGTGCTGAAGGAATGGTCGAAGATTTAAGGGACGACAATAGCACGTTACGAACCTGGGGAGAAGAACAGGAAGACAAAGTGAATGAACTTGAAAATAAATGTATCAACTTAGAAGACCGTATATCTGAACTTAGAGACACATTATCTCAATATGAATAATTCTCAATAACCCCTACAATTATGACATCACTTGAAAAACGTGTCAGTATAGCAATGGAAGACTATTTGCAGACCTCAGAAAATGATCTGTACATGGTACTGAAGAACATTGTTAAACATCATGGGCCGGATCCCATAGATGAACAAATACATGAAGAACTGGAACTGTTTTATAACTCTCATTAATTAACGTGTCAATGAGCGAAAACACAGTACATACCTCCCCGGATCTGTTCGATGAAAACCGTACTAACGTGTTTGATCCTAACTCAACAGAAATGATTGGGCAAATACAGCACACGCCAGAGGGAGATATAACGGTTTCGACACGTGATATGCAGACAAGTATGTTTGGAGATAGTTCACAAGCCTACACCCATCTAAAGGGCGTTAAGCGGCAACGTGTCAAGAAATACGTACACCCCTGGGAAGATAGGATGAAACAATATCATAAAAACCACGATAAATTATAAAAACTATGAAAAAAATTGAATTCCAACAAGAATGTAAGTCCTGTGAAGGAACCGGACTCTATGTAGGTTTAGCTGAAAGAAATGGCTCTGCCGTTGTCTGCCATCATTGTAAAGGAACAGGAGAAATAACATTCAAACATTCCTATAATGAATTTACTGGCAGAAAAGATTCCGAAAAGGATATTATACATGTAGTGCAAGTAAATCCAGGCGTTACCATTGGAGATGAAGGAGAATATAACCTTGATGATTTTGGAGGTATGCCTTATGAAGACTGGAAAGAAGGTAATCCCTTCCCTGCTGGCTCTGAAATGAGGAAATTTACATGTCCTGCATGGTGGTATCAATCCGCTGATTACAAGTTAAAACCAGATTGGAAAGAATGTGCATGGGGAGGTACTTTTCCATCCTGCAAACACTTCGGTTCCAAAGAACTATGTTGGGCAAGGTGGGATGCGGAAAATCCAAAGCCATGAACATCCTCATAACACGTGACATGCCAATGATGGAACTGTACCAGGGACACGTTATACCGTACTTCTCCATGACAGAACGTTCCTTAATAGGAATACTCAATGATGAACTTACTATTTTCCCTTCAACGTGTGCATCCATTGATTATTCAAAGGAAGTGCAGGATACTATTGAACGTATGGAAACAATTGACGACACCAAACACCTTGAGATATGAAAAAAACAGATGTGATTGATGAAATTACTGCCAATCTTAACAAGTCCCTAAAAAGGATAGACTGGCTATTTGATATGATGGATCAATATAGGCTTGCTAATTTAGGCCCCAATGAACCATTTGAAATCAATGGGGTAAAATATGTTGTATTGGAAATTAGGTACTTTGATGAACTCCCTGATATCATGCTTGGGTTCTGGAACAAAGAAGGAGTCTATCAGGACAACATAACCAACTTGTCATACGTTACTGGACACTAAATACTTAAAATTATGAAAAACAAATGGATCAAAATTCTCGGACGTAGGGTAGACACAACCTACATTATCGGATACGTGGTAAAAATGCGTAAGCCCAAAGAAGTGGGGTATGATAACCCTTTTCTATGGAAATTAACAGTCTCATTTGCACCTCCCATCAATGACTCTATTGATTATCAGTTCAAAACAAAAAAAGAGGCTGAGAAAATCGCACGTAAACTTGACAAACACGTTAAGCTGAAAAATATATTGGCTTAAAACCGTAAATTTGACCAGTTAATTAGGGGAACATGAGCCTCCGGTTTTTTTGTAGGGATTTAACCAACAGGTTCGTGTATCCCCTTTAATATTCACGAATAACAACCACATGAGATGTATTACGATTCTATTTCTACTCGCTGCACTCTCAACACCTCTCCATAACCAGGCACCACACCAAAGGCTGCATATTATGGAAGACCAGTTTGCAGCACGTTACCCACAATGGAACATGTTTACTCAACAAACGAAATTTGAACTTTACAACATGTTCGACCAAAGCCCAAATAAATACGCTTGGTTCCCGGATCACTATCCCCGGCCAGAGAAAGGTAACGCCACAATAAGGCCCAGAAGTACATACTTTAAACTGACACGTTATGAATGAAGTAATCGAAGACCACAAAAACAGTAAGGGATTGGTATTCTATATTGGGATGGCCGTTATTTCTTTTGCTGTCATCTTGATTATAGGACTCTTTGCACTTGTTCTATTTCTGCCGCATCCATAGATAACGTGTCCAGGTAACTCCTATTTAATGAGGCAATCTTCTCGGATACCTCTTCCTGGGAGTATTTCATGATCATTGGACCCACCTTCTTTGGGAACGTGTCAGCATAAAGCTCCCTCAACTCATCCTGTAACGTGTATATTTTAGACCAATCGCAGCCCTTGACCTCCTGAGAGTAGGATATTCGCTGGCTTTCTGTGCCATGGTCCAGTAAATAATGCTCTCGTTGTGTTATACGTGCCAAATTGCCAAGATATAACCTGAAATAAGGAAATTGTTTCTTGCTTAACATGTGAGCACAACAACTTATGTCCAAATTAAGAGGTGTTTTAGCGTCAGAGACAAAAGATTTAACCGAAGTGATGTTCCACAATATGCGGAAGGTTTTTATCTCTCCTGTGGCTTTATATGGCTTCATGATGACACGTTGTTAAACGAATACACCCGAAGCGAGAACTCCGGGTGCACCGAGATAAATACAAAAATGGGTTGATAGATGATCATTGCAAAGATAGTAAAAAAAAAGAAAGCCAAACTACTGTTATTCGCTTGGCTATCCCGAACACGTAAACGTGCTACAGCACTACAAAGATAAAAAATCCCCCGGAACTTGTCGGGGGACTCACTATATAGACTTTGAGACTTTGTTTTAGATGCTATAATATGTGGTTAGGTATTCAAAGACACCCCCGTTCCACGAATGGAACTCTCATAACTATATACGGGTGCAGGTTTCCTGCTGGCTGTCTATTATAGGAATGGTCACGTTGCAGTACCTTCCCTGTATTACTTTGCCAAATAGTCGCTGAAGGGTAGATTTCATCTAAATTGTCATTTGCTTGAGCAGAGCCGATCCGAACCACCTCCGGGATTCTTGCGGTTTCAACGATGTTTGTTTCTGTTACATTCGGTAGGCAGGATACCTGCACATTGGCAGTGAACTGAATCATATCCGTTACCTCTCCGGTAAGATCCAGGTGATCTCCGGGCAAAAAATTGGTGTACTCTGTTTCATTATCTCCTAACATGTCAACGCTAGGAGGCGCATTGGCCATAGCAACTCCAATAAACAAGAGCAAGATACTGATTAACAAAAAGAGTTTTCTCATGATAAAAACCTCCAAATTTGGTTGTGTGGCAATATTGCCGTTCTCTATAGAGTATTGAAGAAGTAAATATATCTATTTATTATCTACCATCCAAACATTATGAAAACAAATTTACTGATTTATTGGTAGAAAAACATCTATCAACTCGACCACTTGTTCCGCAGTAGCATGTTTGCTGAACAACTGCATGCTCATATACGCAGATATGAACGTCTCCCCGGTAGCCTCCACAACAAGTTCAGTAGCTATCTTTTTGTACGTGTCTTCATCCATGCCATTCGCCTGTAAGCCCTGGAATATCTGTCTTATGTCCTGAAACGCACGTGCTCCACTCTCAGGTAATACAGATATTATTATTTTGTGATGGATGATACCATCTTTTTCCCCTGTTACCCCTTCGCTTTCTGTAACTTGTTTCGGCTCTTCTTCTGGACCACTACCCATGTTAGCCTCAAACTCCTTGTCCTCCGGTGTCTTTTCTTCGGGTGACACGTTACTTTCTGGCTCCTTTTTCCCTTCAATATCCGTTGTCTGCTTGGAATACTCATCAAACCTGCCAGCCTGTAGTGCTAATACTCCCAGTCTCCACTTCTTATTGGTGTTCTTTCCAGGCATAGCATTCAACTTGTCAACCAGGTCAGGGAAATACTTCTCCACTTCATCGCAAATCTTTGGACCAAGTTCTGATAGTTCGAATTCAGTATACACGTGTGCCTCCTGCTCCTGTTCCGGAACTACCTCTGCTTCGGGGATGGTGACATTGTTCTTGGCAATCTTGTCGGCTACCTTACTTGTCAGGCTTTCGGATCTCTCAGCAACGTGTTCCTTGTCAGGAATAGTAACAGTGGCTCCGGAAGCGGTTTCAATGACTTCTGTGGGATCCTGTGGCATGTCTTGGGCTTCTTCTGTAGTGTATAGCCCTGCAAGCACATCAGGATAATGCAAGCGTGTGTGTATTCCCAAGCACCGCCAGAAAATCATCAATTTTTGGTACTTCCACCAAGGAGAATGCTTAAACTTCCATCCGTCTTTCCCCTCTACCATCTGTTTCGTTATCCAGAGGCCAGCTTTTTTCGAATCATTCACAGAAAAACTATCTTCCCTTGTTGCCCCATTATCTAAACGTGTTGAAGTGATTCTTACTTCGTAGTCTTCATTTTCAATACTACCAGTCACCTCCTCTTTCCACGTACCATGCTTAAGGACACCGGAATTAAAAACAAGGGACTTAGCCCCTGAACCCTTGATGGATATAAGATTGTTCACCGGGACTATTTGCTGAAGAGATTGACTTACACTTAATCCTATTTCCATACCATGTTGGAGCACAATAAGGACTGCCTCTGGCTTTCCTTTTGTGTAGTCAGGCTTATTGTCTGGTCCTTTCTCGTACATGTGAGATGGACAGAGCTTTGATTTCAATAGTACATCTGCATACTTCATCATGCCCTCAATAGATTGCATACTTTGTTCAATGTACGCAGGTACTTTAGGTGTTCTTCTTACTAACTTGTTTTCTTCCATTGTTTTAAAATATTTAATTAAACTTCATTCAGGTACATGTGTTCTCCTACATATTTTTTAGCGAGTTCATTATATCTTAGTGCTGCTTCTTCCTCTGTATTAAAATACCCGCCCAATATTTCTTTTTTATTAACCATTATCCTAGCCCTCCAATAATACTTTTTATGTCGCTTCACATAAGTTACTCCTCTATATTCTGAAACACCTCTGCAATAATTTACGCTATTGAATGCGTTCTTTGACTTTGTGCAAAATCTTAAATTGTTCTTCTGGTTATTTAAGCCATTTTGATCGAGATGGTCAATAATATAAAACCCTAGGTTTGGCTTGATTACCATATGCATCAACACAGGTTGCCACTTACCCTTAATTTTTCTTTGGTTTTGTGCATAATGCATGTTCCCCATTTCGGTCACACTCCAATTAAATTGATTCAGGTACTCGTAATCTTCATCATCTACTAACACAACAAAGCATCGATTTAGCTTTATCTCTTTCATAATAAAAGAACCAAGCGAAGGGCGTTGAATGGTTGCCATGTGGAGACCACCGCAGTCATTTCTGAGTTGCGACCCTTGCTTGGTATTTTTTAAAGTTAGTTCTAACATGACATTTGATTCAACATGTCAAATTTACGAATTATTCTTCTGTTCTGCAATTTCTTCTAATGACGGTTCAACGATATTATGCGACTCAAGCAACATGACTGCCAGTGCTACATTATAATCTCCAGTTCTGTTACCACGTTTAGGAGTCATCACCCATGTCTTTCCCTTGGCTTCTATTACAACGTGTACATTCTCAATGTCCTCTATTTCGAATGGTGGTTTCACATTACTTGTTTTTAACTTCAAAATATTGTTTTGTAGCATCTTCTTCTGCTTCTGTGGCGTTCTGTTTTCTCTCATCTTTTTTAAGCAATGCTAATATATTCATAACTATAACGAGTATTATCAATAAGACAAATACTGCGATTGAAATCGGGTTTAATAGTTCTTCCATAATGGTTTGTGTATTACTGAATCGTTTTCAAAAACTACTCTAAAGTACATGGTAGTATCACTTTCAGGATAAGCTCTATTGTCTGCTAGGAAAGCGAAGTATCCTGACCCCATTAACAAGAGGGCTATTAATCCTATTATAATCCATCCGAGTGTTTTCATTCGTGAGTATTAATTGGTTTCCAATTGGTGGTAGAATAATACCGTACATACACGGTGTCAGCTTCTGAGTATTCCCAAGTAGATACTAACGTAGAGTCACTATGATAGTTATTCCATATAGTTCCATTGGAGGCAACAGGTGTAACGAAACGATAAAAATTACCAAGCATACTTGAATCGATCACTAATCTGTTTTTGGGGATATCATAAAACTCATGACATCCAACAGCTTCATTATACTGCTTTTGCTCCTGAGCTTCCCATTGAGCAATTTTATCAGCTTCACGTTTATCAACAATCTCGTTTCGGTTCACAACGAATATGGCAACACTCACAAGTACAAGCGTTATAAATAATGGTATTCTGTATTTGTCTTTCATTCCATCCAATTTTTAAGTGAAAGTAAATATCCCGTCATTCCTTTTTTATCTTCATAGTCAATCACTTTACCACGCCCCGTCTTTCTTAAAACCCCAGCAGCTTCCCCGTCAACAGGTCCGATTGCCATTATAGGTCTATGTGCAGCCAGATACTCATACAGCTTCCCTGTCATTATCCCTTTGTTGTCTGGTACGTTGTTTATTAATAACAAAAGCATATCGGCATCCTTGATTATCTTTATTGACTTTGCATGTGATACATATCCATATTCTATAACATCAAGTTTTTTTATTGCCTGCATCACCACATAATCCATTACCCCAACGATCTTTAATCCCATGTTCAGCTCCCACAATACTTCCCATAGTACAGGAACGTTCCTTGTAGCTGCTATCGTACCTGAGTGGGTTAGGTATTTCATGATTTTTGCATACATACTTTGCCGTATGTGAAGTGCGTTGTCTGGTTAGGACCTACTCTAATAAAGGGTGGGCAGGCTATGTCTTTATTTTTCTCCTCCACTTCCAGAAGATCCTTATGAGCGTACTTGAGTATTGGTATTGTTTTAAACAGAGGATCACTTTCCGGTGGAAGTAATTGCCTGGGAATTACCCTGTGTTTCTTATTTACTTTTATATACCTTTCATGGAATCTCAGGTGACTGGTATTATAATGATATGTAGCCTCTATTCTCAGCAACATTGATGGTTCAATTTCTAAGGTTTTCAAGTTGCTCATATTGGTATAAATCATCAGCATCCATTTCTTTTCAAATAGTATCCAGTGACAGAAATCAATGAAATATGGCAGTAGTGTAGGTTCACCACCTAATAAGGAAATTTCATTTATACCTCCTCCACCACTTCTACGCAGGGCTGTATCCATATTGGTGAGATACTCTTTCCAAGAGTCCAAGGATAGCAGCTTGCTCTCAGGAAAAACACCATCCGTTCTTATCAAACAATACTCACAATTGTAATTACATTTCCAATCTGGGTAAATGGATACGCTTACACCGGGTCTGAGTTTCTTAATAATGTAGTACCTAATTATTCTTGATAGTAATCTTTTCATTTGTTATCTTTTATGGTAAATATTGCGGCAAGTATAAGCACTCCCAAAATTAAAATCACTGGGATGATATACCACCAATCGAAAATTTCTTTTAGTTCGTTCATAATGGTTTGTGTATTACTGAATCATTTTCAAATACTATCTCAAAGTACATGGTATCATTTTCGGGATATGCTCTATTGTCAGCCCTGAAACATCCCATTAACAATAGGGCTATTATTCCTATTATAATCCATCCGAGTGTTTTCATTGGTTAATTTAACTCAATTACTTGTTCAACTCTTATTCGTTTAATAGAGTGATCAGTCATTACCAACTGATACCTTTCTGCCGTTAATTTCACAGGTACAGTCCAAGTGTTTTCATCATAATCAACATATTGAACCGAATAATTCATTTCATTCTGAAGTGCGATTTTTAGTAGTATTACGTCATTCATAGTTTTTACTATCATTAATCCTGTATTAGCGTGTTAGTGTTGGGATTTCCATGCCTCAAACATTTTATGCTCACCACTTTTGTTTCTAAAGCACTTGTATGCTTCACCAGTTCTATGTTGATGATAATTTACTGCCGTTTCCCGTTCTCGCTGTTCAATCACTTTATCGAGGTCTGATTCAAAATTGTCTTTTAAGTATCTCGGAGAAAACAGGCATTTCCACTTTTCTAATAATTTTTCTTTTGTCATCTCTTTAGTGGT
>Ga0208769_1000803_pt1 | contig 14701 bp, 12 predicted proteins | sample AntAceMetag02UKC_FD_184768 | JGI IMG/M metagenome (GOLD analysis project Ga0208769, IMG submission 184768) | Saline lake microbial communities from Ace Lake, Antarctica- Antarctic Ace Lake Metagenome 02UKC (SPAdes) (version 2) | ecosystem: Environmental > Aquatic > Non-marine Saline and Alkaline...
CATTTTCAGAAGCGCGGCAGACCCATACTTCTGTTCCATCTCGTTCATGTATGTGGTATGGCGCACGTCTTTCCCGACACCGGGGACGTCAGGCTCCACATTATCGACAGGCTCGCCCTTGGGTATGGCTTTTTCTTTAACGTCCACTGTGGGTGGTTTAATAGACTCCAATTCAGAATCAGCTCGCTCACTTCCACGATCTTTTGGAGCAGGAACAGCGTGAAATCCACCATCAACAGATTTGATTTCAAAATCAGCTACATCAAGACCTTTATCCTTAATTTCTTTCTTAACGCCAACTTTATTCTTGAACGGCTTAAAATCAGAACGCCATATTTCACCGGCTTGCATTCTGGCCTGGATGTCAGCACGAACCGCGATATCCGGATCATTCACCGTTCTCGGTTGTTTTTCAAAATTACTTTCCTCTCTTGCAAGCCCTGCATCTGTGAATGCTGAGAAGCTATCCGATGCACTCCCACCTATTTCTGTTCCGGCGGGAGCATTAATATTCTGCGCTATATCTAATGCTCTTGCAGAATCAGCCGCGTCCACCACTAATGGTCGATCAACCCCTATCGACTCATTAATACGATTTTGAATTGGAGATACCGGCTCCACCGGGGGAGAACCGGGGGAAGGTTCTTCCAGTGGGGACGGCAACTCACCCTGGTCGGGAAGAGTCTCGCCTTGGTTTTTATATTTAGCTATGGTTGGCGCCAGAGCGTCCATCAACCCCTGATTGCCAGCTATGGCCTCTTCAAGCTCTTCTACCGTTCCTCCATTTGCTAATATCTTTTCAACATCCGCGATAGCGCCCCTGTAATCAACGCCTTCCGGCACAACGTCCATTTGGTCTGGGAGCATTATTTTGGTGGGGTCTATGGCTTGTTGGGTTACATCTTGTGGGTCTGTATCGAAAATGAGTTCTTCTTTTTCTACCGGGGCCTGATTTTTCTGTAACGCTGAACCACCAGCTCCCATAATAAAAGATGGAAGCGCTACGTTTAACCCTTCCTTTGTAGCATCAACCATTCTACTCCATGTACCAGGCTCTATTTTTCCGCTTTGCAAGTATTCAGCAATGTCTTTCGCAATGACTTCCGATGGTTCCTCTGCAACTTCTGTTACCGCTTCAGTTGCCCCTGATATTACGTGTTTTCCGGCTTTCTGCAAAGTGCTTCCTGTAGCTTTGCTTAGCATTTTACCAAAACCAATTGTGTTCAAAGCTGCCGACATTGCTCCCATTATTATGCCAGCATTAGACGCTTCCTCTTCTGGCTTACCTTTAGCAAGCAATTCACGGTATGTTCCAAGCCCCTCCATCCCTCCGCCAGCAGTTCCAGCTCCAGCAGCCATCCCGATTTTAGCCAATCGCTCTATAACTACTGGGGTTAATTTAACCGCCGCACCGCCTATTTTCAAAACCTTGGAAAGCCCTATACCAGGCAATATTGCGGCTATTACAGACGGGGCGATATTGCCTATATTATAAGAAAGCCACTCAGGGTCAGCCATTAATCTTGGCTTTTCCCAGACGTTTCCTTGAATACGCTTTGGTGGAGCATAAGCAACTCTTTGTTTTTCGTAATAATCCGCTACAGATTTTCCTATTTTGGATATAGGCTCGCCTATGGCTTCAGGAAGTCTTTTGCCAGCCCATTGGCCAAAAGCCCCAACCGATTCTCCAACCATAGCGCTACCAGCAGCAATGCCTTTTATTCCGGATGTTGTAGTAGCCATCGCATCGTTTAGTATCCCACCAACTTGGCTAGGGCCACGTTCCTCCGGCATATCAATCGGCGCACTCGAATCTCCGAACGGCGTTGGGAACGGACCCTCTGGTTTGATTGCTGTTTTTCTCTTTAATAGGTCAACTGGTTTAGGAATGCCTCTTTGCGTGTCCCTTTCAACCCCTGTATCCATCCCGGCAGACGGACTAGGCATAGTATTGGAATCAATATTTGATCTTTGTTCCGGGACAGCAATGGCGCTTGGTTTCGGTTGCGATATCGCTTTAGGTTCGGTTGGTGTTGACGTAGTTACGTCCGTGGTGCTTTGAGCCATCCCCTGGTGATTAAGAAAATCCGAAAAGACGCCTTTCTGTACTTCAGTTGGAAGTTTGCGGAATTCGTCATCAGCTATTTTTTGGTCAAAATATTCCTTATACACAAAAGCTTGACCTTCAATCGGAAGCTCTTTGAATTCTTTGCTGTTAGCCCACTCTAAACTAGACGCCATTTAGTTCACCTTCATGCCAGTTTGTACTTTTTGTTTAGCTGTCCACTGTTTTATGGCTGCGTCTTTATCAAAATCGTCAGTACCCGCTTTTACAGTTGGAGTTCCACCACCAAGCCCAACCGCCTTAATGTACTCAATAAGAGCTTGAGCTTCTTTATACCCAGTTTCGCCTTCTTTGATTTTCTTCGCCCTCTCAAGCACACTTCCGACTGCCAATTGTGTTTTGGGTATGTCGTTGCCTATTAAAGCATTGAGTTCAGCATCTACGGAATCAGCAGGTAGCGCCGTATTCTTCTCCCTGCTTGCTATCACTTGCTTAGATAGCATAGCGATTTTCTTATACACTTCGCTTCTTTGAATCCTCTCTCCGTTAACTACCATCCATTCCGCATTCCGTTTTGCACTGTCGTCCTTGGCTTTTGCCCTTTTTTCTTTGTATTCTTCAGCCTCCGGGCTTTCGGTATCTCTATAAAACTGCTTAATTTCTTCAGGGTTATCGAGGGTTCTTTGAGTTCCGTCTTTATACGTTACCATAATAAGGTTTTTGGAGCTTCCGTCCTTAGCTTCATAACCAGGGAAAACCGCAGCCGAGGCTCCTTCAAAGGCTGTGCCGTCCTTACCGTAATAGTCGAACCCACCGCTTTGAATCAATTTTGTGTTCTTGGATGTTCTGCGGTTATGGTCAGTTATTTTTCGAGCTGAATGAGTCTTGATATCTCCTACAGCACTCAAATAATCAGATAGTTGCTTTTGGTTAGGCTCTTCAATAGTTTGTCGCTTTCCAGTGGTGTTATTGAGAAAAGACCATTGGTTGTTACCCTCAAATCTGTAATCACTTCGCCCATCATGGGCTCTTCCCATGGCTTTCAACACAGGTTCTAAATAAAGGCTTCGATCGCCGGTAGTTAATGCAGCTCTAGCACCATCAATATCAATCTTAAATGTTTTAAGCTCATTATTGAAAGTTTGAGCATTCAAATTCCCAAGCTGCAACTTCTGTTTCGTTGCCAATATCTCAGCGCCAGCTCGGACGCCAGGAGGTAACTCGGCGGGCATTGTTTTTACAGCCTCCGGGTCTTGTATCAGCCGGTCAGCCCACGCACCCGTAAGGGTTTCCTTTTGTTTCTCAGCAATCATTCGTTGCCCGCGCAATGCTGCGTTTTCTCTAAGTGTAGAACTATTCTGAATGCGTGTAACCGTGTTTGCCATCCTTAACGCCTGGTTTCCTATACTTTCTGCCATCGTGTTTCTCCTTTAACCGAACAGAGCAGTGGCTGCCAAACCGAGTACAGCACCGAGTACTGTCCCCACACCAGGTACTACAGAGCCTGCTACGGCACCACCGGAAGCACCACCAGCTACGCCTCCAGCCGCCGCACCAGACCCATATCCTAACGCAGCAGTGGCGGCGGGAGCCCCAAATTCAAGTGCCGCTCCAGCAGTGGTTCCCAGGGCGCCCCCACCCGCAACGCCACCTGCGGTTCCACCAGCCGCTCCTAAAGCACCAACCGCTGGGATTGTTGTTGCTGGAACTCCACTAAATAGCCCGTAAGAACCCGCCCCGTATCCGGCGGGGAGTTGACCTGCCGCTTCAGATATAGGTAACACACCTTGTAATGTAGGGGCAGCAGCTTCACCAGCAGGAATAACTTGTGCTGTTGGCACAACCTTAGGCGGCATCAAAGCCGGATCGACAGGATCAATAGGTGTCGTAGTGTCTCCCAAGCCAGAACCTTTATATACCTGATAACCAGCAAGTCCTACACCCGCAGCGTCCATCAACCCTTGACCAGCACCAGGTTCCTGTTTCGTTTCCTGCTTGCGTTCCTGCCCCATCCTCGCCAAAGACGCTGAAGCACCCTTTACGCCCTGAAGGACTTTCGTGAACGGATTTTCAACTTGATATAATGCAGCCATATTGTGTCTCCTTTAACCCAGGGCCATCGCCATTTGTCGTAGGTTATCTTCTCGGCCTGTTCTTGCAGCCTGTGTCCTGGCGCCCGCCGTGGCCTTGGCCTGTTCAAGCGCAAAGTCGCGCTCCATAGCAACCTGCCTCCCGGCCCCAACCTGGATACCTTGCCTAGCTAGATTCCGTTCCATGCCACCCCTGGCGTTTCCAAACTGTTGCATGGCATTTGCACCTGCTGCGTCCATCTGATCGCCTATATCGAGGTTACCAGCTTGCCCCATCATCCTTGATTGTAGAGCTGTTCTCTGTGGTATGATCGCCATATTAGCGTCAATCTGGGCTTGCTCCATTGGCTTGTAAGAATCTTGCCAGAACCGAAAGTATTCTTCCGCCATACCAAGTTCCTTTTCGGATATACTCGCCAACCGTGCATTATAAGCCTCGTCGATGCTATTTATTGTTGTGTTAGCACTACCTTTACAATATGCGATAGAACCATTATACTCAAAGGATTCCTCATACTCGATTTCATTTGTTGCTATATCAATAATGACACGATCGTATATTTTCATTTTAAGCCTCCGAGGATTTCCTTTGTGATATGCAATAAGGTTCCTTCAACACTCTTATTTGTCTTTTCATCCCATAATGCGTTAGGGATTTTACCGATTTCTATAAGTCCAACTTTTTTCAACCATTTTACACCAACGACATTCCATGATGGTATCAACCCGAGTACAGTTTCAAAACATGGGTTCTCGAAGCTATCTGCTACCCCAAGCAAATGATCAACAGCAAAGCGGCCTATATCAACCGATCCTTCCCCAATACTTCCGTTGAATCCACAAAAATGAGCGTAGCACGTTTTGTAACGGACTCTATTAAACCACATGATAGCGGATAAGTCAGTTTCATTTTCAATTACGAACAGATAATTTTGGCCATATTTCATAATCGTAAGGAAATCTTCCGGATCGTTCACGGTGCCATCACTGAACACTATTTTATCCGTACCCTCATCAACCATCCTGGAATAAATGCTTTTGACAAAAGTATCTGTAAAAGTTTTTATCCCGTCGATCTCTATGTATGGGGTTATTTTCATTAAACTGTCCTTTTCCATTATTACGCAGTTCGAAGCCACATGTAAACAGCAAAACTTAGTGGCAAGTTTGCCGTCGATGCAGTGTTTACGGTTGGCACTGTTACGGTGTGTAAGTGATTGTTAACAGAAAGTGTTCCAACAGTATGTGTGTGAGCTATAGTGTGAGTGTGAGCGTCTAATGGCACATTAAAGCTGGCACCGGTACCATCTTTTATAGTACCATAAGAATTAGGGGCACCAGAACTTGCCGCAGATGAAGCGGAGGAGGTTCCATTTAATCCTGGTGCAGTGCTACCAGAGTTAAAAGCTGCCCTGGCCGGAACATTGTGTAAGTGGTTAAGTGCGCCATAAATAGTTGGTCCGGCTGGCCCAGTAATAGGAGTGAACGCTGCACCAGCACTGACGAGTACGTGACCTTGAGTAAGTGCTGTCCAAGTCCCATAACCGAGTGTAGTGTTTGGGTTAGTAGCAACTATTGAAATGTAGATGCTATTAATTGGAAATGGTTCGGCTATGGTTGTAGACACCACATTCTTATTGGCGTCAGTCGCTAATGTCTGGCTTGCATTGCACTGTTGAAGGTTTAGCTCTGAGCTGGCGTGAAACTTCATCGACCGATCCGCCCCAACAAATCTTGCAACTTCAACGTCACTACCGCCATCATTTACGTTTAAGATAATGTCTTTGTCGCTTATCGTGTTCTTTATTGTGATGTCATCTGTAGCCTCGCTTATTGTGAATTCATCTAACCCTGCGCCTAAAGTAAGCGTTCCACCTATATTTACATCATCAGTAACGTTGATATCACCTTTTTGATATTTTCCACTCACAGCTACCCAAAAACCAGCAAGCCCAGCTACAACATATGGTGAACTTGCACCGGAAGCGTTCGCTGAGTCAAAAGCATAAATTGTATAAAGATCTTGATTTGCATCAACCTCATAAGCGACTAACAAACTTCCATCAATAGAGCTATAATCTCCTAACTCAATTGGTGCTGTTATATCAGCAACGGCAACCAATAAATACGTCCCATCAAAAGCAGAAAGCATATCTAAAACATCAAGGCGTGTTAAAATAGCACCCTCCGCTATTTTAACTTCAGTTACTGCTCTATCAGCGATATTGATTGTTTGAACTTCATGTGTTCCTAAAGATTGCCTGGTAGTGGTGCTTCCAGATAAATTATTGTTTGACACAGTTGTCGTCTCAGAGATATCCGTTGCATACCCTTTTTCTTCAAGATACTTTTTGGTAACAAAAGATTCCTGTTCCCCAGCTCTGCCTCTGCTGACTTCAATCGATTCCTTAACCCCATTTAGAAAATGGGCGAGGCTTCTCTCAAGACCTGCTGGAACTTTTGGCACATTAGCCGTTTTTAGTGTTCTACTCATAATGAAATATCCATTGGAGTCTGTGATATACCAAAAAAGTCAACATCTATGGCACCAGTCATTTGTATCTCAAAAATTCTTCCTATGAAGCCTGATACCAACCTGAACACGTCGCTGTCAGTCGCCGAAAAAGTCTGTTTAAGAACACCATCTACGTACAGGGTTACCGTAATTGTCCTATCAGGAGATATTGTATAATCGTCACCGTCGTCCATGATATCGGCTGTAAGCGCCAATTCAGTATCGCTCGTAACAGCAGTGACAGTGGTTGATGTGCTATCGGTCGTGTTATAAACCGTCATTCCGATTGCAACCGTAGATGTAAAATTCTGACCAGAATCTTTCAATACATTCGCGGTAGCACCTATCCCGTCACAATTCCCGCTATCAACCACAGACGACCAATCCGCGATAACCCTTCCACAAGCAAAATTCGTGAGATATGATAATTGATGTTTTTTTGACTTCCAGGTAAACGTCTTGTAATCAACACCTCCACGGTATTTGTAAATTTCATACGTTGCGGCAGTTTCTTTCTTGAAAAGATAATACAGATCGTCGCCATCTGAAATCATGTCATACGTGTAATTCTCCTTGTCATCGGACAATGTGTGGTCAAAATTAACAATGAACGGTGTCTCCTGGAAATCTATAAATGCGGTCGTGTTAGACCCATCAACAGAGAAAAACACTTTTCCGTCAAAATAAGTCCCAATGAAATCTTCGGCAGACAACTCAATCCATTGTGTTTTAGTATAAAGCGATTTTGTGATTAAACTTCCACCGTTTTGAGAAATCATGAAAAGTCCGTTAGGGCATGGATAAATAACTCCATTCTCAGTCATGGTAATTCCACGTTTTGATATGCACGGTTGAGGATACGGGAACGGTGTTTGACTTAATGTTGTTGGGTCATTCCCTATAATTCCCTGCGGCGCACCTTCAGTGAGGACAATGATTGTACCAGGCATATAGCCAAGCCCAATAATAGTTTCCGGAAACAGCAGCGAATAAATATTTGGGAAAACGTAAGGATGAAGCGGTTCTGTCACATAAACGCTGTTCTTTGAAAACCCAGCCATGATACCGTTGTCGAACAAAGTTATACCGTGTAGGTCTGCCGGCGGCATATCCCAGTCCTCAGTTGATAACACCTCTGCCAAAGTACTATCATAAGGATGACCATCGCTTATACCATCAATGAGCGCCACATCAAGAGGCAAATCAAGAGTATCCAGTTTATAGAAATATAGGTTGTTAGTCGGTAATACGCCCGCGGCAGGCGAGATGAAACAATAATATCCATAACCTGAATAACTTAAATAATCGCCTACTGCATAAACAGTATCATCATCATATGGCTCGTATGGCGGGACATACTGGTATTCAGCACTTCCGTTATCAGCAGTGACCAAACGATATAATCTCACATGGCTTATGTTCACATCAGCGTTTGCGGCTGGCACGGCTGGAATGACAAAAGACGCTGTCTGAACGCCACCACTTTGAAGTTCGGAGACTATAAATGCCGTATTTCCATCTTCAGCAGAATCGGCAAGTCCACCCATATCATTGACAATTGTAATAACAGGGCTATAAGGTTTTGCGCACGAAAATGCGTCGCTGTTGTTAATCGCTTCTGCGGTCTTTTCAGCTATTTTTACAGCAACATCATCAACAACGATATCTACCTCAATCCCTGTTTTTCCAGGTACACCAGGATCACTTGAAACAGTGCTGCCATAAGAATCCGTAAACGAAAGGTTTGGGCTAGCGACTCCATTATCTGCGGAAGGACTAGATGTTATATCTCCAATTATTAAGCTTTGAATCTCTATATCTGAAGTGGCTGAATCATAATTAAATTGTGCAACCTCATTAAGACCATTTGTTGATTCCACCATTGCATCGTATGCTGGTTTTGCAAATTCGTTATCTGTTGCTGCACCAAATTCGTATGCAGCCTTAATAAACTTGTCAGCTTCAACTCCAGTCGGATATCCTGGATTACGAGTCCAATCTCCATTATAAGGCAGAGGTGTAGAGTCTGTAGTGTTAGCCACATTACATCTAAACATAGTGCGTTCACTATTCCCTTCACCATTTATATAAATTTCCCAAACAACATCATTTAAAACATATGGTGCCCCTCTTACCCATCTTTCTAGTGCTTCTTCTTCAAAATATACAACGATTTTTCTTTCGACATTTGGATTTTTATATAGATTTGGATCTAACTCAGGGAACAACAAATGAAAGTAAAAATAATCACCTTCCACAACATTTTGTGGAGTAAAATCAACTGTAATAGACGGAACTGCCGCAATCTGATACCATACATAATAGCTGTCGTCTACCGCAGTGTTTAATATAAAATACGATCCGTTAATCAGTCTTTCTGTATTGATAGTTGATATTTCTGGGAGGGAAGCTGTTCCTGCTTGAGTTACAGCTACTGAAAAATCGGAAGTGGCAGCACCAATATTAGTTACATTCCCATTAACACCATTAGTTATTGTAATGAGCTTCCCATCGGTTGTTGCTGAACAAAGGATACCAACAACCGCATTTATAGCTGCGGCTATTTTATCCGCAATTTGGTCCGGATTATCTAACCTAAGTAAGTCAACTTGGATTCCAATGCCTGCCGGCGCAGGGTCTGAACCATCATCGTCAATTGTGTACCAACAATAATAATTACTTGCAGTTGTTGAAAAAGTGAAATATCTTCCAACCCCAACATTTAGAGTAAGCATGTCGGTTGTTTCACAACTAACTTGAGTTTTCTGTGGAGTGCTTTCCATATCAACTGTTTCTGTAGCAGGAGACGGCTTTGACTCCTCACCCCATGCCGTAACATAGGTGTAAATCCAATTCGTTGATTTAACCACATATCCGTCACCATCTCCAACAATCGTAATTGCCATGGCTTCATCTGGTGCTGGAACACCCAACCGCCACGTTGCCCTGGGATACCCCGCTCCGGAAGTGGGATCAGGACCAGCGTTCACATCAATGGTGGTTTCTTGTTTTACTGCCAAGGCGCCAAGCCTGGTTGTCGAAGCCGTAAACCCGCAATCATCTGATATAGGGGGTACGCAATTTCCAATATTTGCGTTTTCAATAGTTATCAACGTGCCAGCGGCAGTAGCTGTCCCAAAAAGCGCGTGCGCTTGAATAGCGGAAGCTATTTTTGTAGCAGCTTGCGCAGCAGTATCTCCAACGAGTATAGCCGCGGTTATCGTAGTCTTCCCAGCGTCAACCGGAGGGACAGGGCCAACTCCGCCGACAGTGATATAAACGTAAAACTCTGTTTGAAAAGATGTTCCAGGAGCGACATTTGTAGGAGCGTTTATTGTAAAATACGCACCCAACAAAGTTGTCATCCTACTGCTGGTTTGTTTCGGGTACGCTAAACCATTAGACATATATATTCTTGGGGTGTCTGTTCCTAATGGCGATCTGACGATATCCGTATCTTCAGCCCAACTAAGCCAATTATCTTCAAATTTGTAAATCGTGACAGGATTGGTTATAAGGTTTCCAGTCTGAGCCTCCGATGAAAAGTCCTTAATGGCACTTATTTTTCCTCTCAATAGATCGCAGTTATTAGCCGTTTGAGCAAAATCTTCCGGTAAGAGCTTCTCCGAAGACCTTGGCGACATTCCCTTAAAATCAGATATCTTTATCGCTGGCATTATTACACCTGAAGTGATCTGAATATTTCAATCCATGTTCCGTAAGTAGTTGTCCCGCTTATCCCGCCATTATTCACAAGCCCAATAACATCACCGGTACTCATCGGGAAATTCGGATTCAATAATGGATTTTTCGTTTTTATATAGGAATCGTTTCTAACAACCGTTACGTTATCGTTTCCCATTATAAAAACTTTGATGTCTCCATTGCCACCACCTTTTATACGTAGGAGTTCATCAGCAACTGAAGCAGATAAGAAAACTATTTCTAACGCACTCGTTGTCAATTCCGTACCAACCGTAAGCGTTGTTTGACCGGCAATCATGTTGTAGGTTGTGACGCCACCGGCTGCGGCGGCTATGCCCACTATATTAGTGTTGATCCCTTCCATAAGAGTGGTGAAATCCCAATCAAACTCTACAGTGCTAAGTGGGGACCCCTTCAATTCACGCATAACGATTGTGTCATCAGCTATCTCTGAACCAGCAACAAGCGTCATATTATCACCTCTTTAATCCTAAATTATTAAACAAAATTAGATTGCAAAACTTCGCCCTGTTTCCCGCCATTTGCTGCCGTCATAAGCCAAGGTAAGTGTATCACCTGTATCCATATCAAAAGTGGGTGCGCCAGAAAGCACGATATTTCCAGTCTCACTAACAATCGCTGAGTCGCTTGTTGCAACCACCACGGTCATGCCATTCGTCCTGGCAGTGATTGTAGCCAACGTAGTAGCCCCAAGTGCCTGTACTACGACCAAACCAGTTGAGTCGCTATGACTGGCGATTGTGTGGCTCTCAGCATGCCTTGCGCTTGTATTCTCGCTTATTCCATCATGGTCATGCAGTGTCGTGTCCCCACCATCTGTTAAATCAGTAGCGTTTACATCTGAAATATTATTGACTTCCGCGCCGTTTTCAACACCGATCATGGTCAATACTTCTGTTTTCGTAAGTTCCTCGACAACGCCATTGGCACCGGACACTCGACCTAAAATGCGTTCATCATCAACCACATTCTGCATCTTTGCGTAGGTCACGGCGTCATCGGCTATGGTCTGGGCGCCATCGAAAACGCTGGTCACATCTCCTGAATGATTTGGATGGACATACAGATTATAAAGCGTATCAAAATAAGTTTTCAAAAATGCTTTAATTTGAGTCCAGGTAGACGTAACGAGTGCGTCTGAATCAGTGCTGTCCCGATAAATAGCTTTATCAGCATCAATTGGGGGGTTTTTTTCACCTATAGTACTAAGGTTATCATGACTATGTAATGTAGTTGAGCTACCGTCTGTTAAATCAGTAGCGTTTACATCTGAAATATTATTGACTTCCGCGCCGTTTTCAACACCGATCATGGTCAATACTTCTGTTTTCGTAAGTTCCTCGACAACGCCATTGGCACCGGACACTCGACCTAAAATGCGTTCATCATCAACCACATTCTGCATCTTTGCGTAGGTCACGGCGTCATCGGCTATGGTCTGGGCGCCATCGAAAACGCTGGTCACATCTCCTGAATGATTTGGATGGACATACAGATTATAAAGCGTATCAAAATAAGTTTTCAAAAATGCTTTAATTTGAGTCCAGGTAGACGTAACGAGTGCGTCTGAATCAGTGCTGTCCCGATAAATAGCTTTATCAGCATCAATTGGGGGGTTTTTTTCACCTATAGTACTAAGGTTATCATGACTATGTAATGTAGTTGAGCTACCGTCTGTAAGGGTATCCAGTTTAGCTCCAGTGGCTGTTGTGTCGCTGTGGCTCGCTACAGTATGGCTTTGAGCATGGTGGTCATTAGGTGTTTGTCCTGTTGTATCTGAATGAGCTATAACAGGTTCTACAACACCATTGACCCCTCCCATAAGGGTTGTGAAATTCCAATCAAACTCTACAGTGCTAAGCGGGGATCCCTTTAATTCACGCATAACAACTGTATCATCGGCTATTTCAGGACCCGCGACAAGCGTCATTTTATCACCTCTATAAAGTAAAACTTCTCAACGAAATTCCCATATCACCGCTTGAGAAATTGTTGTTAATCAATATTCTCGCTTTGCCAATTCCTCTTTTAAACAACCCCAATTCAAACATTCCAACCGTGTAATCGGTCCACGGCTTGCTTGGTTTTGAAAAAAGACGATATTTCGCACCGGCACATATCTCTTCAAGCCAGTCGTCATACAACAAATTGTCAAAGCTACTTGCGTCTCTTTTTGGCTTAAACGCCGCCCGTAGAGCTAAAAAATAGTTAATGGTTGGGACAGGATAGACTCTGATTGTTGCGTTATCTACCGCAAAATATGCCGTCGGTAAACCGTTCGTTGTTTGAACTTCCCAATACTGAGTGGGCCTAGTAGCTAAGGTTGATTTTGACATCAACGCCAGCGGGACAAAATCGGTAGGTGTATCCGTACTTGCTACGAAAACCTTAATCACAACAACAGGTCTCATCCCGACATCGGGAACAGTTGGCGTAACCCCATCAAACTCAATTACGGAAGCATCGTCAAGTTCTTCCATGGTGGAACCTTCAACACTATTGTAAACAAAGTCCCGCTGTATGATCCAAGTCTGCTTGCAGAAATCCGTGATAGCATCTCTGATAGCATCTTCTATTGCCGGGTCAGGGCACATAGGGACATCAGCCCTCACGTTATCAACAAAATCATTTATTGAAACAGCCATGTCTTAACCCCTATGAACCCCTGAAAGCTCGCTCGGTTTAGGCGCGTTCGGATCGTAAATAGTCTCACCTTTCTCTTGATCACCAAGTGATTTCAGAAAAGCCTGGTAATGGCCAATCGCCCTTTGTGGTGCATTGGGTGCGATATCAGAGTCCTTGCTGTAAGCTCGGTATAGAACATAATCCAATAAAGCAGAAGAGTATATATCATCCAGTGTAAGTGTGGCCGCAGATGTGGCCAAGTCTGCCGGAGACGATGAATAAACAACTTCAACGTATCCGGGTGATGCAGCCGGTTGTGGCGGATACACATAAAACACCTTCGGGTTACGCTCATCGAACATGTAATGCTTAACCTCAGCGGTACCGGTTTCAGTGTTCCAATCCGGGCGTTGGGTATCAAGGATGTACCTTTCAGTTCTTGTGATAGCCCTACCTGGAGTGGAGCCTGCCACACCAAGATTCCTGACAATATCAATTAACTGAATCCCTGCTGCTGGAATGGATTGCTTTGTTTCAGAAACCACTAGAACAACAGCCTCAGACACTGTGTAAGCGTCCGGCTTTCGCAAAACAATCTCACGCTGACCATCGTTCAACCAATCCAGCAATTCATCAGTAGGCCACCTAATGTTTGTCGTGTCTTGTAAGATTATCCCAGCACGGTCTAAAACTTCTGACCCAATTATAGTCGGCATAATTACCTCCAGGTCAACTTACTTAGGGCCTGAGCCACCATGGCTGGTTTTCCAGTAAGCCGAATTTCATTATCGGTTTTCTCAAGTTTTGCGAACGCATTTATTTGGCGTTTCGTCATCAGGTCGAGCTTTATTTCCAATTCATCGTCAACACGTTCTATTTCAACAATATGTTTGGGTGCGTCTTCCTTGAACGGAAAAAACTCGGTCATCTGTTTCTGCTTTGATAAAGCCTCAGTATAGGCGTAAATGTACCCGTCGCTGGCTCGCTTCAGATACCGTTGCCCCTTATGAAGAATAACACCTTTTTGCATTATCTTTCCTCAAAACCGGGGAATGTTACTCCCCGGCTTGATTTAAGGTTTTAAAAGGTTACAGCTGATAACCGATTATCGTTACGGTGAATTCTCCAACGGTCTCGGCCTGGAGATACTGGATATCAATGGTATCATCAGCCGCGAATACGGTTGCCGTCCCAGCGGTCCCCCACGTTGCACTTGTTTCCATCGCGGTGTACCCAGTCGTTACAACATCCAGGGCAGCAACAAACTCAGTCCCACCATTAAGTCCAATATCCACAGTGCTACCAGCGGTTCCGGCAGTGCCAACATCCACACCACCACCCAGAAGAACAAAACCTGCAGGGACATTAATACACTGGATAATATCGTTCGCGGCAATCTCCTCGTTGGTCGTCAGGGTAGTATCGGATGCGATGATATCAACCGAATTCATAACCTGCTGGATCTTAATCAACGTACCAACGTCATTCCACTTGGGAGTGGTATTTCCAATCGCATAATCATAAGTTGCCATATTTCATTCCTCCTTTATGCCTTCTTGGCGTAAAACCAAATCAGCGCTTCCGGTTTGATCACTTCGTACCCGTAAACCTGAAGCCCTCGCATGAGGTCGCCAAAGTCGTTCGGATTTCTCAAGGTCTCGGTCTTGGTCATCTGGCTCG
>Ga0208769_1000804_pt1 | contig 14695 bp, 11 predicted proteins | sample AntAceMetag02UKC_FD_184768 | JGI IMG/M metagenome (GOLD analysis project Ga0208769, IMG submission 184768) | Saline lake microbial communities from Ace Lake, Antarctica- Antarctic Ace Lake Metagenome 02UKC (SPAdes) (version 2) | ecosystem: Environmental > Aquatic > Non-marine Saline and Alkaline...
AAAAAAAGCTAAAAACAAATGGGTAATGTTTTTAGATGCTGATGAAATGGTAAGTAATAAGCTTGCCCAGGAAATTAAAACAGTAATTTCTAACGATAAAGATATAAATGGATATTTCTTTAAGCGTAATGATTCTTTCGCTGGTTGTTTTCTAAGATATGGAGAAACAGCTAATGTGCGATTATTAAGATTAGCTAAAAAAAATAGTGGTTCATGGCAAAGAAAAGTTCATGAAACTTGGGATGTCAAAGGCCAGACAAAAGAATTTAAGAATCCCTTATTGCATTACCCGCATTCAACAGTTACAGATTTCCTCAAAGAGATAAATTTTTATTCTTCACTTCATGCTGAATCATTAAAGAAAGAAGGAGTGAAACCAAGTTTGTTTAGGCTTATCTTTAATCCTCTAGGTAAATTTATTTCCAATTATATTGTTAAGAAAGGCTTTTTAGATGGTACTCCTGGTTTAATTACATCTTTAATGATGAGTTTTCATTCCTTTTTAGCTAGAGGGAAACTTTTTAATTTATGAAAAAAATAAAAGTATTAATTATTGGTGGCGGTGGTAGAGAGCATTGTTTGGCATGGAAAATTTCTAAAAGTCGTAAAGTAGAAAAAATATATGCTGTTCCTGGCAATGCTGGAATAGCCAAAATTGCCGAGTGTGTTGATATCAGTATTGCCAAAGATAGCTTTAATTCATTGTTCAACTTTGTCAAAGAAAAAGATATAGATTTAACTGTTGTTGGTCCTGAAGCTCCATTAGTAGAAGGGATTGTTGATTATTTTGAAAAAAGAAATCATAAGATTTTCGGACCAAATAGCCATGCTGCTCAAATGGAGGGCAGTAAAGTTTTTGCCAAGAGATTAGTTGAAAAATATGGAATTCCTACCGCAAATGGAATTATTTTTAAAAAAAGTAATTATAAGAAAGCAAAAGAATATATTAAAAATAGAAAAGATTATCCGGTGGTAATTAAAGCTGATGGTCTTGCCGCAGGTAAGGGAGTAGTAATAGCTAAAAATAGTAAAGAAGCTATAGAAGCGATTGACGATTGCTTTATCCGTAATAAGTTTGGAAAAGCCGGAGATAAGATAATTATTGAGGATTTTTTAACAGGATATGAAGTTTCTATTTTTTGTTTAAATGATGGAAAGAAAATTATTCCTATGGCTTTAGCTCAAGATTACAAAAGGATTTTTGATAATGATAAAGGTAAGAATACTGGTGGAATGGGAAGCTATAGCCCAGTTCCGATGGTTAGCAAAAAAATCTTTAAAAGAATATTAGATGAGATAGTTTATCCCACCAATTTGGCGATGAAAAAAGAAGGGATCAATTATAGGGGAATTTTGTATGTGGGTGTTTTAGTAAGTGATAATAATCCTTATTTACTTGAATATAATTGTCGCTTTGGTGATCCAGAAACACAGGTAGTTTTACCAAGATTAAAAAATGATTTAGTTCCACTTATTTTAAAATGTATAGATGGTAATTTAAAAAATAGTAAACTTATTTGGGATAATAACAAATGTATATGTGCCGCCCTTGCCTCAAGGGGTTATCCTGAAAGCTCCTCCAAGGGAGATATAATTAAGGGGTTAGAGAGTTTTAAAGAAAACGATAAAAGAATTATTTTTCATGCCGGAACTAAAAAGACAGATGGAAATGTGGTAACTGATGGTGGGAGAGTTTTAGGAGTAGTTGCTAAAGCAAAGAATTTTAAAGAAGCAAGAAGTAAAGTATATTCTTCAATTAATAAAATAAAATTTACGGGTAGGCAATATAGGAAAGATATTGCATTAAAAGCAGAAAAAAAGAAAATATAATGAAAAAAATAATTATAGTACTTTTTTTTATTTATTTAGTTTTATTTCCTTTTGGACAGCTGGCAAGATCACCTTTGCCTTTTTTAGACCTTCCTGAAGTAAATATTTATTTAACTGATATTGTTTTATCTTTTCTTCTACTGTTTTGGTTAGTTTGGCGTTTCTTTATTAATAAAAAGAAATACAAACCACCATTTTTAACAAAACCAATTTTATTATTTTCTGGATTGGCCTTAATTTCTTTACTTGTTAATAGTTTTCGTTTTTCTGGTTCAGAAGTTTTAGTTAGTTCTTTGTATCTTATTCGTTGGATAGTTTATGCTGGTCTTTATTTTATTCTGGTTGATTTAAAGAGTGAATTTAAAAAAGCCTTACCTTATTATTTACTGATAGTTGGGGTTTTTGTGGCTTTATTTGGATTAATTCAATATTTGATATATCCTAATTTAAAATTCTTAGAATCACTTGGATGGGACCCTCATTTCTATAGAGTTACGAGTACTTTTCTTGATCCGGGTTTTGCAGGATTAATTTTAGCTTTAACATTAATCCTACTGACTATTTTGTCCTGGAAAAAGCAGAATAAGCTGTGGTGGGTATTATGGCCATTTTTGTTTGTGATGCTCCTCTTAACCTATTCTAGGGCCTCCTGGTTGGCTTTTTTGGTAGGGGTAGGAACATTCTTTATATATAAGAAAGCTTTTAAGTTCTTGTTTCTTATAATAGTCTTTTTAGGTTTAAGTTGGTTTTACATTCCTCGACCTGAAGGTGAAGGGGGAAAATTAGAAAGAACTTATTCTGTTAATGCGAGATTAGAGAATTATAAACAGGGATTTTTTGTTTTTGAAAAGAATCGTTTATTAGGAGTAGGTTTTAACACTTACCGTTACATTAAGAGGGATTATGGGTTGATAAAGGAAGAAGAAAGTTGGCAGACAAATCATGCTTCAGCGGGAGTTGACTCAAGTTTTCTTTTTGTTTTAGCGACAACGGGTATCTTAGGGTTTCTATCTTATTTCTGGATCTATTTTAAATCTTTGAAGTTAAAAAATATCCTTATCACAGTTAGCCTCTTGACTGTTGTTACCCATTCCTTTTTTCTTAACTCTTTGTTTTATCCGTGGATTATGGCCTGGTTGTGGATTTTATTAGCTACGGAGAGTAGTTAACTTTAATAATTTTTTCTGTTTGATTACCTGCACTATCTTCAGTAATAATCTTAATTTCATTTTCACCTTTATCTAACGATATTTGGTAATTGAAATTTCCTTCACTATCAACAACAACAAAATGATCATTAATTAAAACATTGGCTCCTTCTTCTGTTTGACCAATTAGTTCTATTTTATTATCATCATCAGAAAAAGTCTCTCCATCTTGTGGTTGGCTAATTTCTAATTCTGGAGCTTCATTATCGTATAAGACACTAACTTTTTTAGAGTTACTACTTTCATTTCCAGCCTTATCAATAGCAATGGCATAAATTCTGTTTTGTCCATCTTCAAGTTCTAGATTATTAAAGACAAATGTTCCATCATTATCAACAAGTACTTCTTCTTTTTTGTTGTTAAAAAACAATTTTAAGGTTGATTCGCTTTCGGCAAAACCTGAAAGAGAAATTATAGCACTGCTAGTTGCCTCAAATGTTGTTTCAAAGATTGGAGGGGAAGGAGGAACATTATCTGATTGTTCTGGTGGAGTAGAAGAACTATTAATTTTACCAACAAAAATGGCCAGTTTTATCAAAGCTGGAACGCCCAAAAAGAAAATAGCTATTCCTAAAAGAATAGTTAGAAAACCATATAAAAAGGATTTACGAAGGTTTCTTTTTTCTTCTTTTCTAGTTAATAAAGACATTTTTCTTGGCATCAGAGCCGACAGTCGGAATCGAACCGACGACCCATGCTTTACGAAAGCATTGCTCTACCACTGAGCTACATCGGCAATAAGAGCGGGATAGGGGAGTCGAACCCCTCTTTCCACCTTGGGAAGGTGACGTTGAACCGCTCAACTAATCCCGCGTCTATCTTGGTATTGCTAAAATATTACCAGAATAAATAAAATCAGGATTTGCCAAGTTGTTTTCACTAGCAATTTTCACCCATTGATATCCATCACCATAAGCTCTAACTGCGATATCCCAGAGATTATCATTTTCTTCAACAGCATAGCTGTTTCCAGTAATAGCTGGCCCAGTTACTTCTGCCTCGATTATTATTACTTCGGTTTTTGGAATATTTAATTCCTGACCAACTAATAAAACATTTGGATTAACCAAATTGTTTTCTTTAGCAATATCTATCCAATTATAACCTGAAGTATAAAATTTTTCAGCAATTGACCAAAGATGATCTCCTTCTTCAACAGTGTAAGTAGTTGGCAATCCAAGAGGAATAATTTTTCCTTCTTCTTCAACTAATTGAACTTCTTCTGTAGGGATATCAGTTGCCATTTCTTCTGTTTTGTCGATGCCTTTAAAATAATTAAAAATTAAAATTGCAACAACAATAACAACGACTGTCCCAAGGATGATACTAATGAGTGACTCGTTGAGCTTTATTTTTTTAAGAAAGTTTTTTAAATTTTCGTTATTCATTTAAGAGGAGTCTTTAATTAAGATACCTCCTTTCTAGGCAGAGTTTAAGCGGGGACGACGGGACTCGAACCCGCAACCTCCTGCGTGACAGGCAGGCGCTCTAACCAATTGAGCTACGACCCCACGGATCCTTAAGATCTAAGAAAGGATAGCAAATTATTGAGGCTAAGTCAACGCTTATGATATTATAAAAGTAATGAAAATGAATCGAAAAATGAACAATAGACAATTGACAAATCTTCTTAGGTCAATTGCCGCGGCTTACGAAGTTAAAGGAGAGAATAGATTTAGAATTAATGCTTATGAAAGAGCAGCCGCAACAGTAGAACATTTACCTAATGAAGTAAGAGACATTTGGAAAGATGGCGGTGACTTGACGGAAATCCCAGGTGTTGGTTCTTCGATTGCTTCACATTTAGATGAGCTCTTTCGTAAAGGAGAAGTGGCTTATTTTAAAAAAGCTCTTAGAGATCTTCCTAAGGCAATGTTTGAAATTTTAAGAATACCAGGTATAGGAGCAAAAACAGCCTACAAATTATGCTCAAAATTGGATATAAAGGACTCTGAAAAAGCCATTGAGCAGCTCAAAATGGCGGCTAAAAAGGGTAAAATAAGCAAGATTGAAGGATTTGCCAGTAAATCAGAAGAAGAGATTTTAGAAGGTATTAAAGAACTAAAAAACCGTAAAGAAAAAATGAATCTTTCTTTTGCTCAGGGTTTAGCCCAAAAAATGATAGATTATCTTAATGAAAATGATGAAAACAAGTATATCTTAAAAATCTATCCTTTGGGGAGCTTAAGAAGAATGAGTGCCACAATAGGTGATGTTGATATCGCCGTTGCCACCAAAAACCCCAAAGATGTAATTAAAAAGTTTGTTAGTTTCCCTGAAACTGAAAAAGTAGTTGTAGCTGGAAAAAATACGGCTAGAATTATTTACAGAGGCAGACAGATAGATTTAAAAACCATGGATCCTGAATCATTTGGATCATTGTTACAGCATTTTACAGGTTCAAAAGAGCACAATATCCATTTAAGAGAAATAGCTCAGAAAAAAAACTTAAGTCTTTCTGAATATGGGATTAAAAAGAAAATAAAAGGTAAATTACAGCTTAAAAAGTATAAAAGCGAAGAAGATTTTTATAAATCTTTAGGAATGGAATGGATTCCTCCAGAATTAAGAGAGGATAGAGGAGAAATTGAAGCTGCTCAAAAAGGTGAATTACCTAATTTGATTGAACAAAAAGATTTGAAGGGGGATTTACATATTCATTCTGATTTTCCTATTGAACCCAGCCATGATTTAGGGGTAGATTCAATCCAAAAGATCCTAAAAGAAGCGGCTAAACTAAAATATGAGTATATTGGTGTTTCTGAACATAACCCCAGTATGAGTAAACACAGTAAAAAAGACATTATTGACATATTAAAGAGAAAAAAGGAGTATATTGACGAAATAAATTACTCAAGAGGAAATAAATTACCCATTTATGTATTTAATGGTCTAGAGATAGATATAAAACCTGATGGAGAACTTGCTATCCCTGAGGAGGGTTTCAAATATTTGGATTTTGCGATTGTTTCTGTTCATTCCAGATTTAGGATGTCTTTAGATGAGGCGACTAAAAGGGTTTTGGAGGCTTTAAAACACCCTCAAGCTAAGATTCTTGGTCATCCGACAGGAAGAATTATAGGTTGGCGTGAAGGATATGATTTAGATTGGGATAAGATTTTTGATATTTGTAAAAAGAATGATAAATGGTTAGAAATTAATTCTTGGCCTAATAGATTAGATTTACAAGATGAGGTTGCTAAAGAAGCAGTGAAAAGTGGTGTGAAAATGATTATAAACACCGATTCTCATGCTGCTGACCAATTAGGTTTTATTAAATATGGAATAGCTACAGCTAGAAGAGGTTGGGCTTCTAAAAATGACATTATAAATACCATGAGTTATAATAAGATATCAAAAATTTTGAAAGGAGGTGAATAGTAACTAATGCCTATCCTAATAGTCGTCAGTATCATCGCTTTATTAATAATTCTTTATATTTGGTCTTCTTACAATCAATTTGTAACTATGAAGACGAGAATTAAAGCTTCGATACAAGAAATTGGCAATCAACTAAAGCGTCAGTCAAATTTGATCCCTAACTTAGTTTCTTCTGTTAAGGGTTATATGAAACATGAGAAAAAAGTTTTTGAAGATTTAACTGAAGCTCGAAAAGCAGTCACTAAAGCAGTTTCAGGTAATGATGTTCAGAAATTAATCGATACAGGAACTCGTTTACAGTCAGCTTTGGCTCCGATTAGAGCTGTTTTTGAGTCAACACCCGAACTTAAAGCAGTCGGACCAACAAGTAAATTAATGGATGAACTCCGAGATACAGCTGATAAAGTCATGTATGCAAGAAGGACATTAATTGATTTAACCGCTGATTTTAATATTAAGGTTGTGACTTTGCCATCGAAAATTGTCGCCATGATGTTCAAGTTTAAACAAGAGAAAGGTTTGAAAACGCCATCTGAAGGTGAACATATTGAAGTTGAAAAAGGCGAAACAAAAACGCCAAAAGTTGATCTTTAATGATAAATATTTATGAGCAAGTAGACCGGAATAAACGTCGGAGCATCGTTGTTATGGTGCTGTTTGTGATTTTTATCACTTTGTTTGTTTGGATTATTGCCAAACTTTTAGGTTATGGTCCAAGCGTCATTGGAATGGCTTTAATTTTTTCTGGGATAATAAGTTTTGGTAGTTATTGGTGGTCAGATAAAATTATTTTGGGTATTTCTGGAGCAAGACCAGCTCAAAGAAACAAAGATTTTAATTTCTTCACCGTATCTGAAAACTTAGCCATGGCTGCTCGTATCCCCAAACCAAAATTATATGTTATTGATAGCCCTGCTCTAAATGCTTTTGCGACTGGCAGAGATCCTAAACATGCAGTTATTTGTGTTACTAGTGGTCTACTAAAAAAACTTAATAGGACTGAATTAGAAGGAGTTGTTGCTCACGAACTTTCTCATGTTAAAAATTATGATACAAGATTAATGAGTATTGTTACTGTTCTGGTAGGTATGGTAGTTTTAATAGGAGATTTCTTTATTAGAAGATCTTTCTTTGGCGGTTCTCGGAATCGCCAGTCAGGAAATTTTGGAGTTGTTATGTTAGTCGTAGGGATAGTCGTTGCTTTATTATCTCCATTAATTGCTAAGTTAATTCAATTGGCAATTTCAAGAAGGAGAGAATTTCTAGCCGATGCCTCAGCAGTATTAATTACTAAATTTCCTCCAGGATTGATAAATGCTTTAGAAAAGATTTCTAAAGATAAACATAGCTTAAAGACAGCGACCAAAGCAACAGAAAATCTCTTTATTATGAATCCTTTTAAGGGCAAACAATCTAAGAGATGGTTAACTAGTTTATTTAATACTCATCCTCCAGTGGATGAAAGGATTAGTGCTTTGAAAGGAATGTCTTAAAATGAAAAATTCAAAAATAACCAAAGAAAATATTAAACATTTATCTAATTTGGCCAACCTTAAATTAACTGATAAGGATCTTGATAAATTTCCTAAACAACTTTCAGAGATTTTAGATTACTTTAAATCATTAGATCAGTTGGATACTAAAGAAATAGAACCGATAGCTCAAACTACCGGTTTAGAAAATTTGACTAGAGGAGACAAACCAGAGAAGTCTTTAGATTCTGATCAGGTTTTATCTAATGCAAAAAATAAACATAAGAGTTTCTTTGTTACCAAAGCAGTTTTAGAAAAATGAATATTAATGAATTAACGATTATTAAAGCCAGAGAAGGTTTAGAAAAAAAAGAATTCTCTTCAATGGAGTTAACTAAGGCTTTCTTAAAAGAGATTAAAGAAAAGGACTCTAAGCTTAATGCCTTTATAACTGTTTGTGAGAAAGAAGCTCTTTTAGAAGCCCAAAAAGGGGATAAATTAATTAAGGAAGGAGTTAAAAAACCTTTATTAGGAATTCCAATCGTCTTTAAGGATAATTTTTTAACTAAAGGAATAAGAACTACCGCGGCTTCTAAAGTACTTGATGATTATATCCCAGTTTATAACGCAACAGTAGTCAAGAGACTAAAAGAAGCCGGGGCAATTATTTTAGGCAAAGCTAATATGGATGCTTGGGCTCATGGTTCTTCAGGAGAAACTTCTGATTTTGGAGTAACTAAAAATCCTTATGATAATAGTAGGGTTCCTGGTGGATCTAGTAGTGGTCCAGCCGTTGCGGTTAGTTCAGGAATGGCTCTAGCTGCTACAGGGACGGATACAGGTGGTTCTGTCAGGCTTCCTGGCTCTTTTTGTAATGTTGTTGGTTTAAAACCAACTTATGGGAGAGTTTCTCGTTATGGAATTATTGCCATGGCCTCTTCTTTAGATTCAATAGGACATTTGACAAAAACTGTGGCTGATTCAGCTTTGTTTTTAAGCATCACGGCTGGTCAAGATAGATTTGATGCGACGACATCCCCTAACCCCGTAGGGGATTATCAAAATAATTTACAAAAAGGTATTAAAGGCTTAAAAATTGGAATTCCTAAGGAATATTTTCAAGAAGGTTTAGATAAAGATGTTAAAAATAAAGTTCAAGAAGCCATTAACGAATTTGAGAAAATGGGAGTAAAAATAGAAGAGGTTTCGTTGCCTCATACAAAGTATGCCTTAGCCGTTTATTATATTATCCAACCAGCAGAAGTATCTTCTAATTTAGCCAGATATGATGGTATTAGATATGGATCAGGAAGAGAGATGTTTGCTGATGAAGCTAAAAGAAGGATTATGTTAGGGACATTTACTCTTTCTTCTGGCTATTGGGAGGCCTACTATCTTAAAGCAATGAAAGTAAGAGCTTTGATTAAAAAAGATTTTGATAAGGTTTTTGAAAAGGTTGATGCCTTATTTACTCCAGTATCTCCAACACTACCATTTAAGATTGGAGAGAAAACAGCCGATCCTTTAAAAATGTACCTTTCTGATATTTATACAGTAACGGCTAATCTGGCTGGTATTCCTGGAATATCTGTTCCAGCTGGTTTTGTTAATAATCTTCCTTTGGGATTGCAAATTTTAGGTCCTCATTTTAGTGAAGATTTACTTTTTAGATTAGCTTATCATTATGAACAAAAAACAGAATTTTATAAAAAGAAAGCTGTTTAATTAATTAAATTATGAAATTAAAAACATACATTGGTTTAGAAATACATATCGAACTTGAAACAAATTCAAAAATGTTTTGTCGCTGTTCGGCAGACTACTTTGGTAGTAAACCAAATACTCATGTTTGTCCAGTTTGTTTGGGTTTACCAGGAGCTTTGCCAGTTCCAAATAAAAAAGCTATTGAATTAACAATTATGGTTGGGCAAGCTTTGAATTGTCAGGTCAATTCTTTTAGTAAATTTGATAGAAAAAATTATTTTTATCCTGATTTACCTAAAGGTTATCAAATTAGTCAATATGATATACCTTTTTGTGAAAACGGAGAGTTTATGGATATTGGTATCACCAGAGCTCATTTAGAAGAAGATACAGCCAAGTTAACTCATACAAACTTAGAAGATAAAGAAGTTAGCTTAATCGATTTTAATCGTTCTGGTGTCCCTCTTTTAGAAATTGTAACTGAACCTGATATCAAAACTTCAAAACAAGCTAAAGAGTTTTTAAAGAAATTAACCCAGACAATTCGTTATTTGGGTGTTTCTGATTGCGATATGGAAAAAGGATCAATGAGGTTAGAAGTTAATATTTCTTTAGGTGGAGATAAATTACCTGATTATAAGGTTGAACTTAAAAATCTCAATTCTTTCCGTTTTGTCGAAAAGTCAATTGAATATGAAACAAAAAGACATTTAGAAATTTTTAAGGATGGTAAAAAACCAATTCAGGAAACGAGAGGTTGGGATGAGAAAAAACAAAGAAGTTTCTCTCAGAGAACAAAAGAAGAAGCTCAAGACTATCGTTACTTTCCTGAACCAGATATTCCTCCGATCCGTTTGGATAAAAAAGAGATAGAAAAGATTAAGAATTCTATCCCCGAACTTCCTGAACAGAAGAAAGATCGTTTTATGGAGTATTATGGTCTTTCAGAATATAATGCCTTACTTTTAACTGAAAATATTAAAAAAGCAGATTTCTTTGAACAAGTAGCTGACTTAGGAAGTAAAGAAAAAATAGAAGCTAAAAAAATAGCCAATATTTTAATTAATAGAAAAGTTAATATAAGCAAGATATCTCCTAAAGAATTCATTAAAGATATTTCAAATGAAAATAAGAAACCTCAATTTACAGGTGATGGTTTAGATAAGATAGCTAAAATTGTCTTGCAAAATAACCAAGAAGTAGTAGAAGAAATTAAAAAAGGAAAAGAAACAGCTATAGAATTTTTAGTCGGTCAGGTAATGAAAGAAACAAAAGGACAAGTTAGCCCTAATCAGGCTCGTGAGATACTTCGTGAAAAGATAAAGTCTTCTTGAAAAGATAAGTAAGTTTAGTTATATTTAAAACTGATGGCAGAGAGTAATAAAGAAACTTCCAATAATCAAGAGGATGTTTCTAAAAAACAATTTCCTCCTAGAAAAGAAGGCGAAACACCTCAAGAGTATTATCCTCGAGCTTTTTTCAAATTCTTAAAATCTGATGTGGAAAATAGTAAAAATAAAGATGACCTTCTTGAAAGGTTAAAAGAGACTTCAAAGATAACTGGGGAAACGACTGGTGATAAAGAAGAACAATCTACTATCGATTCTTTAACAAAACTTTATAATAAGAGAGGCTTTGAGGAGAATATTAAAAGTTTAGAACGTTTTAAAAAAGAAGGTAAAAAAGTATCTGTGTGTCGTCTCGATGTAGATGGTCTTAAAATAACAAACGATACCCTTGGGCATGGAGGGAGCAGGAGATGAACTTTTAAAACTTCTCGCTGGGGTTATTAAAAGTATGAAAAGACCTTACGATGTTGCTGCTCGTTGGCAAGGCGGAGATGAATTTGATATAGGGATACTTGGAAGCTTAGAAGAAGCAAATAAATTAATAAAAAGAATAGAGGAAGGATTTGGTGAAGCAGTTAAAAACTCGTTTGAAAATTCAGGATTTGCTAATAAACTTGGTTTCACTTTTGCTTTAGGAGAATGGCAACAGGAAGAAAATATCCAAACTGTTATGAAAAGAGTCGATGATGAACTTATAATGAAAAAGAAATCAAAGAAAGAAAATGGCTAAATTTACTCATCTTCACGTTCATTCTGACTATTCACTGCTTGATGGTCTAGCTAAAATAGAAAAGCTTTGTGCTAAAGCTTTAGAGCTTGGCATGGATTCTTTGGCTTTGACAGATCATGGAGTAATGTATGGAGCAGTCAAATTTTATACTACGGCTAAAGAATATGGTATTAAACCTATCATTGGTTTAGAAGCTTATGTTGCCGCCCGTTCCCACTTAGATAAACAAGCCAATATTGATTCTGATCGCTTTCATTTAATTTTACTAGCTAAAAATAACGTTGGTTATAAAAACTTAATGAAACTAACAACCCTAGCCCATTTAGAAGGTTTTTATTATAAACCGCGAATAGATATGGAAATGCTCAAACAATATTCGGAAGGATTAATTGCCAGTTCTGCCTGTATTGAAGGAGAAATTCCCCAACTTCTATTACAAGGAAAAGACAAACAAGCAGAAGAAAAGTTAAAAGTATTTTTAGATATTTTTGGCAAAGACTTTTATTTAGAAATTCAAGATCATCCTAAAATTTCTAAACAAGAAAAGGCTAATAAAAAAATAGTAGCTTTATCAAGAAAATTTGGCGTTCCTTTAATTGCTACCAATGATGTTCATTATGTTGAGAAAGATGATGCTGAGGCACAAGATGCTCTGTTGGCAGTTCAAACTCAAAAGATGGTTGATGACAAGAATAGATTAACAATGCTTGGTTCGCCTGATTTTTATCTCCGCTCTCAAGAAGAGATGAGCGATGCTTTTAAACAATATCCTGAAGCAATTGAAAATACACAAAAAATCGCCAAAGCCTGTAATGTAGAGATTCCTATTGGTAAATGGATTTTACCTTATTATCCTTTACCAGAAGGAAAAACAGGAGAAGAACACTTAAAAGAACTTTCTCATGAAAGATTAAAGGATCGCTTTTCCAAAACAAACAAAGAAGCTTTAGAAAGGCTTGACTATGAATTAGATATTATTTGTAAAAAAGGTTTTGCGACCTATTTTTTAATTGTTCAAGACTTTGTTAACTGGGCTAAAAAAGAAGGCATCAGAGTAGGACCGGGGAGAGGATCAGTAGCTGGTTCTTTAGTTTCTTATGTTTTGAGAATTACCTCCATTGATCCTCTGTATCATGATATTCCTTTTGAAAGATTTATGAATCCACAGAGACCAAGTCCTCCTGATATTGATTTAGATTTTGCTGATGATCGCCGTGATGAAGTTATTGAATACGTAACTAAAAAATATGGGGAAGATAAGGTCGCTCAAATAATTACCTTTAATGTCATGAAGGCCAAAGAGTCGGTCAGAGATATTGGGAGAGTTTTAGGAATGCCCTATTCTGATCCTGATAAAATCGCCAAACTAATTCCAGTCGGAATGTCTCTCGAAGAGGCTTTAAAAGCAGTTCCTGAATTAGCCGGCTACTATAAACAGAAAGAATTTAAGAAATTACTAGATTTGTGTAAAAGAGTGGAAGGAGTTTCTCGCCATGCTTCCACTCATGCGGCTGGAGTGGTTATTGCCGATAAAGAATTGACAGAATACGTTCCGTTACAAAAAGAGAGTAAAGGGGATCGTATTATTACCCAATATGATATGTATTCCATGGATCTTAATTCTTCAGATAACGCCATTGGTCTTTTAAAAATGGATTTCTTAGGTTTAAGAAACTTAACTATCTTAGAAAAAGCATTAGATTATGTTCGTCATGAAAGTGGAAAGGAAATAGATCTTTCAGAAATAAGACTAGATGATAAAGAAGCTTTGGCGGTTATTGCCAGAGGGGAAACAACCGGGATATTCCAATTAGAAAGTTCTGGGATGCGCGGTTTAGCTAGGAAATTAAAACCTAATAAATTTTCTGATATTTCCGCTATAGTTGCTTTGTATCGTCCAGGACCAATGCATCTTATTGATGAATTTATAAAAGGAAAAAAGAATCCTTCTAAAGTAAAATATCTTCATCCTGATTTAAAACCTATCTTGGAAGAGACATACGGAATTGCTGTTTATCAAGAACAATGTTTACAAATTGCTAATGTTATGGGTGGTTATAGTTTGGGTGAAGCTGATATTTTAAGAAGGGCCATTGGAAAGAAGAAAAGGTCCATTATGACTCGGGAAAGAAATAAGTTTGTTAAAAGAGCCCAGGATTTAAAATATAAAAAAGAAATTGCCGAAAAAGTTTTTAATTTCATTGAGAAATTTGCAGAGTATGGTTTTAACAAAGCACATTCCACTTCCTATGCCATGATTGCTTATCAGACTGCTTATCTTAAAGCTCATTATCCGGTTGAATTTATGGCCGCCTTGCTTACTGCAGAAGCTGGTGGTGGTTCAAATCCAAATAAAGATACAAAAGTAGCTTTGGCTGTGGAAGAATGTCGAAGAACAAGAATTAAAATTCTACCTCCAGATATTAACAAATCAAAGGTTGTTTTTACTATAGAAGAAGATAAAGATTCTTTAGAAGGAAAAGCTATTCGTTTTGGGCTCTCAGCCATTAAGAATATTGGTGAAGCGGCTATTAAGGCTATTTTAGAAGCCAGAGAAATGGGCGGTAATTTTAACTCTTTGGCTGAGCTCTGCCAAAGAGTTGATCAACAAAAAGCTAATAAAAAAGTTGTTGAAAGCTTGATTAAGGTAGGGGCAATGGATAAATTTGGAAAAAGAGCCGCTATGATTTCCTCATTGGAAAAGATTAGAAGCAAAGGTAACGATTTTCAAAAACAAAAAGCTAATGGGCAAGATAGTCTTTTTGATGGAGATGAAAATGATGAAGGGGCACAAGCTGTTGATGACCTTCCAGATATGGAAGAATTTGATCGTCAAGAATTACTTTCTCTAGAAAAAAGCCTTTTAGGATTTTATCTGACCGAAAATCCATTAACTCCTCTTATAAAATCTCTAGACTCACGTAGCTCACATAAGATTGGAGAGTTATTAGAAGATAAAAATGTTAGTGGGCAGATTAAGATGGGTGGTTTAGTAGTTCAAACAAAGGTTGTTTTGACCAA
>Ga0208769_1000806_pt1 | contig 14686 bp, 21 predicted proteins | sample AntAceMetag02UKC_FD_184768 | JGI IMG/M metagenome (GOLD analysis project Ga0208769, IMG submission 184768) | Saline lake microbial communities from Ace Lake, Antarctica- Antarctic Ace Lake Metagenome 02UKC (SPAdes) (version 2) | ecosystem: Environmental > Aquatic > Non-marine Saline and Alkaline...
CAAGCGAATCATTAACATCTAAAATTAGATTCGGCAAATCAGACGTTACATTGTAACTTGCATTATATCCAGGCACTCGATCATCATATCCGTTGATATTTTCATTAACTGGAGTCGGATTTATCATCGACCCATCGTGTCCTGCTTCTGCATTCGTTTGTGAAATATCTATAACTTTTACTTCATCTGCACCATCGGCCAATACCCAAAAATCGTAATTAGTGAATCGGCCAATACGATAAAAGCCATTGAAGTCCCAAATAATATTATGCTGATAGACTGAATTTGAATCATAGATATAGCCACCATCTGTGTCCCACTTTTCAGCAGTGATAGCAGCAGTCATGTTAACAATATTAATAGTATCAGCAGAACTTGCAACACCCTCGGCACCACCCATAGTAAGCTTGGGATTACCCGCCGTGCCATCGTTTCCGTCATTGCCACCAGTGCCATCCAAATAGAACGTGGCAGCCTGAGCCATCAAACAACAGCCCAGCACTATCGCCAGTGTGATGCAGCCTAGAATTATTCTCATCTGACTAGTCATTCTTACTCACCGGTTTGAGCTTTGCCTCAATACGTTCTGACTTCATCAATATCTGAAACCACCGTAATAGTCGATCATCTGATTTGATTAAAGTAAACGGCCAACGGGCAATTAGCTTCATGGCTTTATCCACCACATTGTTGAGTAAATACGATCGAAACGCAAGTGCCCCTGCATCTGACCAGAACTCAATGCCTTTAGCGTCCAGCTCCATCACGAAGAGCCGAAACGCTTTATACGCAGTCCACAGAGAAGTAAGTTTAGTAAACATCATTATTACCTTCCAAGTAGGATTTTAATATCGTCACGCACTTCTTTAATCATTTCTGTTTGACTTGCTACTGTTGTCTCTAGTGCCTTTATTCGTTCAGAATTCTGATGTGACTTATCAGAACCTTTTGTTTCTAGTTTAGATACCTTCTCACTGGAGGTTTTAATTTGATTCTGCTGCACCGCTGCTGTTATAACACCTCCACCAATGATCCCTCCAACCACAACAATCATTGCCCATGAGTTTCGATTCAACCATCCACCAATTGTTTCTATTGATTGTTTTACCATTATTTCACCCTCGCCAGTTGTTTTCGTTTGTCAACCATTGCCTGAAATGCTTCATCAAATGTGACATACTTCCAACCTCCCTCGATCTTCCTCATTGCTGCGTAGTCACCCACTTTCCACTCAACTTGCTTCTTTGGTGCGGCACAGAATGCAGTCCCCACTAAAATCATCACTACTAATACAATGGCCTCACGTTTGCTCATTTTACACCTCTGAAGAGATCAAACTAGCATAGAAAATACGGAGGCAGAAGACCGGCTTCCACCCCCGTAAATTATAAAGACTTACTCTTGAGTCCACGCAGATGGCATCATCATTGTATACCACGTATCCGCAGCAGTGCAGATAATCAAACAACCACATCCTAGTGCGTCTGTCTCATTGGTGATTTTATCACCGGCACCGTCACCATCGATTGTCCCGGCACCTTCAGGATCAATGGACACATCAGCACCCGCAGTAGAATTGGCGTCAATAATATAAAAATATACGCCTACCTCAGCAGAGGTTGCTTCTGGAAGCGTTACAGCCGAACCGGCGGTATGAATAAACATAGACCCGCTCTGTGATGCGGTTAGCGTATCGGCTGTTGCAAGCACTTCAGTTACTGAACCAATGTTGGTCAGTATCGATCCACCGAATCCAAGTGTTCCGGTTACAGCAAATGTAGTGTTGCCTGCCGCAGTGATAGTGAGGTCATCACCAGCGTTAATGCCGATGTCGCCATCACTACCACCAACAGCCTCAATGTCAATTGATCCGGCCGCAGCATTAATCGTAACACCACCAACATCAGAGGAGAGTAAAATGGACTCATCTCCAGTGCCTTGATCAGAGTGAAGTGTGAGTCCCTCAGAGGTTCCACCATCAACTTCAATAACAAGTGCAGCAGAATCATCTTCAGTAGCGGTGATATTAATAGACGACCCGGTTGTAGTGATATCAATGTCTTCACCGGCAGCAGCACCCACAGCAGATATATCAATACCGCCAAGAGTTGAAGAAATCACAATCGAATCCGCAGCACTCTCACCACTGGTAATATTTACCGATCCATTAGTGCAGTCAAGATCGAGATCAGAAGCAGCGGCACCATCTGCGGTAATGTCAATTCCACCAGTCGAGGCACTAATCACAATCGCAGTTGCAATATCTTCGGTAGCCGAGAGATTAATTGACCCACCTGTGTTAGTCAGAGTGATATCCTCGCCTGCTGTACCGGTAGTGGTAATATCAATATCGCCCAGAGAGGTAATATCAATACCCGCACCAGTGCCAGTTGCGGAAATCACAACGGCATCGTCAGCGGCTTGACCACCGTCGATGATAACCGAACCCGCAGTTGAATCAAGTGTGATATCAGCCGACGCATCAGTAGTGGTAATATCAATCGCACCGTCAGAGTTAACCGCAATAGTCGAAGTGGTGTCAACGATGATTGCCCCAGCAGTGGCACTACCGATAGTCACAGCTCCAGTAGAAGTACCGGTATTGATATTAGTGGCAAAGTTACTCGCGGCATTGATATTGGCTGTCAGTCCAGTGAGGCCGAAAGTATTAGCACCTTCGTCAATAATGAGACCAACACCATTGCCGGTATACCACTGTAAATCTGCCGACTTAGTACCATCAGCGAGTCCAATCCTAAACACTGCTCCATCCGTAGCTGGTGTACCGGTGAACAAGTCGTCGGTCGTACCAGCATTGAAGACCCAATCACTATCAGTACCCATGGTGATGTTCTGTGCATCGGTAGTTGACAAACTAGATAGTTGCGGCATGAAGGTTAGAATCAGAATTTCCCCAACCGAGGAATTCAGATTGTTATACGTGACAGTTCCCAACGACGTGCTAATCACGGTTAACTCAAACCTATCCGCACCATACCACCAGCATGTATTACCGCTCAGTGTCGTATTAGTCGAACTGGTTGTCAGCGGTACAGTAATTTCAGTGCCGCCAATTTTCGTCTGATACACCGACTGACTAGTGGCGGTGTCTGTGACCAAAATATTGACAGAAGTCACATCCGTTACTTTCCGATGCATCTCATCAAAGAAAGCAATATGGTGTGAAACATACCCCAATTGCCCAAACGAGATAGAAACAAACAGAAGACTGAAAAGAATAATTCTAATTTTAGTATTCATACGAACCTCTCTTTCTACAATTGGATCATTGTATCAAAGTTAATAATGGCTTCTTCAGCACCTGCCGAGGTAGTGCCATGTGAATTGAACTGAGTGCGTTTTACTCCGTACAGCATTTCAGTTTTGATCTTCGGCTTATTGGTGTCCTCCATACCTTCCCACCAGCCTGGTTGCAAAGCCCAACCCCAGCTAATTGCTTGCTGTCCGAGCAGACAGCCGCGAGCTACGGTTTTACCACTTGCAACTTCATCAGTGGTTGCTGTGCGACCTGCATTGAGCAAAAAGCCTTCGCTCAGCGTAGTGCTACCCGCTCCAGTGCGGTAAGGAATGCGGTCGTATTCAATGACCAAACAACCTCGCCACATAAAACTACCACCGCTGAACAGTGGATTCTCAGCACCTCGGACCTCAGCATTCTGAATCGCTCTATTAAATCCTGCATCACCAAGCTCAGCTCGCACAGAATTAATTTGATACGAACTCGCCATAATGGGGTAATAACTTCCCATCTTCATGCCACGATACGCAGGCATCGGAGTCTTTTCGATCGAAGAGGGCGTTTGGAAGAAGTCGGCGGTGCGAATTCTCGGAGTAGCGGTGACGGCCATTGCACGTAACTTATCAATTACCAAAGTGCCGAATAGGTTTTCCGTGACCGTCTCTGCACTCAACAACGCATCGGTTCCGAAACTAACTCCAGAATGAGCCAACGTGGGAGTTGCGTCTACTGTCTGGCCTAAATACAGCATACGCGGACTGGTGGGATACGCTTCATTAATGGTCTCAATATCAGCAGAGCCGGAATTCTCATTGTAGAGTCCAGATGCACATGTGATGATATCGTTTTCATTAATCTCACGAATCCAAGAGCCCAAACCAGTTTTACTCTTATTCCTAAACGCCTCGGCTTTGTACAATGCGGTGAGTTGCAAAGCCAGTTGACCTTCCGCAATAGTGGAATGCATCCGAGTATGAACCCGCACATTCATATTACGATACTTCAGTTGTGCTTCTTTACCGCGAGTGTCGCCACCGTCGCCTTGACCCGCACCAGTGATTGGCTCGAAAGACTCAAACAGAACATTACCACCCGGCCCTTGAGTCAAGTCTCGATTAACATGAATAACAGACGACCCATCCGTGCCTAATAGTGGCAAGAACCGATACGTCTGCAAGGCGTACTCGAACATATCTGGAGCCCATACGGTTTGTGTACGCGGATCTCCAAACGCAAATGTAGTTTCCATAATACTACTCCGTTTCTAGGTGACCATATCCCAACCCAAGAGATGCAAGGGCTTTTGGCTGTCTCCCTATTACCTGAGCTTTGGATGGCACCTTACCTTGTGGTTTACCTTCTGAAGAAGACCCCTCTGTAGAGGATTTGTCATCAGTCTCTGAGGCAGCATCGGCTTTCACACCGTACTTAGGATTCGCCTCTTTAATAGCTCCCAAGCATTGATCGTAGAACAACTGTCCAGCACGCCTACCACCATGCATGACAACATTCTTTTGATCAGGATCGAGTAGAGCAAATCCCTTAGAGGTAACTGCTTCCCAGCCGAATCCCTCGCCTAAAGCATCATCTGTCATCGTCACCTTTGCAACCTCAAAACTCTGTTCCCGAGTTTGTTTCTTAGTCGCTTCAGTGATGAATGCGGAGTCGTCTTTCGCTTTCTGAGTTTTATACCGCTCATGTGCTAGATAGACGTGAGCAGGCATAGACTGTTCAGGATCGTAATCCTCAGAAGCAGCAAACACTTCCATGGGATCTTTAAGCTCAGTTGGTTTAGCTGGCACAACAACCTCAGTGTTACCACCAATCTGCTGAGTGCTAAGTGTAGCAACTTGAGCACGTAACTCTCGTGACTCTTTTTTAGCTGCCTGTCGCTCGGCAATAATACCCGACTTAGCATCTTCTGCTGCTGCAAGTTTGACTTTCAAATCATCCACAGAGAGTTCTTCTTCAGTTTCAACCACAGTTTCAATTTCTTTTGCCATATTAATTCACTGCCTTTCCGAAATGCATTCGATCTATGGAGTGACCACCATAGGTGGCGAGGACATACATCACTCCGGCCCTCAGCGGAGATCTGCTAATCAAAGCTTAACAGTAGCTTGTCATTTTACCACATGACTGCGGATTGAAGTCACTGGCCTGGCGACTTCGTAGTTTCAGACACATTTGATCCGACCTTGATAACGTCTTTAGTTAGAGTAGTTGTCGTTGTACTCGGCACGGATCTAGGCGTCTGAGATAATCTATTCAATTGAATTTGCTGCTGCTTAACCGCTTCGGTCAGCAGTTTGATATTGTATGTCTGCGATACATCAAGAGAGTTACCGAATTCACTTTGCCAATGCTTATTAGGAGTGAGCAATATTTCTTCCTGTGTCAGACTACCACTTGACTTATCACTCTCTTGACAGCCAGTCAATAAACTGATCAACACAGTGCATATAATTGTGATTCTAATCACTCTCATCATTTGACCTTTCATATCACTACTTCACTTTCTTCGATTTAACGGGAACCTCTACCACTTCTTTCAATTCCGACCGGGTACGAAAATCACCTAACTGCCGCATGACCTCAATAGGCACCTGCACCCCCGAATTCGCCTGTGATTCTAATGCTTCAAGTTGCTGCCGCTCTACTGGACTCAGCGGAGTGCTCATGTACTTTTTCCTAATCGCTGCTTTTCTGGCAGTTGACTCATTTTTCAACTCTGCTCTTTCCTTCGATCTTTTCTTCTGTGATATCAGTCCATCAGCAATCTCCCCACCTCTTCGATCCCTATCTTTCTCATTCCTTTTAGATGCACTCACTTGATCAGATGCGACTTTATCACAAGATACTTGAGCCTGTTCAAAAGATTCTAACACTCTCTGATCAGGACCACTCAACACTTGTCCCTCATCTCGTCTTCGCTTAAGATTGCTGATCTGACGTTCTGCTCTTGACATTGTTCTGGACATTGCATGACTCCTTAGCCATCTGGTTAAATTGAATTAATCATCAAACACGGGCGTCACCCTGTGCTTAAGATTTCGCAATATTTGATCTGCACTGCGAAGAGCCTGAGCTTTCCAATTAGCACCGCCCTTCCAAGACACTACATAGTCAGGAGTGGCTCCAACTTGACCCGCGTCGTGTATCTCTTCCGCTGTGTAATTCCCGGTGCTATGTGTAATGGCTGTTAATTTACCGTACTTTGGACTCACTTTATTCATCATATGTTCCTTTCATCATTCTAATCCCTTCGCTGCCATTATTTTCTCAACATTGGGCAAATCAGACGCACGATATAATTCTGCTTCCGGTATAGGCTCATAACCCGACGTAGCCAGTAACTCACTAAACTCTGTCAACGCCGCCATATTCAGCATTCTCTGAGTAACCCCATAAGGAGACAAACTCACAACGCAGTTATACTTACCGGCCAATGGATTGCGAAACGCGGCTAACAATGCGTCCTGTGCCATCGGAATAGCGACTGAATCAATTTTCTGCATCGTTGCCTCAAACACCTGCACTTGCTGCACATACGTCTGTGCCAGAGACTGAGTGTACTTCTCCTGCAAGCCTTCATACTTCGCTCCATCGGGATGCTGAGGCGGTTGAGGATTAACTCCAGTGCTGGTCATCACAACCGCTCTTGACTCATTTAACAACTGATCGTCAATCAAAGATGATTCTTCAACGATTGAGTAGATTTCATTATCGCTTATCACATCACTCGCACTTGTTATTAGTGTGATTAGATTCCCCAATATTCTCAGAGTTCTATCATAGTTCCTCAAATACGGACTAATGCCCGTTTGAGTTGCCAGTTGTTTTGCAATAACCGCACGTCCCGATGCGGACTTACTGTCTTGCTCAGGATTTTCCGTTCTGACATTTGAGACTTCTCTAATCTCACCTTTTGACAGATCCGACATAGCTTGTAAACCGCCTGGAAACACCGGAGGTTTCATCTGTGTAATACCACCACCCGCTTTACTTTCATCCAAAACAACAGCAGACTGCCCCATTGTTTCTTCTAAATACGCCGAATAGTTCTCCAGATCTTTCTTAATAATATACCCTGCATTGGGCATCAGTTTCAGTATATTGATCACACTGGATCGCATCCAGTTGAATACCTCTTGTGGACCGATCATATCTTCCACAATACCGGTGCGATGTGTCTCACTGAAATTAGCCGAGTATCTCACAACAGGGATTACTGACAATCCTGTCTGAGCCAAGTCGTATTCGTCAACAATGTCCTCTAAATATTCAGAGCCAATCACCTTAGTGTGATGAGTAACCGCAACTGCAACATCTTTAGTAAAGAATCGCTGGGGAAAGTCTTTTGACGCCTTTTTCGCTCGTTCGATCTCACTCGCATCGATCAGAACAATATAATCAATACTGGTCTTACTCGCTTCATAAAACTGAATTGCATCAACCCATTCGATCCACCACACATGTTGAAGCCGATGCCGTGTAACTGAATACTCTGGATCTGCCTCACGTCGCCGCTGACCTGTTTTAAGTGTACTCGGACCAGTAACCCCATATAACATTTGAGTGATACCGCTATACGTGTGTGAGATGAATCGATCATCTTTCTGCGGCTTGGCTTTGTCCAAATGAGGCCACTTCTTGTGTGCCCAATCCATATCAACCCACTCATCCCAGAAGAAGTACTTTGATCCATCCGCACTTCCCTCCGTTCCGTTCAAATCATACATCTGAGACGTGCAATCAGGTAAACAGTCAAATTCGTTCAACACTTTAACTGCTAAATTGCCGCCCCGTGGGTCAGATTCGTCTTTCAATAGACCAATATAGCCATCACCGCGTCCACAGCCTTTGTGAAACATATCAACCAGCGAATCATAGCCATTTGATCGATCTAGCACATGTTTTGCGACTCTGGTTTTCAAATCGGCAAGTAATTTATCACCGGCTTTGACGTTTTTAACGGAAATGTCCTTCGGATTTGATACCACGTACCCGACTAATTGCAACACCTGTGGCCTGATAAGCGGAACTGTGACGCACATCTTACCTTTGGATTCCATCTCGTCTTTCAGAGACAAATCCCACTGATGACCATCTTCGAAATCACGAGCCTTCAGCATTCGCTCGTAATTTGGTTGATTATCCCTCTCTGCTGCTTGTCGCCACGCGATTAGTTGATGAATGACCTTATCACGATCTTCTTTTGAAGTCTTCTTATATGTTCTCAATTCCATTCTAGTCTCACGACAGTATGGTAAATTCTAAAAAACCCGCTGGTATCATCCCGACATTCAACGGGAACGTCTCTACTGTAGAGACTGATTAGATCAATGTCAAGTAAAATCTTTGGTAAAACTAATAATCTTAGTGTTCCCTAACTCTTTTAGGCTTGCCTAACATGTTTAGTCTCACCTCATTCTATTAGATCTTACTAAAGCTTTTAGTATTGACAGAAGCATCTTTTTGCTGCTCACTATCTTGTGAACAGATTAAATACTGCTCAAAATTATAGATAGTTTTATCATATTGTTCATCCAAACCAGCAACAAGCAAGGAGCTATTAGACAGCCCTAAATTTAGAAGTGCAGCCGGTATCTTTACATGACAGTTAGCAGAGGAAATATTACACAAGTCTTGATCATAACAGTTCCCATCTACGCTTTCAATATGAATTCGTCGAGCTATCTGATTCGTTTCGGTGATATATATACTAATTGATATCGATTTTATATCCATTATAGTTTGCTTTCACTAAGACTTTCAGTGGTATCAAAGACGATAACCCCATCAGACTTAGAAGGGTCAAAGATTACTTTTGCACCATGCATTACCTCAACTCCATTCCATTTCATATTACCACCTTTGAACATAGGATGATCAGAACGTGCTCCCTGATTCATTGCCAATATAGCTCTACCAGATTGCGGACCATCAGTGCGAAGTTGAGCAATTGCCTTTATTTCTTCCATATCTTCGTTATGCAGTCTCACCCAATTATCTGGGGGTATCGGTACAGGAATAGGCTCAATCGCTCTACTGTTAGATGTTGGAATGTCTACTTGACTCAGCAGTGAGCCAATCCCAAGTGCCTGTAAAAAGCTACGTCGTTTTATCTGCACGCTCCTTCTCGCTTGACTTACCGGGATTGAGCCAAATACAGCACTTCCCCTTACGCTCACCATAATAAATAATGTCGGGATGCAGGTCTAAAGCGAGGAAACGCACACTTTCTTCTTTAGATTGCATCGCTCTATTGACTTGTTGACTTGGAATTCTCATACCGGCATCTTCCCTTCTTTGTGCCATGGCTGTAGAAACACACCGTTCTTAGTGCGTCCCTGGGTCTCATCCACTTCAGCACTCTGCATATCGATAGTGGTCTTATTACCACTCTCATCAGATCGATAAGCCGTAATCTTAGCCTTTACGATTAGTGTGATTTCATCACCTACGGATGCATCACCTAGGTCTGAATCAATGGTGATACTGGGGTAGTGCACCGATGAGGGAGCTTCATAGTTCCAACTCTCTGCTAGATCAAATGATTTCATTCTATTTCCTTTCTAAATGCAACACAAGACCTTTGTCCCATATTGTATTGCTGAACGGTGTTAACAAATATAGACGCTAGTGTCTCATCGTACCCGAATCGCTTCATATTAATGTCAATTGATTTGCCGATATTTCCATCATCATGGCGGTAAGTAGCTGCACACCAGTCACAGAACATTTCAATCATATCAACAAGGTTCATGCCCTTCATACCATCCTTGAAATGTTCGGGATGATGGCTGTTGTGCTTATAATGATGGTCAAGGGCAGGTTTCATACTAGCCAGTGCTTCCTTGTACTCGTCACTTCCGTAGGTCGAGCCTGCAAGCAGTGGGGTTACCCGGTCAAATGTTTCCTTTTCTGGATCACACAACTTACTAGCATCGTGCTTCCGTACCCTTTTGCTTATCTCATAAAAGATAATATCCATCATATCGGAAACCTGATTAATGTGGTCTTCTGTGTCTGCTGTACTGTCATACGACTTGCTCATCATTCATTCCCTTCAATAATTAAAATCCCATTCGATTAGTTGCTGACGCGGGTCGTCGATGTACCCTACTGACTACTTGATCGGTCTCATCATAATACAGCGGTGTCACCATATCGAGACAGTATACTCCCTGAACGTATGCATCGGCGTAATCAGGTGATTCATTTGAGTGTTCCGCTTTGATTTCGTCTTTCGGCTGAATCAAAACAAAATCACCTTTGAACTTGTATTTCGGCCATGTTAGCTGTTTGGTGATGTTCCTCCATATTTCTGCTAATTTCTCATCCTCTGGTTCCTTCAGGGTAAACACAGCTCCGACCTTACGATCGTAGAGGCCTGATTGCATACATCGAGCCAACCATGACCACGCATCTGAGCGACGATTAAAACACTTACCGGCTTTACAGTCCTCTTCCTTCATACGATCGCCAGGCGAGTACGCTATTGCGTTATAACCGGCTTCGCATAGAATGTCTGCGGTGCTGTCAGTGCCGACGGTTTCAACCACTATCAGTGGATTGGGGTCCTCATCGGTTTTAATCCTATGAGCCATTGCCATAATGGTGGTTTGTAATTGTGGACCAGTGCAATAAGGTAGTACATCAGCGTCGAGCAGATTAGTGCCCTCAAGACCGAGAACAACAGCATTGTCGTTGCCGAAACGAGCTGGGTCTACTGTTACCAATCGCTTACGGTATGCATCATGGCGGTATCGAGTCTTAGCTGCAACTAACCATTCCTTTAATATGACTTGATCGACGCCGGATAGCCGATCCCACAAACCATCACGCAGTGCTCTGAGCATATCGGGCCGGTGAGATAAAGTTTGCTCTAACGCTTGAACGTATCCGGCTGGCAGTCGCGGGTTATCTGAGTGCTTAGCAGGTAAGAACAATTTATTGGGGTCTGGATTTTCAATGAACTCCTCCATGAGCCAACAGTCACGAGGATTACAAGTAAATAAGCCGCGTAATGGTAAGTGAACGTCCTTACCGGTTTTAGGGTCTTTGAGTGCCATTCTCCTGGACAACATGAGTATAGAGACATCGTCACGAGTGACCTCTTCAGCTTGGTCAAGCGATATCATGCCGTATTCAGCACTGTTGAACTTGTTAACTTCCTTTTGTGAGTCTAACCCACCGTAATCAATTGCAACCGCATTGTTAATCAATATGTGCCGTGGGTGCTTTTCAGAGGCGGGACGGAGCTCGTACTCACTCTCAGGTATACGCTGATACCATGATTGCATTGTGGATGCAACGAAGTCGGTCATGACCTTACGACCCATCCAGCAAATGTGCGGGACCTCTGAACCTTTTGGCTTTGGTTGTAATTGAAAACGGTTCATTACCAGCTTAGCGTACAGGTAATTCACATAGCACATTAATACTGATTTACTGCCGCCCTTGGCACCGCCGAACATCAAGTCTAATGGTAGCTTCTCTTTTTTAACTGCCCGCCAAGCTGCCTCAGTGGTAGGAAATTTGAGCATTTCAATTGCTTTAACCTGGATGGGAAATACATTGAGCGTCACCACTGGCTTATTTGAGGCAGGTGCTTTTGCGGTTTGACCTAGATATGCACCGGGTTGTTCAGCAGCGGTTTGCTCCGTCTTATCCTTCTCTATGCGTTTGAGCTCGCGTTTGTGTCGTCGATTGTGAGTGAGGTTGATATAAGATCGCTTACGACCTGCCTTGGCTGGTTGACCGATTGATTGACCACATCCACAGAGACACTCAGTCATCCCATACACCTATCATATCACAACTGGGTGAGTCACAATTGTGCCCATTGACAGGTATGTATCCTACTGTGGTTATCTCAGTATTGGAGTGAGTAAGAGGGGCATGACATTGTGGACATTCTGTATCTTGTGGATACAATTAATCACCTTTATCAAGTGAGAGAGCCACTCCTGGTATTTCAACTTTACCGGATAGCTCATGTTCGATCTTATCACGCCATTTATCCGGCTGTCGATTTTTGAGCCAATTGAGACAAGCCCCTGCATCAGGTGGATAATGTTTAGTCGTCGCCACAATTGTTGTCACTGGCATATCGTCAATAACATGGCAATAGATTTTATCTTCGGGATGACTGTAACCAATACAGCGATCACGAAACGCAATTTCAACCTCGCGATCGGCAATAGCTTTCCAATTTGACAGAGACTCAAAGAATTTAGGCGACTTTTTCTTCGAGTTATTGACAGTTTGTTCTGTAACACCTGCAATTAATGCAAACTTTGCATCTGTGAAACCTTCTTTATAGCAGACTTCCGCAATCCGTTTAACTTCTGCTGTGAGTTTAGTAGGTTGACCAGCAGCCATTAGCTTAAATCCTTTGTGTTATTGAGTTTATCAATTGTTTCAGCCAATAATGTTATGGCAGAATTGAGCTTGTTTTGGAATAGAAGCAAGTCGTTTTTGAGCTCTTGTAATCTATCTTCAGTTCGGTGTGATTGATTAGTTGTGTCATTCGGTTGATTCATAGTTTTAATATCCTATTGATCTATTGAATGATTGATTAATAGCATGTTTCAGATGTAATTGCAAGGTGAATCCCAGTAATTATGACTAATAATATCACGCTCTTGCAGGTGAAATGGAGGAGATTGAAGTTCAACGCACTTTTAGGCACGACTAACAATTGATGTAAGTCACTAGTGGTAATGAGGTTGTGAATAGTTCTGGACAATTCCGTATTGAAATAGTTGTATGAAATCACTGGGGAATTAAATGTCATTAATTATTCGAGAAATAAATATATAATTGTAAGTAGTGTGAAAATAGTGAGTTGTGGCAATTGTGGAAGTATCTGGTAAATTTAGTGGACAAGTGTCGGAATATATCCGATAATTTATAAAGTAAAGTGATTAGTAATTAACACATCTACAGAAAGGTTATACAATGAGCATCGGAATGGCATCAGTAAACTTTACAGACAGTGATCAAAAGAAGGGCTATAAGAAGACCCGTGAGCATCTGGCAGATACGTCTATTGATCAGTTGATTAGAGAACATCAAGACAATATGAGGCATAACTGTGATAGTATGTTTGGTCATACCTGTCGTCGTTGGGATAATCTCGTTATTGATGAACTACTCTCACGAGGTGTTACTGAAATACCTAACATATTTGGGGCTATCAAGCTAACAAAGCATATCCGATAATTTATAAAGTAGAGTATCGACAAGTGAATAACATATAAGACAAGGAAAATTACTATGATTAACACAAGATTACTATCTTACAATGATTACGAGAGTGCCGATGCCGTTAGCCAAGCATGGTATAGAGAGTATGATTTTGCAGCCGATCACGCTAATGGTTATTACAATGGTATGTCCGACAAGGAAATGGGTGTTAACACTGAGCCTAATAAGGCAGCTAGACCGTATGCCTATGTACTGGGATATAATGCAGGTGCGTACCTAGCAAGGACTAAGAATTAGTATCGCCCCGTCAATGCGTGTAGTTTGGCGTATGGTGCAAATCAATTGACGGGCATTGTAGTGAACAACAAGTGAATAGAGTGTAAAACAAAGGAGTCTATTGTGAAAGAACAAATATCTAAAGGCAGCAAAGTAGCCTGGCAGGGCATTTGTGATCCAATGGCAGGAACAGTAACATTTATAGGATTCTCTACCTATGATGTTACTCGTGTAGATGGAGGTTATTGTAGCGTTCAAAAAAATAAATGTAGAATAGCTACTTGTGATGATATTAACAAAGCTATTGAGGTATTCACTAAATAACACTCTCCCCCCTTGGATGTTATGGCCTGGGCAGTTCGAATCTGCAAAGGGGGTGATGAATGCTCTTGTGATTTTTGGAAAGCCTATCCTATATACCTTGCTGGCTTTCTGACAGAGACTGAGACTCTTAGATCATTAACCAATACAATCTATGGTTATCAGTATTACTGTGAAAACAAGTAACCGCTTTTTCAGTTTCAGATCTGAAACGCTAAAATTGACACTATTCAAAGGAGAATATTATGACACCGATCTTAGAGCCAATTCAGCCGAGTATCCGCAAGCAATTGATTGACGCAGTAAATCACTGTGGGCTGATGAGAGCGTCTTATCATCTGGACAGGTTAAGAGCTACGATTGATACCGCTAAATGCCAAAAGGCCAATGGTGATGATCATATGAGGCGTGGTAGTTTAGTGAGGAAGATCACGGCTCAAAGGTATTATGAATTGAGACGCACTTGGAATATGTTAACCAGTTAGTATCTGCAAACTAGGGCATTGAGGTGCCTTGGTTTATGAGTATTGATAATTGAATAGAGTGATGTATAACAAGGAGATTACCATGTATTCCTACTATTGTAACTGTGTTAATTGGCCTGTACATGAT
>Ga0208769_1000807_pt1 | contig 14677 bp, 19 predicted proteins | sample AntAceMetag02UKC_FD_184768 | JGI IMG/M metagenome (GOLD analysis project Ga0208769, IMG submission 184768) | Saline lake microbial communities from Ace Lake, Antarctica- Antarctic Ace Lake Metagenome 02UKC (SPAdes) (version 2) | ecosystem: Environmental > Aquatic > Non-marine Saline and Alkaline...
CACAAGCAGTATATGGGCGAATGTTCTTTACTGAAGAATCAATATTAATCTTGTAATTTTTTTCTGGTTTGTTTATTTTATATTTTTTTAATTTTGTTTTCTTTCCTAAAAATGCTAAGAAACTTCTTTTAAATCCTTGATAGGATAGTAAGTCTGGACGATTTGGGAAAATTTCTAGTTCAATTTCTTCTTCTGTAATTGATTCAACTGGAGTTCCGAACATTGCAATTCTATCTTGCATTTTATCGTCAATTTTTCCTATTTCTTTTTCAAATTGTTTTTTGTTTAAGTTTATAATAGCCATTTCATTTTATCTCTTCCAAATTTTTTTGTAAAATAGTTTCTGTTTGCGAAGGAGAATATAGTGTTTCTTTTCCAATAATTTTGAAACCCTTTTTTAAAAGAAAATCAATCATTTCGTTATTGTGGGTATCACTTTGAATTATTCTGAAATTTTGTTTTTTAGCATATTCTTCCATAAAATTATATAATTTTAGTCCTACTCCTTCTTTTTTATTCACTGAAGAAACCCTGAAATTTTTTACCTCTAATATGCTCTTTTCTTTTTTATGAGGTTGAAAAATAATAACTCCGTTCATTTCTGAATTTTTTTTATAATAAAATGCTTTTTTGTAGTCGGATTCTAATTCTTTTTTACATTTCTTAACCCACTCATTATAATTAGGATAACCTAAATCAAAAGATTTAATATATCGATAGATTTCCATAATTTCTTTTGAAGAATTTGCTAATTTTATAAGTTGTTCTATTCCCATTTTTTATTAAATTCCCAAAAACCTAAGTTCCCTTTTTGTTTAATTTTTTTTATCCTTTTTGGATTTTTTAAAATAAAACCTTTATCTCCCCAGCCTGTTTCTGCTAAATGTAAATTTTTATCCTTTAATAATTCTTTATCATTAGGATATATTTTTACCTCAGTTAATTCTGCTTGCCCAACAATAAATCCATTTGGTAAATCACAAAATCCAAATTTTTCCATAGCTTTTTTATCTGGAGTTTTTGAACTATGAATTAAAAATTTTCCCCTAAATTTTGTGTTCCATTTTCGAAGTTCAATTTTTTTCTTGTTCTGTAAAATCAATTCTGCCCAAGGTTGTTTTATAGATAATACTTTCATTTTACCCAAAATTTCATTTTTCTTAATTTATATAAATCATTTTTGTAAAGTTCTCTTAAATCTTTTATTTCATAATAATCCATGAGAGTTCTGTCAAATCCAGGGCCCCAGGCTAATACAGGGATGTGTTCGCCAAGAAGAGGAATTGTTACTTCTGGTCTGAACATTCCTGCGCCACCTAATTCTAGCCAAACTTTTCTTTCTGGATGGAATACGTCTATTTCTACAGAAGGTTCTGTATATGGAAAATATGCTGGTCTGAATCTAACTTTTTCAAAACCCATTTTCTTAAAAAATTGTTTTAAGTATCCGAGTAGATGTCTGAAGTTTGCATTTTTGTCGACGACAATTCCTTCTGTTTGATTGAATTCAAAACCATGGCTCCAGTCAACTGTTTCATTTCTAAAACATTTTCCTAATGCGAAAAATTTTGCAGGAAGATTTTCTTTTTTAAGATTAGCAAGTGTTTGTGCAGATAAACAAGTTGTGTGGGTTCTTAGACATAATCTTTTTGCTTCTTCCTCCTGCCAAGAATAATTCCAACCTTTGCTTCCACCTGTTCCTTTTTCATGGACTTTTTTTACATCTTCAATTAATTTTTTATCTGGGAGTTCTGATTTTTTATCTATAAAAAAAGTATCATGTATTTCTCTAACTGGGTGGTCTTGTGCAGTAAATAGGGCATCAAAATTCCAGAATGAACTTTGAACCATATTCCCAGTCATTTCTTTGAAACCCATTTCTGTCCAGATTTTTCTTCCATAATCAATCGCTTGATTTACAAAATTCCTTTTTCCACCACTAATTAATGGGACAGGAGATGTTAAATCATATCTTCTGAATTTTTTTCTTTTCCATAGAGAATCTTTTTTCAAGATTTCTGGAGTTATTTGCTCAATTAAATTTTGAGGTTTTATTTTTGAATTAATTAATTTTTTTCCTAGATCAGTCACTTTAAGATTTATTAATTTTCTTTCATTTATTTGTAAGATATTTTTTCTATTTTGAAGAGATTTAAATGCATAAATTTGTTCAGGAGATAATTCATCGTACTCTATAGGAAGAGACTCAATAAAAATCTCTTCTAACATCTTTTTTGAGATTTCTTCTTGGTTCGCATTAAAAATTATTCTCTGGTTTTTTAATTCAATAAGTGCTTTCTTCTTTAATGCACCTATTGATGCCTTAAATTCATCATTGGATAATCCGCTTGTTTTTTGTGCTTCTTTAAGCTCTAGTATTTTTTTTTCATTTAAAAGATTTAATAATCTTCTTTCTGGCAAACCTTTTTTCTTGTATAATGCCCCATTAACGCCTATTTCAATTATCTTCTTTTTTTTGAAAGAAATTTTCACAATCTTTTTATTTTGTAAATATCCAAGTGATCTTAATACAGAAGTTTTATCTAAATTTGATTTTTTACAAATTTCATTTATCTCTTCTTCAAGATATTGAAATATTTTTATTTCATTTGTGCTAAGAGATTCTATTAGTTTTTCCATTTTATCTTTAATTAACTTGTATTAAAAAAGGTTTCTTATAGTGTTTTTGTTATAGAAGTATTCATACCTAAAACTAAACCTAATGCTTTTAGACTATAAATATCTCTTACGCTTCTTCCATAAAATTTCATTTTTAATTTATTTTTGTTGCACAATTTTATATTTTGTTTTACTCTTGCTAAAATATCTGCTTTGTTTTTGCCCCTCGAATTAATTATCTCGTCTAAATTTATCCCAATTATAACATTATTTTTCTTTGCAATTTTTGAAAGAACTTGGTTAAATCCAGAATTTCTCTGCTTTTGAAAATCTTTTCTATTTTGAAGAAGAGGCATAAAGATATCTATATTTTCTTTTTCGAGGATTTTTCTGTTAAGATCATCATCTGTGCTTGTAAAGCCGATTTTTTTTCTTGGATTTTTTGTTCTTTCAATTTTTAGATTTTTTCTAAAATTATAAAAAGTACTAGCATTGATTATAATCGTTTTTTCTGTGAAAATTTCATACATCATTTAATTTGAAATAATAGTTCCCTTAAATTTCTTTTCTTTGAGAAGATTGTTGAGATTGTTTAAATTTTTTCCAAGAATATAAGTTGTTATTTTATTCCTCATAATAATTATTGATGCTTTTTGGTCTAAGACAAAATGCTGTCCTGGTTTGAATTTCATTTTATTGGCAATTGAATTAAAATTTTTCCATGTTATTTTTGAAATGAATTTTGTTTTTTTGAATTTTTTTGGATTTTTATCATAAAGCCCATCAACATCTGTTAAGTTAATAAAATCTGCTTTGAATTTTTTTGCAATTTCAGAAGACGTTGAATCAGATGTTTGATTTGGTTTGTATTTTAGGGCTCCGCAAAAAACCACGTCTTGATGTCTTAAATATTTTTTAATGTCTTTCAATTTATGAGGGATCCCTTTTTCAGGATCGGCATTAAAAAAATAAGACATAAAACGAGCATTCATTCTTGTTGCGCCAATTCCTACAAGGCTTTGTAGTTCTGTGTTTGCTTTTTGGCTTTCTAATGCAGAAATATATTTCCTGGCAATGTTTCCCCCGCCACAAACAATAATAAATTTATATTTGTTGAGATTTTTTTTTATTACTTTTTTAAAATTTGAAAGAAATTTAACATCTACTTTATCTGGGATAATCAAGCTCCCACCTAAGCTAATGACAACCACCTTTTTTTTCATAAAAGAAAAAGGAGAAAGGTGTTTTTATAATTTTACTTTATCGTAAATAACTTCCTATCATTAATATCAAAAATTCCTAACCGCACGCCTGAATCAATCCAACCGTGTGCGTAATTCAGTGCAGCAAATGCATTCACAAAATCTTGTTTTTTTTCAAAATATTTTGCATCTGAGAGATAATTTTCTACCATTTCAATTATTTCTTTGGCTTGGCTTTCTTTTCCTTTGGCAATATTTTTTTTAATTTGTTTTAATGCTGTTGAAGTTAAATCAGAATATTTTTTTATTTTTTGTGTTGTTATTTTGTTTTTCATTGTGTTGTTTGTGTTCTCTAAAAGAGGTAATAAAATTCAAGAATCTTGTTTTATCTTCTAAAGATTTGGTCTTGAGAATAAGCCATTTTTTTAATTATGAATTTTGAACCAATTATTTCAGAAATTATTGCAGATAAAACTAATCTTCCTACAACCATTTTTAAAATCCCTCCATGAATAGGAATTCTTGCTTTTTCTGAAAATGCTTTTATTATTTGGTCTATGTCTTCTTTATCTAAAACTATATTTGTTTTTTTTACACCCATTTTTCCCTTAACTATTACAGGTTCATCTGTTCCACTACATTCTATTGACCTTACTAAGGGGTCTTTTATTAAAGGATTTAATTTTCCTAAATCTATTTCTAATTTAGTTGGAGCTGGTTTAAGGTATTGAAGATTTTTAGGAAGTATTGGTTCTGGAATTCTTAGAGAGATGGGTTGTAATTTTCTTGTTTTTATCACTTGAGGTAACGGTTTAGTTAATTCTTCTCTTGCAAGAGTTGGATTTGCTTTTTCTTTTATCTTTTTAATTATTTCCTGATGTGTATCTTTTTCTTCTTCTTTTAGAATTGTTTCTAATTCAATTAGCTCATTTTTTACAGAATTTTTAATTAATTCTCTTGTAAATTGAAGTAGAAAAGATGTTTTAAGTTCATCTGAAATTTTTGTTAACATATTAATTCCTCTTTAATTGTTTAAATTCTGTAGTTTGAGGGCTTTTTTGAGAAATTGATTTTTGATATCCTCCTCTGTTATCTGTTGGTTTTGGAATTGGTCTTTGCATAATTCTTTGAGGAGGATATGTTGGTTTGTTTCCAGATTGCCCTTCATGTACTAATGCCACTCCTTTCGCAATTATTTTATTTTGTTCAAGTAAATTATCTATTTTTTCTACTACGTCTTTATTATTTCTATTTTCTTTTTTAATGTTAAAATCTTTTTCTGCTAATGTTTTTGCAGACACCTCAAATAATTCTAACAACGAAGATATTTGGTTTGTAAGTTTGTCAAATTTTATTGATAAATTTGTAATGACTTTTTGCAAGGCAATGAAATTTTCAATTAGGATTTTTTCTGTATAAATTTGTTTAGAAGAAATAATTGGTGTTTTGAGTTTTAGAATTTTCTCTGGAGTTTTTTTTGTTTTAGAACTCCGCACACGCTTCTTTTTTTTAACACCTGCTTTTTTTACCATTATATATTTAATAAATCCTTATTTATAAATATTAACTTATTTGAAAACAGTATAACCTAAGAGTTGCATCTATTAAATCAGCGAGATTATCTGCAATTACTGTTCTGTCAGTTAGATTAAAAGGAATTTCTGTTAAGATTATTCTATCTTTTGCATCAGTTGTACTTTCTGATAACCATGCAACAAATGTTCCGGACAATTCTTCTGCGGTTGCTAATGCCTGACATTTTGCGTCTGCCCCAGTTGTGCCTCCTAAATTACCATTATATGTTTCTAAACTAATGAAGACAATGCTTTCTGATATTTTTTTCTGTTTATTCACACTGTCCTGTCCCATTACAAACATTTGGTTCAATACAAGGCCCGCATTCAATTCCACAAATAGGATCTAATCTACATTCTATTTGTGTGCAATCAAGAATACATGTTTATTCTGCACTTTTCTTTACAATTTCTCTAATTTTTGAGCCCCCACAACTTACGAATTTGTTTTTGTTATTTTCTTTTTGAAATCTCACTGGAATAATTTCAATTGAATAAATTTCCTCATCTAAATTAAATATTTGTGTTTGTTTATCATTAGGTTTCATAGGGTTATCTTCACCGATAAATATTACTATATTATTTAGTTCTTTTGCATTTGCATCTTGTACAAGAAATTCTGATAAGTCTTTTGTTGCTATTTCTTGACTTGAACTATTTGTTGCTCTTATAAAATATCCTGCAATATTAAACAAGCCATTGTTTGTTATTGTTAAGTTCAACTTAGAATCCTCTAGATATACATCATTAATAAAAATAGAAACACTATCGGGACATTCCATTACATTTTTTGGAATATAAGTTTTTACTACATTGTAGACGATTGTTCCCATAATCAAAGCAAAAACTATTAGCAAAACATAACCTATCATTATGCTAATCCCCCTTTTGCTCTTCATAATAATAACAAAGTTTTTGGGCTTATAAATATATTTATAAAACCTCTTCGCATAAAAATAATATAAAATGGGGGTGAAAATATTATTTATTTTTTTAGGATTTATATTAGTTGTTAGTTTTATCTCTGCGAGTTTTGAAACTGGGAATTTAAGTCATCTAATTGAAACACAATATTCTCCACAGGGCGATATTAGAGGATGGATGAATATAAGTTTTAATAATGAATCCGCAGATTCTTTTTTTGAAGATTCTTTTGGAAATTCATTAAGTTTACTTGACTTGTTAAAAACAAACTTAGATATAAATTATATTTGTAGTACTGGTGGTTGTATACCAAATTATGAAGCAAGCAACATAGAACAGACAAAAAGTTTTAGTTTAAATTCTGGAGAGAAAAAAACTATTGGGTTCCAACTTACAGAGGATATTTTTAATATTGAATCAATTACATTTGATGTTGAAAGTGATGCAACAGATTCTTGCTATAATCAATTAGAAATGGATTTTTTAAGTGAAGGCAATGTGGACATTGTAAATAACCAAATATCAGATTTATATTGTTCTTCGAAAAATTATGGGTGTTTTGACTCGTCAAAATCTCTTTCTAATGCATTAATAGATTATGATTCTTATTGTCAGAAAATAATGTTTAGTGAAGCTCCAGGATTTAAAGTTGGGGCATGGGTTAAGGAGGAGATAGCAGGTAATAAAGAGTTATTTATGGAAGTTTATGATCTGACTGGAAATTATCTTGATTCATGTGACTTGCCTGTAGCATTATCTTCTGGAGGAGAAATTGATTGTGACGTTGGTTATTTAAAATCTGAAGAATATTATGTATGTGTTTCTTCTACATATAGTGGTGGAGAATATTATTTAAGAGGATATTCTGATCCATTAGGTGGATGCGGTTATAAGGGTTTTTTAAATATTCCTTCTCCTGAAAATTATGCTTACCAGATTTTTGCAATAGGAAAAAAATTTAGTTCAATAGGAACTTTAGAAATTTCTAATATTTTGTCAAATGGAAATATTCTTTCAGATATGGCAAATGATTATCTTGATATGGTGTATGGTGGGAGAAGTTGTTCATCTGGTTGTGTAATTCCGATAGAATTTATTTCCAATGTGGACCAAAATTTAGTACTAAAGAACTTATCTGTTGATTATAATGCGGGGGGTGGTTTAGAAAATTCTCTAAAGGGGTTTTATGATTTAAGTGAAACTCCGTCAATAATAAATTCTGGATTTCAAGAAATAAATTTGGACGAGGGGAATTTTTCTGTTCCTTCAGATTATGGGGAAGAAACTTTTGAGCTAAGTTTAGATGGTGAAGAAATTTTTTCAGAGCAAATAATTATTAAGGGTACTTCATTAATTAAAGATTTAAAACCAAAAATTACTGCAGCAGTAATTCCAACAGGATTTGAAGTGTTAATTGATTCTTTTAATATTACTAAGTATGAATGGGTTTTTGGAGACGGGGTTAATGTTACAACTTCTGTTAATAAAGTTACACATACTTATGATTCAATAGGTATATATAATTTAAAAATAACCATTACAAATAATAATGAGTTAAGTTCTTCAAAGACATTTGAAATTAATGTGAGTTCTCCAAATCAAGCGATAAATACTACTTTAAAAAAGAAGTTAGATGATTTAGCTAATGTGGGTTTACAGATAAAGCAATTCAAATTTGAACAGAATTTAAAATCTGTTTTAAATTTTGATTTTATTAGTGATCAATTAAAAAAAATTCAGCAAGATTATAAAAAAGCTAGTTCTAAAGAGGATTACAAAGAAATAATTATTAGTTTATTAGAAATTGAAGTTCCAGAATCAGTTAGTCTTATTAAAAATGCTAAGTTAATTACATTTTATCCTCAAAAGAGTAATATAGATTTAGATATTATAAAAGAAATTGGTGGGGGAAATTATAATTCAGAAGATAGTGATAAATATGCTAATGCACTTATTTTTTGGAATCAAAAGAATATGGACACGAAGGTAACCTTTAATGAATTTTCTGCGAGTTACGGTTATTTTGATGAGGAACCGATTTTGAGAACATTTGAATTTCAAATAAATAAGAAAAATAGCACAGATTATTCTTATTTAATTATTACTGAACTTTCTGGAATTGAATTTACAGAAGATTATCCTATGAAAGAGGGGCCAGGGTATTTATATATGGAATTAGAACAAGATAGTAAAACAATTATATTTACTACCACAGAAGATGTTAATTTTGTTGATGTTCCAGTTTTTATTTCTCCAAAACTTGAAAAATTAAAAATAGTAGAAGGTATTGAGATTGGTGGAATTGAAAAGGGTTCAAAATGGGTTTTTTTTATTTTTGTTTTATTATTCCTTGTTTTAGTTGGGGTTGGACTATATATATTATTACAAGAATGGTACAAAAAAAGATATGAGGGATATTTATTCAAAAAGAAAAACGATTTATATAATTTAATGGTGTATATTACAGAAGGAAAGAAAAAGGGTTTATCTAATAAAGAAATTTATTCAAAGTTAAAAAAGGCTGGATGGAATTCTGAACAAGTGAATTATGTTTTAAGGAAACACTCTGGGAAAAGAACAGGTATGTTTGAAATCATTTCTTTTGAAAAGAAAAAGACACAAAAAACTAAATAGTTATTAATTAAGAATAAAAATACCTTTTTTAAAAATTAAAAGTAAGTTAATTTTTATACAAAATTTTATAAACTTAAATGATAATTTAGTAAAATGGTAATAAAAGTGTTTAAAAATTTCTTTAACCGAATTTTTTTTAATATTTTTAAGAATAAAAAAGATATAAAACTTGGTTTTTATGGACCTCCTAATGCTGGTAAAACGAGTTTAGCAAATAGAATATGTAAAGATTTTACTGGAGAAGAAATTGGAAGTGTAAGCAAAGTGCCACATGAAACTAGGAGTGTTCAATTTAAGGAAAAGGTTAAGATAGAGTATAAGGGCAAGGTAATGACTTTTAAGATGATTGATACGCCTGGAATCGCCACAAAAATAGATTATGAAGATTTTTTGAAATATAAAGTGAAAAAGAAAGAATCTAAGAAAAGAGCAAAAGAAGCGACGCAAGGAGTAATTGACAGTATCAAATGGTTGGATGATATGGATATTGTTGTAATTGTTTTGGATGCTACAGAAAATCCTTATAATCAGGTAAATATTACAATTATTGGAAATCTTGTCGCTAGAAAAGTTCCTGTTTTAATTGTTGCGAATAAAATTGATTTAAGAAAATCTAATATAAAAAGAATTAGTGCTGCATTTCCTGAATATGAAGTTATTGGAATGAGTGCGAAGTATGGGAAAAATTTCGAAGAATTTTATGAATCAATTTTTAAGTTGGTAAAAAAAGTTTAACAAAATTTTAAAAACTAAAAAAGTTTAATAATAAAAAGATGGTGAAGAAAAAAAATAAAAAAAGTTTAGGAAAAATAAAAGGAGTTGCTATTCAATTTGTACCTAATTCAGAGATAAGATATTTAGATAGTAATGAAAGAATTAAAAAAATTCTTAAAATTGTTTTAGAAAATAATATTTTGATTTTGCAAGGCAGGTTATTGGCAGAAGAAGAGACAAGATTAATTAAAGATACAATGGTAATGATTAATCATATTAAAAATTTTAGAGGAATAGAACTTGCAGTTATTGCTGGTAACGGAAAGGGGGGATTTTTTTCAAAATTGAAAAAGAGTTTTGCTAATGTTCTTTCTGGAGGGGATTTGGGATCTATAACAATTATTGGTCCTGCAACAATTGTAAAGGAAATTAAAAGAAATCCAAAGAAGATTGAACTGTTGTTGAATAAATAATTTTAGTATAATAATTTTTAAAAAGAATCATGTAGTTTTTATTGGATGAAAATCTTATCTAATAAAGAAGAGGAAATCGCTAAAAAATTTATGGATAAGGCGGCTAAAGTTGCAATTAAAGCTACTTGTAAGAGAGATAAATGTGGTGCAGTAATTGTTTCAGTGAATGAAATCCTTGGAAAAGGTTTTAATTCTCCTCCTGGTAATTTGGAGTCGCAAAGAAGATGTGATAAAAAAAAGAATTTTTTTAATAAAAAAGTAACTGATAAAACTTGCTGCATTCATGCAGAACAAAGAGCAATTATGGATGCCTTAAGAAAAAATCCTAGTAAATTAAAAGGAGCCACATTATATTTTATGAGGTTAGGAGAAAAAGGTTGTAAAACTTTTGCAGGGAAACCTTATTGTACAATTTGTAGTAAAATGGCTTTGGATGTTGGAATAAGAGAATTTGTTCTTTGGAAAAAAGAGGGAATTTGTGTTTATGACACAGAAGAATATAATAATGTTTCTTTTAATTACAGATAAATTTATTAACTTCTGCTTCTTTTTCTTTTTATGCCACACCAATGTGTTAAATGTTCACATATTATTCCTGCAGGAAGTAAAGAACTATTAGAAGGATGTAGTAATTGTGGTGGTCATTTTTTCTTTTATATTAAGGATGAGCAGTTAGAAAAGTTGAAGAAGAATCCAATTGAAATCCCTGAAAGTGAGAGTAAGACCATCGAGAAAGATATTCGGGAGATTGCAGGAATTCAAGATGAAGATACACCGGTGATTTTGGATTTAGAGTCTGTAAGAGTGACTGGTGCTGGAAAGTTTGAGATTGATATTGTGAATTTATTTAATAAAGACAGGCCTTTGATTTACAAACTTGAAGAAGGGAAATATATAATTGATTTAGCTTCAACATTGCAACAGAATCTTAAAGAAATTAAAGATCCTAATAAAGATAGTGATTAGATTCATTCTATATAATAAGGACAATCAGAAGAAGGAAAAGGATCACAACCTTCAATGCAACACATTCCGAATTCTTCGTTTGAATCTGTTAACTCATCTCTTTTTTCAGTAGGTATCTCGTTAATAGGAATTCCACAAGTATAATCTTCATGTTTATTTTTATGTCTTTTATTACAAGATAAAATTTCTTCTATTTTCCCTTTTCTTAATAATGTAAATGGTTGGAGTTTTTTTCTTTCTTCTTTTGAAACTGCATTATAATTTTTCCAAAAATGAGGAGATTTTGTTAGAGATAATCTCGCATATGTTTTATTATTTCCTTCGGTTAAATAATGTGTGATGCGTTTCCTCTGAAGGGGTGCTCCGAGAGTTGCAAGGCATTCTATTACTCCTACTGGAACCAAGAAAATTTTCTGATTAACTTTTGACATTTCTGTTTGAAATTAATTAGATTTATAAGTATTCTTGCATTAAAATAATTATGACAAAAAAGATTAATTCTATTTTAGAAGAAGTTTTGAAAAAAATAAAACCTTCTCAGGAAGAATTAAATGTTATTAACGGGAGTTTAGATGATTTTCTTAAAAAAATTAATAAGAGGATTAAAGTATTGAAAATTAATGTAGAGGTTTTTGTTGGAGGGAGTTTTGCAAAGGGTACTGTAATAAAGAAAAATTATTACGATGTAGATGTTTTTATGAGATTTGATAAAAAATATGATGATAGTAAGATTTCGGTTTTGACTAAAAAACTTTTATTGGGATTAAGAGGGGTTTCTGTTGTGCATGGGTCAAGAGATTATTTTAGAGTTAAAATTAATTCTTATTTTTTTATTGAAGTTATCCCTGTGATAAAAGTGAATAAATCAAGCGAGTCAAGGAACATAACTGATTTATCTTATTCCCATGTTAAGTATATTAATAAAAAAGTAAAAAATAAAAAAGTTTTAGATGAGATAAAAATTGCAAAGGCATTTTGTTATGCAAATAATTGTTATGGTGCAGAATCTTATATTAATGGTTTTTCAGGGTATGGATTAGAGTTACTTGTTTATTATTATGGAAGTTTTTTGAAGTTTATCCGGGCTGTTTCTACACCCAAGGGTGTACTCTCTGTGAAAGGAGATATAAACACAGAGGGCAAAATAAATAAAAAAATTGTAATTGATATTGAAAAATATTATCGTAATAAATCTGTTGTTTTAATGGACTTGAATAGTTCTAAGCTCCAATCACCAATTGTCTTGATTGATCCAACTTATAAACAAAGAAATGTTTTGGCTGCACTTTCTAGTGAAACTTTTGAGAAGTTTAAAAAAAAGTGTAAGAAGTTTTTGAAGAATTCGTCTATAAAATTATTTGAAGTTGAAAAAACAGATTTGGATAAAATCAAAAAAGAAGCAGAAAAAAAGAAATATGAATTTGTGTTAATTGAAGCGAAAACAGAAAAACAAGAAGGAGATGTTGCTGGAAGCAAATTGATTAAGTTTTACAAACATTTGAATTCTGAAATAGAAAAGTTTTTTGAAATTAAGAAAAAAGGTTTTAATTATAATGGTAAGAAATCAGCGAGATATTTTTTTGTTGTGAAAAAAAGAAAAGACATTTTGATTCATGGACCAAATGTAAATGATAAGAAGAATGTTTTATTGTTTAAGAAAAAACACAAGAATACTTTTGTAAAGTCAAAAAGGATTTGTGCAAAAGAGAATATTAGATTTGATATTAATAGTTTTGTTGAAAGTTGGAAGAAGAAAAATAAAAGGAAAGTTAAGGAGATGTATATTAAATTGTTGGGGATTGTTGATTAAAATTCTAAGGCAAGATTAACTCCGCCCATATAAGTTCTATTTCCTGGTTCGTATACTGGATTTACAGATTTATCTCCCATTCTTATTGTGGCATATGCTGGCTTTGAGCATTTAACCATTAAAACTTCAAAATAGGGTTCAATAAAAAATGTTCCTAATTTTGTTTTTTTCCCAATTTTTGCTGAGGCTTTCAAGCCACCCCCTTCTCTTTGAATATTTGTTACTTGGGGATACGTGGGATCAAAGTCATTAAATGAACTTATTTGTTTACCTCTTACTAATAATTTAGCTTTCAAATCAATTCCATAAACCCATCCAGAATTTGTTTCTGTTTTTATCTTAGCTCCAAAAATCGCAGAGCAAGATTCATTTTTTCTATCATAACCATGATATGTTTTATCTTTTACAGAACAAGTTCTTCCTGAAGCTTTATCTTCAAGTTTTCTATATCCAATTCCTATATAAGGTGTGAAAGTTGAACTTTCTCCAAAAGGAATTTTATATCCTAGTTTTGGTTCAATTTCTTTTATTGTATTTTTTCTATTATCCATTGAACCAGTCTTTTCAGAAGTATAATCTAATTTGCCTATAGCATAAGATCCGTTAACTCCTGCAGTCCAGCCTTTTTTCTTTGGCTCATAATTGTATGAAAGCCCAAAGGATTCCATTTTCCCTTTAATTTCCATAATTCCTGGTTCTTTATAAGAATAAAGTGAATTTCCTTTTTTTAATTCAATTTTATGAGGGGGATAGGGTTTCTCTTTACAACTTGCAATTCTTGGGGCAACAAAAGGGGAAGTTGCTATACTTAATGCTAAAAAATAACTTAAAAATTTTTCCACAATACTTTTAGATTTATTTCCCATTTCATTTTCTACCTCCAATTGCCCCCTCAAATAAACTTGCGAAAGCCTGAGCGAAAAATTTTGAGTTAAGCCAAATTGCAATGTCTTCTTCGTCTGAATTTTTTGATAAGTAAAATAAAATTTCTTTTCTATCTATAATGAAAAATTTAGTGTCAATATTTATTTTTTTTATTTTTATGTTAAATTTAGTTTGAATTTGTTTAATTAAGTTATTTTCACCAGACAAAGCTAAATTTATTTTTATGTTTGCTTTTTTAAGAATTTCAAAAGTTTGGTAGAATAATTTTGATTTTGAAATTATTTCATCAACATTAGTGCAAATAATAACTTCTTTTTCTGCATTTTGAAGAATTTCTCTTAAATGATTTGAAATATTTGATCTTCCTTTTAATGCTGTAGAAATATCTTCTTTTTTTATAGGAATAATTCCATTTTTGTATAATTCTTCAAGTTTTATAAATTCATCAGTGTTTTTTATATTAGAAAGATTAATTATTCTTTCTTCTGCATTTTTTCTAATGTTATTTTTCATTTTTTCAAGAATGACTCTTGGTTTAACACCGAGATATTTTACAGGTTTTCCAAGTTTCACAATTGCAAATCCTTTTTTTTCCAAGCTTTCTAAAACATCATAAGCTCTACTTCTTGGAACACCAGAAATACTTGATACTTCTCCAGCAGAAGCAATGCCTTTTCCAAGCAAAGCCAACCAAACTTTTGTTTCATAAATATTCAGATCAAAATAATCTTTGATTTTATTTATTAATTCTTGTTTTATTAACATTTTAATTTTTAATTAAATTTCTAAGGTGAATCAATACTGAAACCATTAATCCAAAAGATGCTATCAACATTTTTGAAACATCAAAACAAACAGTATCTAAAGTATTCAAAG
>Ga0208769_1000808_pt1 | contig 14667 bp, 24 predicted proteins | sample AntAceMetag02UKC_FD_184768 | JGI IMG/M metagenome (GOLD analysis project Ga0208769, IMG submission 184768) | Saline lake microbial communities from Ace Lake, Antarctica- Antarctic Ace Lake Metagenome 02UKC (SPAdes) (version 2) | ecosystem: Environmental > Aquatic > Non-marine Saline and Alkaline...
ATCAGCAAGAAGATCTGTATCAGAAAACGCCATTAACCGCAACCCAAAAGGGAATTACATACTTGACTCCCGTCATTATAGAGTACTCGGGTTTGAAGCATGTCTAACATTTATACGCTGTTTTCTACCAAGGATATTTCATCCTCAGTTAGCCCGTACAGTTGATATACAATTTGGTCTATTTTTTTGTCAATGCGGTCTATTTCCTGTTTCAAGGCAAGCATCTTAGTTTTTTCTGCTTCAAAGAATGTCATAATATCCTTTTTCTGTGACAAGGATAGACCTTTCACTTTGAGCGCCTTGACGAACTCATTGAACTCTAGCTCGTGGAACTTTTGGAGCTTCTTAGGTATCTTTTGGAGGTTATATTCACGCTGTATCAACAGGCTGTTGACCCTTTTATTCTGTTGTGCGGCTTCATTTAACCCTAAGAGGGTTTGTACTCGTTTGATTATATCTGTTTGACGTTGAAAAGACGGCATGCATACAGGAATGCTTTTTAGGTCGCTTAGTCTAATTTGAGGTTGCTTTCCTCGTTCCATACGAATAATTCGCGTCTGTCGAGCATAGTAAGTGAAGAGCTTAGAGTTCAACAAGCCTAAAACGTATAATAAGTTTGTTGAACTTTTACCGGAACTATTTTCATTGCTAATGCTGTAGTAGCTGCGGTTATACACATACTTTTTTGCCGTATAAGTACAACAAAGTCGGTCACAAGACTGTCGAATCAAAATTTTGGGGTTATCAAATGCCTTCTTATCCCCTATTCCCAATACCTTTGGATTTTTACGTTGTCGTTGTTGGGCCTCAAGCCGGTACTGTGTATTTCGTTGATTTAATAAAACCGTATCAAAACGAAAATAGCGTGTAGGTACTAGGTGGGCGTATCCAAAAGCAAGTGAGTTTGCGCCTTCAAGATATTCATAGACTTCAACCTCGGGCGTCACAGGACATTCTTCAATAACAAACCCAAGTTCTTTTGTGCCAACGCTTTCTCCCGTTCTAATCAATTTATTGGGGAAATAGAAATCAAGAGGCTGGGTACGTGTTTGGAACTTTGTTATTATTGATTTACTTAGTCGAGAATCCTCGATATAGAATTGAAAGCCTTTTTGTTGGTTGTACCAAATTGCTTGGTCAACATGCACTTCCTCTTTGTTTAGTCCGTTAATGCGCCAGTTAACGATGTGTGATGTTGGAGGCGATGCAGTTTTCTGAACAACTAATATCAGTTGTCCGCTCCCCACGTCTTTGAAAGAAGAAAGACCATTAACAATGTGCATTATATTAGTATTTTCCAATAAGTATTTTTTAACACCTTGATAAAAATTTTCATAGAATGAAATGTCCGTAATGCAGCTAGCAGTTCCAAAAGGCTTGCACAATCTAACAAACTGTTCGATAAAAAACATCGCAGAATTGTATTTACCAACTATGCTCTTGTCTAAAACACAAGCATAGTTGTGCTTATAGTAATTCAGTGTTGTGTCCTGAATTAAAGTTCTTCTGCGTCCATGATAAGTCACATAAGGTGGATTCCCAATAACAACATCAAACCCGCCCTGAGCAAACACATGAGGAAACTCTTTTTCCCAGTTGAACGCCTTATCACCAGCTATTGCCGGATCATCTATGAGCGAATTGCCGCATTTGATATTGTCATTCAGCTTGGATAGCTTGCGACCTTTCTTGGCCGTGTGAAGCCAAAGTGATAACTTCGCTATATCAACCGCCTCATCGTTTATATCCACACCAAAAATATTCCTCTCCAAGATCGTGTTTTCTACCTCGGGCAATATCAAGGTGTCTTCCCCGTAAAGCTGTGCCTTCAACTCGTCTATGTTCCTGTGCTCTTGAATCAAGAAGTCCAGAGCTTGAATAAGGAAGGCCCCCGATCCACAAGCAGGGTCCACTATGGTCAAGTCCAATAGCCAAGCTCGATAAATATCCAGCTTTCCAACCAACCCTGTCTTCTTTTTGCGTCTTTGGGGGACATACTCGTCTTCAACGATCCCCAATTCACTACGCTTTTCAGCACATAAAGCGCCCAGCGTATTATCAACAATGTATTTCGTTATGTACTTCGGCGTGTAATACACACCTTCCTTCTTGCGCCGTGACTTCTTTTTGTCCTTTTCAACGCCGTCAATTTCCGCGTGTATATCTTCTATATCTCCAAGGCTGTGCTCAAAAATATGCCCCAGAATGTTGACATCGACTTCGGTTTCAAAATCGTATGCCGTCAGCTTTAATGTGTGCTCCTTCAACATATCGTCATCTATTACAAGACCATCTAACAGCAGATCTTCCCTAAAAAGACCGCCGTTAAATTCAAAGATTTGATAGTCTTTTGATTCAAATCCCGTATTGATATGCTCAAACAGCTTTTTATACCGATCATAAAGCGGGCGGTACTCGTCCAGATCCTTCAGGCGTTCCCAGTTGGCTACTTCACGGGCTATTGTGTTGGGGTCCAGCAACCCACGGTCCTCCGCGAAGAACACGAATAGAAAACGGTCTAGGAGCTTCTGTGTCTTCTTGAAAAGTAGCTTTTTGCGTTCCCGTGCTTTGTCTGGCGGAAGATGCTTGCCAATGTTTCTGATTGCAATATCATCAAACAGTTCGCGCTTGAAGTCCGAGTAATCCTTATAAAGCTCCTTGGTTACATTCTCTTCGGCAATAAGGGAATCTCGCTTTATCTTTTCTGGAGTTCCATTCGCTATAGAAGCATAGGACAGACACAAGTATAAAACATCAAACCGGGTTTTATCCAGATAGAAAAGATTGAACTCCTCAAAGTCCCCGGAGTTGTCTATGTAAAACCTGAGCCTTTCAAAATTGGAGGTTACTACGTACTTGCAGGCATCTTGGTTTGCCTTATAGTTGAAGGCTTGCTGACGTATGGATTCCAAATCCTTTGTCTTGGTGGATTTCAGTTCTATAATACCAAGTGCTTTCCCATCCTGTAGAATCGCCCCGTCCGCTTTCTTGGCCCCAGTAAGGTTTTTGAACTCAGTCGTGAGATTGAAGTTCGGGCTGGGATTTATAGTATAGCCAAGCACATTGACAAAAAGCTCTCTTAAAAAACCCTCTTGAAACTGTTCCTCTTTGCTTTTTCTAATGTTCTTCTGTATTTCCTTGTCTTGGAAATATTCTTTATAGCGTGCATACGCGGCTACCGTCGTATCGGAATCCAAGGTTCGCAGATACTTCTTCAGAACGGAAGTCTGGAATAACGCCATAGGTGTCTACCTATCTTTCTTGGCAGGCTTCTTCTTTAATTTTTTCTTAGTCTTATCAGGAGTATAAGCCAAAATCTTGTCAACAAAGCGATCAAATATCTCTTTTATCTCTGTCATGCTATTAACCTCTTGTAAGTCAATCGTGAACCAAAGCAAGCATCAGTCAAGCTCGCAAGACGCTCAAGCGTGTGCCGCTGTACCTCTCCCTCGTTCAACCTGAAAGTGAACTCATTCACGTACCGACCCAAGTGCTTCGGGCTTACATGATGATAAACCCCATACACCCCACGCTTCAATACCGCCCACACACTCTCTATGCCATTCGTAGTCACGTTGCCCCTTGCGTACTCACCTGCCCCGTGATTGACCGTGGAGTGCCAGTAGCCACCCCTCAGCGCATTATAACCCGTATGCTCGTCCGTGTGAAGCGTAGATCCCTCCATCACGTTATCTTCAATAACAGATTTCAAATTGGATGAATCAACACCAGCAACAGGCATCGCCTTTGTCCTTCCACCACGTTCCCGCATTCCTACCACCGGAGTCTTGCCCACCGTACCACGACCTGCCCTTAATTTCTTCTTTTCATGTTTATTCTTTTCCTTGCCACCAATATACACCTCGTCAACTTCCACTATCCCACTCAAAATAGCAGTGTCATTACCACACGCTTCCCTGATCCTTTGAAGCATGAACCAAGCCGTCTTCTGGGTAACCCCAATCTCCTTACCAAGCTGCAAACTGGAAATGCCCTTGCGGGCCGTCATCAACAAGTACATGGCATACAACCATTTATGCAACTGAACATGAGACCTCTCAAATATCGTTCCAGTACGAACAGTGAAATCCTTTTTACAAGCATTGCAACGGTAATACCTGTTTTTGCGAGGCGTGATGTTCTCATTCTGTTTGCAATGCGGACAAATAACACCGTCCGGCCATCTGCGTTTTTCAAAGTATATCTGCGCACTCTCCTGATCAGGAAACATCTCAAAAAGCTGAAAAGTACTGATTGTTGATTTGCTCATTTTTGCCTCTCCCTCTTGGCTATACTTATATTATAACCACTGTTGGAAGGGAGTCAAGTGCCTAGCGAAGAAAAGGTGGTCCCTATCTCATTTTCTTCGATGGTCTTAATAGCCTCATCGAGAAGGTACCGCTTGGAACCATATATTAGTGGGTATTCACCCGAACAAGCAGGACAACAAAGTAAGTTGTCATCAGACATCGATTGTGTAAGAGGGAAGTTGCATTTCATACAAAACGGAACCATGTTTTCTCCCTTATACCAAGCCACACCAAATGCAAGTACCCACAAGCCGGGTTTTGTGGAACTGATATTGTTTTTATAGTTGTAGATGCCATCGCCAGACTTTTGGGCTGGCAAACCTGTGATCTGTTTTTGCAATGCTGCTATCTGCTCTTCTCTCAATTTTAGTCTGGACCTGTATAATAATTGCATAAAGAGATAGATAACAACAATTAAAATGCCAACGGCAAAAATAGACAGAAGTGGTGCTTGACTAATCACAGTCCACTCCTTGCTCAATTCGTCGAATATATTGAACGCCATACATAGTATTATCCCTCACAAGTCTACGGGAGTCAAGTGCCTAGCGAAACCATCTGTTGGTCTGCTACAAACTCCGCAATTGCATCCTCCGAGTACCCAAATGCTTTGCCCTCTATCCATGCTTCAAAAACCTTCTCATTAACCTTCTCCCCGATCATGTGCTTTACCACTTCCAAAAGGTGTGGGTGCTTGTACAGCCAAACTCCAACGTGAGCTTCGCCACGGGGGAAAATATAAAATGAGACATCACACCCTTCCAGATCGCCCTTGAGCAAAGATAGGTCCGCAGCCCGGATAGTGATCTCGGCAACGGGCTTCGTTCCCCGCTTGACCTCATATACAAGGCATGAGATTCTTCCAGAGTCCCAAGAAGGACCATCAACAGGAAGGGCATCATGTCTCACAAACCCGGAGAAAAGGTTATGCAGTCTGGGATTTACAAATGCAAAGCATGTGGAAAACAAACGACGTGTGCAAAGGGTGAGCCGTTTCCCCCATGTGCAACCACCAAGTGTAGCACGCCAACCTTCGTTATTGTTAAAGCAACAGTCTGAGTCACTGTCCATCATTTCCCGTTCCTATTCATCTTGACCCTAAAGAATAAAAATGTAATTCTTCCCAAGGTCCACAAAGGACCACCAGCAAAAGGGGTATATTATGACATACTGGTGGAAAGACGGAAGCGACACGTACCACACCAACCAACCAACGACATGTTCTAAGAACTTCTATCCAGCCGATGGTTGGCACAAGGGAGACACCAAGCCTTCTGACAAGACGGACAAATGCGATGTGTGCGACCGACTTGATCGTGGAACGGCGACACCAGCAGGCTAGTTTTTCTAAATCTACTGTTCCTTGCCCTTGCATAATTCTTCCTCTTCTGCCTTCAAAAGCGCATGGCATTCTGCACTAAAATCCCTCCCACCAGTAGGGTACCTATCCACCCACTCTCCTGTCTCGTCATCGTATGGAAGCACAATAGGCTTGGGGGAAAGCTTTAAAATCCAGAAAGGACGACCGTGGGGATCTGGCTCGATAGCATCTAACGCCAGTGTGATTTCCCCCGGCCAGACACCGTGACCACAACAACTTCCATCCGTCTTCACACCATGCCTGTTCAAACAGTCAACAAGATCTCGGATACATGGATCGATGATCTCTGGAGAACCGTGACCCCTGCAACGACATCTGTATTCTTTGCCTTTTGAACTAGATTTCATTTATTTGCCCACTTCTCTTAATCAAACAGTACATCATCAACCCTTGCTGCCGTTGCACGGGAGTCAAGTATATAATTCCCAAAACTATCTATCCCACGACTAAGCCGTGGGTTTATGCAATCAATATTAATCGGCCTCGCCAACAATCTCGTCAGCCAAATCCTTCTTCTCAAGATCGCTGATCAAATCAGACCCGTACACAACGGAGTCGCTCTCAGGCACATACGCGATCAGGCGCACGCCAAGATTTTTCTCCATCTTGCGCAGATGATCCTGCACTGAATCAACACCAGCGTTTGTCGCAAGGAATTCCGTACAGATCAAGTCAAGGTTGTTGCCAGACTTGTCCGAGCCAGAGATCTCCTCGCTCTTCGACAACGCCATATCAACGTTCTTCATTTGCAGCGGGAACAGCTTGAAGTTTTTCGAAGCAGCCTTCTCTTCGCCTTCTTCGCCTTCTTCGCCGTCTCCACCGTCTCCAAGATCCTTGGAGTCCTTCAACATCTGCTTGATCTCAGCAACGGACTTCCCATCGATCTTCTTCTTCCACTCAGCAGCGTTCTCCACAGTGACAATGCTCATCAGCATACGCGCCTTTGTAATTCCAATGTCAGCAATCCACTTCTGGATATTCTGCGGAAGCTTACGGTACCACTCCTGAAGCTGGACAAGAATCTGCGACCAACGCACCTTCATATCCAACTCTTTTTCTGCATACTCTTTGAACGAATCAAAGCCCCACGGACGATATAAATCTCGCCTGTACACGTCTTCAAGGACAACCGACAGATCCCACGTGCTTGTCTCAGTAAGCTCCAGCAGCTTCAGAACCTTCTTGCGCACGTCCTTATGCTCATACTCACCATCGTCAGCATCAGCGCCTACTACCGCCAGACCAGCCTCGTCGCTCTTCTCAGAGTACTCAGCATTCTCAACAACATCAACATCCTTCGTCATTTTCCAACTCCTTGTTCTTTCAACCTCAAACATTCAGCGACAACATACGCATCTGCGACATTATCGTCACTAACCATAAAACCACGATCACACACAGCCTTCACTATCTCTTGTTTGCCTTTCTTTCCCTTGGAAAACCTACCCTTGCCCAGCACGATCTTGCGTGCCGATGAAGAAGCAATAATAGTCGGAATTAGCCCCAATGCAAGTAATATCTGAGTTTTTACTGTACCCTGAATTTCTCCCAGATCATTCTGCGCCCCACGCGCCCCATACGCATAACCCTCAATGCCTATACTGAAATCATCACCCTCTTCAATCCACTTCTTTCCCATCCTCACAATCTTGCCAGCAATATATACCATGCGCTCAATCTTCTCCTTTACAGAGGCATCGCGAGGCAAAGACCACCCCCACAAGCCATGATCCACAACAGATCCATTCTCGTCAACAACAGTAGCCGCTGCCCCAGTCAACGAGAGATCAAGCCCCATGTAATGCTTCATTGCTATCCTATCTGCGAACTCCAGTTCGCTTTATTGTAATTTCCATACTGGCATATTCCACACCGGAATAACAGGACACCTGACTGCACTGACAAGAGAATGTGGCAAGCCAGTAGAATCCAACGACACTCGCTCAACAAAACGGCTCCTTACAAACCGCACACCGTTGCGTCCAGTCTTTGGAACAAAACAATGGAACATATGAGCGGAATCACCTTTCAAGATCCTATCCAATAACCGACGTTTTGCCTCAAAACGAGAGAAATTATCCTTGTCAGCATGAGAACAAACAGCAAAATAACACTTCAACTTGTTGAAACCATCGCGCTTTTGTGCAACTATATACGCAATAGCTACGTTGTATCCACAGATATTGTCATAGGTTACATCAAAGCCATGCTTTGCAATAGAATCGTCAAGAGACTTGCGCTCGCTCTTCCTGTGACTGCGTGCCTCCTCAACCTGAATGCTAAGGCTTTTACGACGGAGACTATTCTCCATAGCCCTGCAAATAGCAGCCTCCTGCATGGCTACAGGAACATCCCACAACCATGATGGCGTAAAGAACTCAACACCAAGCTCTTTAGCTTTTTTCTTCCCAGCAATAATAACGTCAGTCATCTTATGCTTGCTCCTCTTTAATTCTGAAATCAACAACGCCATCCCCACGAACGTAATATTCGGTTGTCTTCCTGCATTTAAAACACCATACGTCCAGCCGCGACCCAATCTTGCAACGATGCTCGCTTGACTCATCACAATGCGGACATACAAACTCTCTACCAACTTCCTCAACCTCATTTTCCATCAAACACTCCTTCACTATGGCGATTAGCTGAAACCTCAGACCAATCGCGTGTCATCCTTCTCTCAGAACACAACGCCAGCGCATCCTCCAGCAACACAGGGCGATAGTTCCAAACATCTACCCCAACGTTCACAACATTATCCAACACCCGGAAAAGACCATGTACATGCCCGCACAACACCGGTTTATCGTCTGGCCAAACAGTAGCATCAGCAGGATCATGCGTAACAAGTACTCCACCGGGAAGTACCAGCGATGTAGCTACAAGCACAAACCCGCGATTCAAATACCACTTCGGCTTAAACCGATCATGGTTCCCAAGCACAAGGATATTCTTCCCCGGAAGCCTTCCAATAATCTTCTCTACATAATTACTACGCTGCTCTCCATGCAATGTCAGATCTCCAACAGTGATAAGAAGATCATTCTGCCCAACTACCTCATGAGCATTCTTCAAAATACCGTTGTCCATCAGATCAATATTCTTCCAAGGTCGATTGCTATTATCACGCACAACCTCATGGCCAAAATGTGTATCTGACCACAAAAAGATCTTATCAAACCCCATGTCTGTATAATCAAATGTCGGCAACATCACTTGCTCTCTTTTCTCTTCTTTCGTACTCCAAAACATAAATCACGTGAATCGCAGTACTTTGGCTTTCCCTTGGATTTCATCTGACATTCAGGGAGCCTTGGCATATTCTCAGCAGCAATCTTCCTATCAGGCATGTTATCAATAGCCTCAATCGCCTTGACAGCATCAACACATGCCAGCGCCCGCGCCTTGATCTCCTCAATCAACGCCTCATTGCGCGGGACAATATGCTCAATAAGAGAAGTCTTCAGCGATGGCGCACCCTTAAACACATAAATTATCCTCGCACGCTGAATGCCAGTAGCCCACATACCAACATGAGTCTGCTCAATGTGCTGCGGACGCGGTCTTCCTCCAAGCATGGGATTCAAATCATCCTTGGCTTCCTGCTTCTCGGTTTTAATCTCAACAACCTCAAGCCCATCACCGGGAATATCCAAAATCGTATCAATCTTCACTACCATGCGATAGTCTGGAATCCTGATTTTCGTCTCGTCATACTTCCAGCCTCTTCCATCTGGACACGGACCCCAACCACGCTCTACGATCATCCCCTCTGGTACATCATTCTTGTACTCAGTATTAACCCCAGAATCATTCTTCCACCGTCCAAGCAAAATACCAGTAGGGAACGAAGCCAACACCTTCTGCTGAAAAAGATCATGGTATGCATGCCCCTGATCAAACAACCAGAGCGTCTCAGCAGGAAACACACTACCCTCCATCCCCTCAACCCCGCGAGCAGCAGCAAGCGCAAACATGCGCGGGCACACCTTATGAATCGCAGACGCCCCAATCCACCACTCTCGCCAAATAGGATCCTTCTTGGCAAGGGATACCTCTGATGGAGTTCTCTTCTGTGTCCAATGCTCCTTTATCAAATCATATACAACAGTCGAAGCAACACTCTGCTCAGGTAGCTCTTTTTGTTGTCGCGCAAATTGGCCCAACATAATAACACCTTTCCCGGCAATCTATGCCAGCATCATATACCACTACAAACAATTTGTCAACAGCTATTAATACTACTCTTGGGCCTGATCTGTTCCAGCACTACGATCAACATCCTCGATCTTAAACGTAATATGATAAACAGACTCATCGTCCTTGATGCCAGCATACAACTGATTGATATGCCCATGCCACGTAGGACCATTGGCAAAACCATCCTGTTCTGCCATGCGGTTATCCTTGCGGAACCTTCCTACAGTGCCCGGACGCACACTGACAATAGTTCCCTTCGCAAATATAAAAGACTTACCGTCTTTCACCCACGGGAGATACCTTGACGTAAAAACAATCTGCCCACCAGCACTGTGCGGGCATTCCCCCGCTGGATAACGCCTTACAGCGCCAGCAGTCTTTCCAGCAACAATGAGTTGAGTCTCGGTTCGGGTACAACTAAACATTTTTCATCCTTTCAACATGCGAACTCCAGTTCGCTTCATCCATACAACGGCAACCACCCTACTATTTTTTTCCCCAAAAGTCCAGCCCGTTGGAAATTTCAAAGGCATTCCACTGCCATTCCTGCCAATACAGATCATTATGCTAGCCGTTTCCACAAAATCCGCGATACAAAACGACCAACGACTCTGAACACTTCCAGATCATCTTCCAGCGAATCAATCCTTGTGCGATCATCACTAGGCACATGGCCATCACAACAAGATGAAGAACAAGATCCATCAACAGGAATGCCACCACCAGCAAACACATCGCAACTTTTCAACCGCTCATTTTCTTCCTCCAAAACCGCGAGCCTCTCCCTCATCCGAGTAAGCTCACTTTCTGCTGCCTGCATCAACGGAGCTTGCGCCTGAAGATGCATAGCTGCCCCACCAGCACGCTCTACAAGGTTATCCCATGACAGGGTGTCCCCATACACCTTGCGAAGCTGATCGAGCACACTGTGCGCCTTAATCACATCATTGCGGATGTCTGCCTCTCTACACTCTGATTTATTGAGATGAATTTCAAGCTCATCAATGTCAGCCTGCATCGCTTCAATCGTCTTCTGCAAACTAACAATCGTTACCCTCTTCTTCTTTTCAGCCATTTTTCAATTCCTTTTCTTTAGCGGGATATGCCCCGCGAACATACCAACCCAGCAAAAACCCAAGAACAACAGAAAACAGAAAGAAACCAATTATAATAGACAATATCATCCGGCACCCCCAAAATACCCAGAATAATCGCTACACTGCCATAAGCCACAGACAGCCATCACAGCCAATATTACAGCGATCCATTTCAATGTCTTTACGCATTCAATCACGCCAACCACAAGCATTGCGCGAAAGAAAGGCTCCTCACCGCATTTTCCAACCAACTTTTCCATCTCAGGATGCATAGCGCACCTTGATTGACCGACGAACATAATCAGGATCAAGCTCTGGAACTCTTATCTCCTGCACTGACACTGAGTACAGATATTTCAGGCTTCCATCTGTTATTTCCGCGATCACCATCCTGATGATCTCTTCTCGTTGCTCAGCAGTATAGATAGGCAGCCCATTGTCATCAAACGAATCAGGGGATGGTATATTGGGAGACACCCTGCGGCTATACACCTGCTTAACAAGCATGCGATCATTTGACACATCATCGACCAGCACATCTCCCGTGTCTTTGTCCACAGCGAATACTGGCCTCATGACTAGTTGAACACCATCTGGAATCAGATTGGAAGGAATCCCATCAATGACTACTGGAACTTCCTGATAGCATTGATTTGGAACCACGCGCAAAGGTTTCCTATTGGCGCAGAACGTGTACTGCCATTCAATCTTGAGAGGCGTATGATTGTATTCCACGGAATTGATTTTACTATCATCCATTGTTTTTCTCCTTTCAATTACGAACTGGAGTTCGCTTTATCCCTTAACACCATTCAACTCATCTGCAATCAGCACAAGCATATTTCGTATCTTCTCAAAATCACCCTTGAATACCGGGCGAGGACTCTTCGGTGGTGGTTTCGTTGGCATATTACTATTCCTTGACCTGTTCTTTGCTCGCTGCTTTCGCGCCACTCTTTTTTGCAATCAATCGCTTGAACAGACCATTGTCAATATGGATCACCGGCTCTATATCCGCGCTGTCCCTCGTCTGCTTCGTGCGACCACCAACCTTCATCCCAAGAGAATTAGGATCAATATCATCAAGCCTGACGTAATAAAGACCATCAATAAAAGCTACCACGAAGAAAAATGGTACCCCTGTAGACTTGGACAACTGCTTGCCGTGGTTGTACTTGAGCACAGACAGCATAATATCTGGGTACTGCCTAAGTTTGATCTTGCGCCCTTTGAACTCAATCCACGCCACTATCCGTCCTTCTCGCTCCGCAGCCACATCCACCGCGTAGCTGATGGGAATCTTGCTCACCTTACATTCCCAATTTTTCTCTATGATCCTGAAGCACCGCTGCTCATGCGATAACGTATCTGCGCTCTCATACATCTTCCTTGCCATTAGTTCTTCCCCTTCGGTGGATCTACCACGTTGAAATTATTCTTTCGTTGCCAATGTTGCAGCTAACAATTCTGGACCTTCAAGCTGTTCTATCTTTTCAATTAGCGCACCGCGCCATTTCCCCAAAACAAATGCTTCTAGATCTTCCATATCAAGAGGGATTATAGCGACTCTCTCATCAAACTCTATTTTGCTAGCCTTTACAATAAGAGTTACTTTTCCCGAATAGTCTCCATTATAATTGAAAACTACGCCATTATTAGTCTCAAAAGTATGCATCTATTCCTGTTCCTTTCTTGTTAGCCACAATTGGCCAACAAAGGTAATTCGCTCTTTATCAATGCCATTATTGACATATCAAAAGTCTTGGTTGAGCAGTCCCAACCGATAACGCTTGGTCCGTCCTTGTATGGCATCCCTCACCTTGCGATAAGGCATGTATCGACTTATCTCAGAGTCGAATAATCGTGCAAGAACGTTAAGCGCAGCGTTCTCATCAGCCTGCAACACTTCCCCGGCCTCCCGGTAAAAGTAATCCCCTTTCCGAATACCTGTAAAGCATCCAGTCTTGGAATCAACTTGCGAAGTGTATGCAGAATTAACAAGAACGACCGAAGATCCTCTCCGGTGAGATACTGAATCCAATGCCTCGGCAATAGTTCCTTTTGTCCATGAACTCATCCGCCGATTGTAATTCCTTCCAAACTTTCTCCCAGCGATAGGACTGGCTAAATCTTCAACGACAACAGTTGAAGCCTTGTCCACAACAGCATGGACCGCCTTAAAAACAACATCACGAATCTGCTGCTTGTCCTCCTTGTTTCCGTACTTGTAATCATAAAACAACAAACTTTTTGACAAATCCATCTTAGGAAATGGTGTCGGCGTGAACACATATCGCTCCCTTGGCCGCTCTCTCTTTAAACGTTTTTCCAATCGTCTCTCCAAAAAACGATGCCATCTCTCATGCAAAACGCCATGCGTGAGCATATCCAACTTGCTCCGCTTTTCGCGTTTGTAGATCGCATCAACGAGACGGGACTTTATCCAGTACACCATCTTATATTCATGACTCCATATTGCTTCCTGATAATCAGATCCATCAAGCTTTACATCTCCCATGTACGAACGACGGAATGGAATATACAAGTCCTTTAAAGAGTTAGACTCTTTCAACCTCTCACTCATCACCCTAGACTTCTCTATTTGAGCTTCGCGTTCTTCTTTGTCCCATGCGAATATCTGCTCAGATGTTACCTCATCTGTTAGCACCCATCTCCAAGTCTGAGGCTTCGGAGGAACACAGTGCTTCGGTGCGCACTTCTTGCAATACTTGCTATTCGCCCCCTGATTAAACTCAGAACAACCCCATCCAGACAACTGAAGAACGTACTTGGCCCCACAATCATTGCATTCATATGTACAGCGAACGGTCATGACTTCACCATCTATTGCTCTTTACACTACACCACAATCTACCAATGTAATCCCTGATCTTCTCCCGCCATTTAAGACCCCTGATGCTCAATACAGTCTGTCCAAAACCATCATGCGCCACGCCAACAACAATGTACTTCCTGTTTATATCATCAGACGTGTACAATGATATTACAGTCCCACAACTAGCATTATAACCAGTACTATTTCCAACTGTCACTTCTGTTATATCAGCCATTCTTTTTCACTCATCTCCAAAACAAAACGATTGGAACATCATCGTTCAATCTTCTCGTACTTAAATATCCCATCTGGAACAGACGCCGTCATTGGTTGCACGGATACAATGTCTTTTACCAATAGACTTGGATACGGCTTCTTTACCATCGGAATTTTAAAGTGCCTGAACCGACGCCACATCCTCCATGAACGCCACTTACCATGGAGCCTTCCAATCAAACTGTCGCCAATCCTATCCTTGGCCCTATCCCACCACGTCCACAGCGGGATCTTATATTTCTCGTACAACGCCAATAGCCGCTCTTCATCAAGCGTGCCATCCGCGTTGACATACTTCTGCCTGTACAAACCACAACACGGCATGAACTCACGAATGTCTGTGCCATCCTTGTGGCAATCACACATACAAACTCGCCCTAATTTCTTATGTTTGATCATTTTCCTATCATCCTCATTCCAGTCGCCTTGAAGTCAACAATGTTCCCATCCTCGTCCAAGGTTGCCGTACCCCATAACGTGCATGATGACTTCAGCGATCATTTTTGTGCTCTCGTTCGTTGACCAACCTTTCAACGGCTTTGACAAATTCCCCTCTCGCGTCGTCGT
>Ga0208769_1000809_pt1 | contig 14666 bp, 23 predicted proteins | sample AntAceMetag02UKC_FD_184768 | JGI IMG/M metagenome (GOLD analysis project Ga0208769, IMG submission 184768) | Saline lake microbial communities from Ace Lake, Antarctica- Antarctic Ace Lake Metagenome 02UKC (SPAdes) (version 2) | ecosystem: Environmental > Aquatic > Non-marine Saline and Alkaline...
AACCAAATCCCCATGACACGACAAATGACCACTTGGATCCAATATCAGCTGTACCCCATATCCCTTCCTGATCAACGTGTCCTTACACCCCTTAGCCGTATTACCCACAGTCTCATGCACCACAAAATGTATCAGTTCCTTCGTGCGCTTGCGATGCCTAAAATGAGGCTCCCCATCATCCAAGTAATTACTCGCCGTCAACCCAGCAGTAACAAGCTCGTCAGGAAGCATGATCCTCGCGCCATTCACTACAATAGCATTTGAATATCCATCAGATGACATAGACTTCTTCCTCTTCTTCGGAGTCTCCACCTTCGTATCATCTTCTTTCCTATATCGCGCCCGAATCTTCTTCTCCGTCATCGGACCCAATTGACCATCCACCGTCAATCCTCCCTCATGCTGATATAAAGCCGTTGCCAACGCAAACTCACTACCCGTAACCTCAAATAACGGCCATGGAAGATCGTTGATGTTCAACGTGCCATTAGACATACGCTTTGAATTATACCTAATAGCCTTCTGTATCTGTTTTTTATTCAACATTTTATCCTACCATTAAGCATTGTCAGGCTTTCCTTTTCCAGTTATCCATTTTCCCTTTTCCCAAGTTCCACCCTTCCAATAACCAGTCATCCAAATGCCATTCTCCCAAATGCCATTCTCCCAAATACCGTCTTCCCAAACTCCATTTTCCCAAACTCCATGCCCCCAATGTCCCCTTTCCCAAAACCCATTTATCCAAGTCCCATCATACCAAAAACCATTTTCCCATGTTCCATTTATCCAAGATCCATCTTGCCAATTTCCATCTTCCCAAGTTCCTTTTGCCCAATTGCCATCTTTCCAAATGCCATCCTCCCAAGTCCCATCCTCCCAAATTCCATATTTCCAAATGCCCTTTTCCCAAGTTCCATCCTCCCAAATCCCATCTACCCAATGACCATCTACCCAAGTTCCCTTTTCCCAAGTTCCACTCTTCCAAGTAAGATAATCGCCAGATATTTCATACTCAGCATCCTTTACCTTTATCGATCCATTCTTCAAACCCTTCTCAAACCAATGCACTAGAAGATCTTTCTCTATTATTTTCCTCGCCTTTGAAATCTTACCAACATTTTTCTTTATCGCTTTTTGCAAATCTGCCTTGCTTCCAAACCCCAACGCCTTCGCTCCCTTGGCTCCAATATCGTTGTCATTCTTGTCCCAAATTGAATCTACCTTGCCAGAATCATTTACCATTACAGCATATTTGTCCCCGTCCCCTATGAAATATATCGGTGTTAGTTTTCTTTTCCCAACATAGCTCTTCCAATAACTATCGTCCTTTTGATAGGCTATACACCAGCTGCCCGCTGATCCACCAACTCTTCTACTAGCCATTAAAACACTAGCATCATAATTTAAAGGAATTACCGGATTATATTCAGTCTCTGGCATCTCTAATTGTATGTAATCAATCCCCTGCTTTAATCCCGATAACCCCGATTTCTTTACCTTTTTCTTCTTCTCAGTCTTCGTAACCATCATCACATTCTCAAAATCACTAAACTTCAATTCTTTGTCGTTCCAGTTTATCTTCCCCTCTAAATTCGGCTTCTTCTTGAAAAAATCTATCACCTTGCCCTTCTCATCAGATGATAAATTCTTAAGCTTCTTCACCAAATGATCCTTCTTTTCAAAAAGATCAAATGCATATGGGTACCTTGTCTTGTAACCCAATCTTTCTAATAATGCCTTCATCTATCCTACCATCAATCCCGCACGAGACGCCCTGTCTCGCACCCTGCTCTTCTTGATCTTCTTAAACATCCTATTCATCGAGTCTACCTTCGTCGTCCCATCAGCCGTCCATTGAATAGGATCTAACGCGTTCCTCAATTTCTTTATATCAGCGTTCTCAGGATCCTCAACAGCGCCCCTTAACACAAACTCCTTGCGATACCAAAAACCAAACGCATGCCTCGTCCACTCAATCGTATATTTTATATCCTTGCCATTCGCAGGAACAGTTACATAAACCCTTATTCCACCAATGTCACGACGCCTTCTGTTTAACAAATTAGCTACCAACATCATCGAATATTCAGACGTGCCAGTAACCCTCGGAGATACCAATTCCCTCTTAATCCTCCCCATGCGAAGAAGAAGATCGCGCACCATATCCATCCCCGTCTCAGTTGCTACTATCTGAGGAGATATTTCTGGCTGTTTGTTTTCCTGATCAGCCATCTCTACCTACGGCAACACGGCAATCACTTTGAAACCTAGCTCGCCAGCCATTTTTGCAGCCTCTTTTTTTGCTTGTACATATGTTCCACGCGCATTCATCCACGTCTTGTTTTTCTTGCTATTATCAAGATAATCTTTGCTGTCAGCAGCTTTCGGACCAAATCCAAACATCCAATTACCATTCCCCTTTGGCTTCCCATGAGACAATTCATAAGCAGAAGTGTCTACTCTTACAGACTCGGCAAGCAACTGGATTCTTTCAATGAATTCTCTCATTTTATCCTACCTTTCAAGAGCGAACTCCAGTTCGCTGTCTAAAAACCAAACGACACTTCTTTGGGCCTACCAACTTCCATCCATCTTACCTTCTTGGAGATCTTTACCAATATGTCACTGCCCAATCTAGCCTCATTCTTTAGCCTTATATCGACAACCATCCCACTCATTCCATCAAAAAAACCCATTGCACTCCCTCCAACAGTCTTCTCCAAAAACTTAACAGTCTTCAGATTCTCCTTATCAAGATCATCGCGATTGATCGGAGCAGCCTCTACCAACGCATTCTCAATTAAATTTTTCATTCGTTTAATTCCTTCGGACCATCATCGTCCTCGTCATCTACCTCAGTCGTGTCATCCCACCCCGGCCCATCGTCATGCACATGCTGCTTGCCACTTGCCCTCGCGCCCAAGGCACCCTGTACAGCAGCCGCAACGTCTACACCCATGCCCACGGCTCTCTCAGCCGCCTTCGCGGCCCCTTGTGCCCCGTGGTCGGCCACTGATTGACCCAGAATGTACGTTCCCAGCAAACCAAGCACAGAATAAATCGTCTCTGTACTTACTGGACTTCCATACAAGTCGTTCACAATCATGCCAACCGCAGCCAGTAACGCAACAATCAATTTCTTCGATTTCAAACTATTCATCTTTCAACTCCTTTTTCCCGCGAACTCCAGTTCGCTGTTTCTTTCAAGCAATTACTAAAATGCCCCGTGAAATTTCTCAAAATCATCTTTCGACAGCTTCTTCTTCGCAGCAATCATGAGATCCTTGTACAAACTAGTCCTATACTTCATAAGATCATATGGCATACCACCTTCAATCTCATGAATCTTCATTACTAATTCCACCCTCTTGGCAATACTCTTTGCGCCGATAAGATTGGCCCCCGCGAATATCGCGCCACCATGATCATTATAATCAGTCATCTTCGCAATAGCAGCATAGGGATCCTTTGACTTGGCTTCTTCTATTCTTTTCACTAATTCGCGCATGATCGATCTCCCTTTTCTTTAAAACGCATCAACAAAATCACTATAGCTATCTTTCAACAGCTTCTTCTTTGCTAAACCCATGAGTTCCCTTTTCAGCTTATCCCTATACTTTACCAAATCCGTTGGCATCCCACCCTCAGCACTGCGTATCTTCATGACCAACTCAATGCAATTGATGATCTTATCTGCGCCAATCATCTTCGCTCCCGCAAGGATAGCCCCAGCATTATTGTTACGCCTAGACATCTTCCAAATAGCAGCGAACGGATCCTTCTCCTCTGACACATCATCAATAAATCCAGATGGATCTACCCCGGCATTTTGAAGCATTGTCTCAATTATCATGTCCTTGCGATTGCCCATTTTATTGCTCCTTGCGACCCTTGCGCATCTCTTTCATCCAAGCTGCATCAGCCTTAACCTTCGCGTTAAATGCGGTCATAGTCTTATCATTGTACTCATCCTTATACCCAATCTTGTACTGATAACGCTTTCCAAACTGCTTCTTGACAGCATCTAAAAAATCGCCGTCAGCTTTCTGCGCAACATTATACAGCTTAAAATTGTAATCATCCTTGCCTTCATCAAGGCTCTCGCTCAATTCTTCTCCACCCAAAATGCTCAAAGGATCCATACCCGCATTCCTCAGCATGTTTTCAATGATCATATTCTTGCGACTCATGATTCCCTACCTTTCAATGCGAACTCCAGTTCGCTGTTACATGCCATGTATCTTCTTCTCATAAGCCTTCGCAGCAGACAGCTTCATTGGCTTCCAGTATTGCTCACGCTCAACCTTGTTACGTTTCAATTCCGCCATCGTGAAATATCCCAACTCATCACCACCAAGCCCCATCACATACCCAAAGAACCGCTCCTCTTTAGGATCGTACTCAGTCACCATCCAACTGCCGGATCCGTAAGGATTAAAGAATTTTACCCACACCATCGGATCCTTTACCTCTTCCTGAGAATACAGCATAGGAAGTTTCTTCAGATCCTTCGCCGTGAGCATCTTTGCCTCTACCAGTTCCAATCGCTCAATTAACTTTCTCATCCTAGCTCCTACTTCTTATACTTCTTAACAAGAGCCTTCATCGGCGCGTCAATATCTCCACCATCCTTGAGGATCGCCTCGATGTCCTTATAGACACGGGGAATCGCCATCATGTCGATCTGGATCCTATCAAAATACTTGTAAAACGCCTTGCTCACCTTCGGATCTGACTTCGCCTCGTCCATTACATCTTCACCAAGAACCTTGTTAGCTACCGTAGTCAGCGCGTCAGAAACAGCACTCAAAAACTTCTTTGCCGTATCGTCATCTTCGCTTGCTACAGCCAATCCCTTAATTAGTTCCGCTAGCTTGAAGAAGGCGTCCTTGTCCCTATAGTCAGTGTCACGAAGAGCCTTGATAGCATCCTCAGATTTCGACTCTTCATCAAGAATACGCCGCGCTTCTGCCAATGGATCGCTCGCGATTTCTTCGCCTTCTTCCTCGTTCAATACCTTGCTATCAATTACATCGCCCAATTCTTCTATCAATTTTTTCATGATCTGCTCACCTTCTTTAATTCAGTTACCTTCTTCAGCATGTTCAATGCCGCGCCCGGAGAACGTTTCGCCTTCTTCACTGCCATATTTACAATAGCAGCATCAGCTTCACCACGATATTCTACACCACCTATTAGAAAAGAAAAGCCGCCATATGAATCATGAGAGATCATGCGAATGTCCGCGCCACTCTTCTGCTTCTTTTCTATTAATTCTCGCATGACATCCTACAATGGACTCATGAGCGAAATTTCGGAAAAAGCCCATGGCTGGACCTCAAGCTCTGCAATGCTAACCTCTCCACCCATAGCATCAAAGTCAGTGCCAGCCTTGTATCGTGTCGGAATGCAATCGAATAACATCCAAGCCTTGCCCGGAACAAATGCAGCAGATTCCCACGCGTTCATCGGTAATTCACCACTACCAATAAGACCAGTAACAGCATTAGGTGCCCCCACTTCTAGCGTCTCCCCAATACTCGTATAATGAATCAACAGCAAATGCCTATTAGTCATGTCATTCCCATGAATAGCAGATTTCATCCATTGCCACATCGTGTCGTCATAACCACGCACGCCACGAGTCAACGTAATCGGACCCACGCTTCCACCAGAATAAACAGATCGCTTGAACATCGCGTTCAACTGCTTGATCTCGTCTACCTCAGCAGTATATTCAGGAGTGCTTATGGACTGAAAACCTAATAACGGTGCGCCCAATACAAGAAATGGAAATGTCGCAGACGGTACCACGTCCATCAACCAGAACCGATGATTCTGCATTAAGTCTGCAAGACGTGATCGTGCCATTCAAAATATCCTCGCCAGAAATCAATCTATTAGCTATCGATGTCAAAAGACTCCATGGCAAAGTCAACCTCTGCCATCGAAACCTCTCCCGACATAGAATCTAAATCGCCAGCTGGCTTTGCGCGAGTGGGAACACAGTTGCTACAATTGATTCTGCGGAATCCAGTATCCCCAACCTCAGTCGGAGCAGCATTCCCCATCTCAGTACGCTGATAGTGATAAATAGTCACGTCACAACGGTACTCAGCACCATCAACAGAACCACGTACCCAATCATAAAACGTAGTGTCAGTCTTCGCGATACCACGCATGAGAGTACAATCAGAAATCGTCGGCGGTCCCGGATATTTCTGCGTCCACTTGAAAGTACCTTCGCGATACTCTACAGGCTCAACAGTAAGCTCTGGCATGGTGACAGATTGAAAACCTGCTTGACCACCACCCTCAAAGCCATCACCACGATTGAAATCCAACGGGTTGGAACTGTCACCAGCCCTCTGTGCTACCACGTGATAACGAAAACCCTGCATTAAATCATTAGCTGATGCTCTAGACATTTCTATTCTCCTTTAATCCTACGTCCGTTGCATGGACGGAGGAGTATTCTCAACACCAATCATTCCAACACTACTAGGAGCAGGCTGTCCCCAGCCCTGCCTAATAACAATCCCTACACGACCAATTTGATTATAGTCATACGTCGCTGTCGCATTACCAGCAGCCCAATCACCCGGCGTAACAAGCGTCAGCTCAACTACTCCAGTCAGATAATTGATCGTTCCAGATCCACCACCAGCGCCAGCTCCTACAAGTATCCCTAGTCCAGCAGGATCAGTAAACGTCACCGCTCCAGCCACAATAGACACAGAGGTAGGATCAACCCTTCCATTTACAAGCGTGATGTCATAGTCATTAGATACGCCATCTCCAGCAACACCAGTGTTCTCGCCAGCAATAGGTAAGACCGCGTCAATAACCTGATCCGCCTTTACCCTAACGCTAAACGTCGGTGGAACAAGAAAACCATGGCTCGTCTCAGTATGATTTCCACTCACAACATTCTGGGTATCTAACAAGTACTCTGTGTCATCATCGTCAACCAAATATATCGCTACATTAGGAGCGACAGTACATGCCATATTCCACCACACATGATCCACTCTCATCCCTACCGCAGCAGGAGCAGGGAAATCACCTCCCACAGCGCCGCCGATCCACTTCTGCAAACGACCACGAAATGACTCTTCCTCAGACCAATCACCATCAGGAGCAACACCAGTGAACTGTCCACCAGAATATACTTCCTGAATCGCAACACTCGGTATAACAGTCGTGGTCATTTAATTTCTCCTAGCACAAACCATTGAAACAACTGAACCCATCGCCGTACTAAGCTAACGCCAATTGTTGGAATTTGAAGACCAAAAATTCTGCTGGCTTGTTGGTTGCGATACCAACGTCACAGAAAACAATACCCTGATCAACAGTGTTCTGCGGGTTGTTGCTACGATCACAAATCACAAAGAACGCCTCGTCAGCAGAATTTCCAGCAAGGTACCCACCCTGATACAAACCAAGCAGGAAGTTAGTGATCTGCGTGCGGATTGCGCCCCACAACGATGGCCCATTGTTCTTAAAAATGTGGCTATGGGTAGCGTTAAACACACTCTTCTCAACGTACATGAACAACCTGCGCTGTTGGATATATCCGAACTCTCCACCAGCGATGTCCATCGTCTTTACGCCCCACACACAACGACCTGTATGCGGCCACTGTACCAGCGCATTGATCTTCTCCTGATATACAACCCCAACCTGCGTCGGCGTCAAATCAAGCTCCAAACCAACAGACCAATTCAACTTACCATCGGCAGTGCCACCCGGTGCCTTACCAACGTTCTGCGTACTGTCCGTCCGCGCATACACACCAGCAACGTGTCCACCACAAGGAATGTCCGTCACAACCTCAGTCACCGGATCAGTAATCTTGATGTGCGGGTAGTAAATAGCCGCATAAGAAGTGTAATTCTGCAACTGGAATTTCTTCCAATTGACAGCCTCCTGCGGAGTCAACCCAGCAGGAACAGTCAGAATAACAAACTTGTCCTTGACCAATTCAGCGTAAGTAATCAACGCGCCAGAAACAGTAATGTCCGTCTGGAAATCAGATGCCACCAGCTGCATCAGCGAATCGACTTTTCCAAACGCCCAAATGCCACGCTCGTCAGCCGTAAGAGTAGCACTTACCAAGTCGTTGGAATCAACCGAAGACCCGTCAGATCCACTGGCCAGCGCATTGATAACGCTATCAGCAGGAGCATTTACCAGATCAGTGTAGTAGGTGCATAACTGAGCAGATGCACTAGCAGGACCAGCCGAAGGCGCTCCAGTCAATGCCCACGTCAGCGTAAACGCCCCAGAAGTGTATGTAAGCTCATTGGTGCCATTAGCATCAAGAGTAAACTTCTGCGGATACCCAACAGCCTGAGTCGCAGATACAGACAGGTTACCGTCTCCATCATCCTCAATATCTACAGGCTGTGCATAGCTAGCCTCAATATTGATCGGGAATCCAGCTACAAAAATAGGATTTGTAGCAGTAAGGTTAGCAAGATCAAGCGTGTTTGCCAGCGTACCAAGGTCATCACTGATAGCGCCAGTAGTATAATCAATCGTTCCAAGCTTTTCAGCAGGAGCAAGAGCACTAACTAAGTTACCAACACCAACAGCACCAGTATCAATAATTTCGATCCACTGGCCAAGAGTAGACCATGACGTACCAGCCGCGCCAACTGGCTGAGCAACACCAGCCGCATTCTCATAATCAACAGAAGCACCTAATGCAGCAACACTCGTCACAATAAACGTCCCATCGTTCGCAGGAGCAGTAGCTCCAGAAACAACGATAATGTCCCCTGCTACAGTTGAACCAAAGGGGTTAGACGAATCCGCAAGAGTAACAGTGCCTCCGCCGAAAGTAGCAGTAATAGTAATACCAGTATTGGTTGCCGTATCTCCAGCGCGACAAGAAATCTTCACGCTCCCCGGAGTAATCGCAGCAGGAGCAGCAACAGTTCCAAGAGAAACAACAGGTGCCGTTACCGCGCCACCGCCAGTACCGATCCTCGCTCCATTAACCCAGTGAATCTCAGAAGCAGCAACAAAAGTATCAGGGACAGTAAGACCAGACACGTCCAACTGATTGGCAACTGCACCAGCAGGGTTGCTGATCGCGCCAGTAGTATAGTTGATCGTTCCAACTGCAATACCAGTCGATGCCTCAACCAAGTTTCCAGCGCCAACAGCCCCAATATCAATAATAGACGTGTGGCCAATAGCCGTTAATTGACAAGAAATGCGCACCGAAGGACTCAACGGATTCATGGCAATCGGCAACAGCGTAGTATCAAAAGCATCCGGCCCAACAATGGTTACCGTAGCAGCCGCAGGAGTAGCAGCTGCCGCCATCAACGGACCACCCTCGTCAAACGTAAACGAAGCAAGGAACGTCGTCGGGAAAACATCGTTTGCCAAATCGTAAGTCCAACCCTTCCACTTACCATTGTAGTAGTCAGGAGTGACAACCGAAGAAGCATCAGAGTGGATCATCGTCGCGGAAAAATCCTCAGCCGCAGTAGCAACACCAGCAAGCTCAGTCGGATTCATCTCGTTGCCATACTCGGCAACTTCAACATAACTCGACCCGCCAATATCAGCGTTCATCACCGTAACGACATAACTGGAACTGGTAGGATCGCTAAATGACAGATCAAGGAACTGCTCCACTGTAGACCACGATGGAACACCAGTAACACCCGCGTCGGTATCCTCTTGCACAGATACCGTAAAGCGCGTGTACGACGCCGTAGCAGCCGTCAGATAGTCGCTAGAACCCGGCTCGATAACAACACGATGATAGTTCCCGGCAACTCCCGGCCACTTCATCTCAAACTTGAAAATCGTGTACTCGTACTCAGCGTCAATAGTCGCGACACCGCCGGAGTAATCGCCCGGAACAGTCAGCGTTACCGATACCTCACCAGTAGTGTAGTTAATAAAACCACTACCACCAGAACCACCACCACCAGCCTTTGCCGTCAGCACACCATCGCTGGCCGCATCTTCAAAGGTGTTGTCAGTACCAGCATCGTTGAACAGAATCTCAAACGTCCCCGGAATAACAGGAGGATTTGAAAGCTGTAACGAATAAATACCACTCGCCTCTACCGTGTTACCAAGATCATCGGGAGTAGCAGTAGGAATTGTATACGTGTAATTGCAATAGCTATCAAGAGCATCGCTATGAGTCACTCGCACCACGTACAGACGTTGCCCGCCATTCTGGAAAAACGCATACGCCTCAGTTGGAGTAATACCCTTCTCAGTGAACGTGCCAAACGCACTGGTGAACTCGGCAAAGTTTGTTACCAGTGTAGGCTCGTCAACCTCACCCCTCGAAGTCCATCCAATCAGGCCAAGTGTTGACGTTGTTACGCCAGCAATCGGACCCGGAGCACCAGAAACTTCCTTCCAATAAACTCCCGGATATGTGTATTCAGTCATGATCTAACTCCCATGTTGTCAAGGCCACAATACTATTTATTGCGGCGATTTCTTCGCTTTTTCTTATCGCCCTCTGTGTTTTCAACAGGGCTACTGGCAACATTTGACAACACTTCAGCAAGATCAGCACCAACAGGAACGCCAGACTCAACATCTTTGTCTGACTCGGACTTATCTACAGGCTTCTCCGCAGGCTTCTCTACAGGCTTCACCGTATCAACATTCGCAATAACGTTCAATTCACCTTCTGTCATCTCAGGAGCAAGACCCTGTGGGCGCTTTGGTGCCTGACCCTTATCGCTAGTAACGCCCTTTTCCGCAATCCTCAATGCCATTGCAGACTTTGGCGTAGCTGCCTTGATCTCTTCAATCGTAACTACCTTTGTATCAGCACGAGACGGGCCAGCATCCCTTGGCTTCCCAGTACGACGCAAGATGCCCTTCTTCATAAGAGCCTGCACCTCACGCTGGCCAACGTCAAAAACTTCCACTTTGCTATGTGGCCAAACAGAAACAGACAAACCCTTTTTTACAGGAATCGCCCGCGCTATATTACCAGAATAGTAAAACCACGTCATGATGATTGCTCCTTGATATTATCGTTCACGGTTTGTATCTGCGCGGGAGTAAACTTCTCATAAGTTGCATTCACAGCAACAACCGCAGGATAAACGCGATCATCATGGATGTCTACTTCCGCCCTTACCGTGAACGAGATACTGTAACTCACTGTTCTCTCCGCAATGTCTGCAAGTTCCGACGTATTAGAAATCGTCAACTCTCCTGCATCATATTCTCGCACATCTCCCATGCTGTCAACTACTTTGAATATAAACCATGGAGGAATAAAGTGTCGAAGGGCATAATGCAGCATCAATAACGCCTCTTGACGCCTTCTCGCCAACACCAAACATTCATACGTTATATCAAAAGGAGTTGCCCTCCACTGGTTGTCATACTTGCTATATCCAACAGTTCCATCATCTAAGGTTATCTTTATCGCGTCCTTTGACGGCCCCCGCGCTACCCACGTATACCAAGGCTGACGATCAAAAGCTGGAGTCATATCATTTTGCCTGAATTGGAAACAAGGCAGATGAAAAGGCTGATACACATCCTCTGGATCCTGAAATTGACAAGGTACTTTGTCGTCTATATCAGAAAAACCAGACTCCAAATATGGCACATCACAAGCGTAAATAGCTCGTGTCTCACCATCTACATCATAATTGGCAATCTCAGCGCCAAGAGTCTTCATAACCCCTTCGTCCCAATCACGCAAATTTACTGTGCCAATAACTGTCATTTAACTACATGCGAACTGGAGTTCGCTATTCTTTCTTATCACCTTTGTCATCACCGGACTCGTCGCCAGATCCATCACCATCTTCTGTCCCATCTCCACTATCCTCATCGTCACACCCTTCGCAATCGTCCAATTCAATCTGCCCATTCTCAGCAGCAGTATTGATAATATCCATGGCACCATCAATAGTCGCGTCCTGAGCATCTACCTTCCTTCTCAAAAGCGCATTCTCTACACCGATCAACGTCTGATTCAGATCCCTCAACTTCTCTCCACTTGCAGTTGTCATCTTGTTCCACCTTTCAATTGTTAATTACCAACGAATATCTACTATTATCTAGCGTTCTTAGGCTTCCCTTTTTCGCTTCCCTGCCAATCGCCCTTCTTCCAAGTTCCACCTTTCCAATTACCATTAATCCACTGCCCATCTTTCCACGTCCCATTCTCCCAAGTCCCATTCAACCAAAGACCATAATAAAGAGTCCCATTCTTCCAAGTCCCACCTTCCCAAACTATATTTTTCGCAGTTCCATTTTCCCAAACACCATCTTTCCAAAAGCCTTTTGCCCAAGTGCCACCCTTCCATATACCACCATGCCAAGATCCGCTCTTCCAAGTGCCCTTTTCCCAAGTACCATTCCTCCACATCCCAGCCATCCAAGTGCCATCTTTCCAAGTGCCACCATGCCAAGCACCATCTACCCACGTCCCCTTTAACCAAGTACCACTTTTCCAAATAAGAGCACGACCATCTACTATTTCATACTTGGCGTTCTTTACCTTTATCGATCCGTCTTTTAAGCCCTTTTCAAACCAATGGCCGGAACTCTTCTCTTCCATTTTCTCAATCAATTCTCTCATATCATTCTCCTATGCGAACTCCAGTTCGCTTTTTCTTTCAACTTAACCAGTTGGAGCAAACGGAGCTAGCGTTTTTGCAAACTCCGCGCCCTTGTTCATCTCAACATCATTAACATTCATTTCGTTATTAGGCAAATCAAACGCACTCTCACTCCCCGTTTTAAGGTAATTCAAATACCTTTTCATCAAATCAGGCATCGCACCCTTCATCGCCTTCAATGCCGGTCTCCAATGCGCCACCTGCTGCTCACCATCATACCCAAACTCCGCACGAAGTATATTATAACCAACATCCTCATGAACCACTATCCCAACAGCATTCTGCGTCTTCTCAATGCTCACATCCTGCGCTCCCGCCTTCCGCAGATCCCTCTCTATATCACCCCTACGCACGTAAATCCTATCTGACAATGCCTTCAATTCATCCTCACGAGCAATCCTCGATATGACCCGCGCATACAACTTCTCAGAAGGTACAGGAACCATATGCGACGGCCAAGGACCATACATCATAAGCACATCTACTACCTTTGGAGACTGTCTCGTTGGCTGGAAATAAAGCGCCATGCCGTCCATGTTATCAACGCCCAATACAGCCTTCTGATTGTCAAAATAAATAGCTACAGATTCCTCGTCAGAAGATGCCCCATCTACAATTCCAATACGAAGATGCTCAGCATAAGGAAACGACTTCTCCCCCATCTTTACTTCCGGCGCACGACGCTCTACCTCTTTCCTTACAAAATCAGCCATCGATAAAAGAAATAACATCCTCCCGCGATCCAACCGCTTCGGAACGTCATTTACCATCGTATTCATCATGTCCACCCAATCATGCAATCCGTAAATCGCAGGAACAGTAGACATCGTTGACAACCTTGGCTTTCGATATTTGTACCGTCTAACCATTTACAGCGCCAAAACCTGCTTGTCCTGAATGACAACAGCCTTGCCATTAGAAGACAGTATTTCCTTCAACCTCGATACATGATCGTCGCAAACCCCAATTGCCCCCTTGCCACTAATGTCAACAATCGCGTCTGCACTCTTGCCACACAAAAAACAATACTTTTCCTTCGGATTCCATGGCCCCTTATACTCAGGGAATGCCATGTGAACAGATGGCCCACCGCATTTTTTGATTATACAACCAGAATGGTTACTTGGACGCTGATCCGTTGCCTCCCAATAATGCTCACACCACGCACAAACAGCAGCCAGCCCACTCTTTACAGCTTCCTTAGCCTTCACATGATCCAACATTGCAACGCCTCCAATCATATTTTGCGATCAGGAGTATACTGAGTGCGCTTCCGCAACTCCAGCTTGAACCCAACGTAATGCGGAGAATCAAGCACGTTTCCACCTATCCCCGCTTTTGCCACATCCCACCACTCGTTAAACAAATACAGAACGTCACCCTCTTTAGGCACCCTGCCAGCTATCGCCGTCTCCTCCCACGAATCCTCCCAATGATTACGAGAAATCATCATGATCGCATCGTACTCATACACAAAGCCTTCAGGGCGAGCAGTACCCTGCCTATTGTCCATCTCCTGATACTCGATAGCACAGGGGAACGTGACAGCCTCTTCTCCCGCGCCAGTGTCAGGGTAGTAGTTCCATGCCTCATTAGACACAGACGGCGCTCCACGGGGCGATGAGCCGCCATACAACGGATCGTTGGTTGGCTCGCCATACAGTGCATCAACGTTCTTCCCGCGATTCAAAGAGTAATACTCACAAAGAGGACCAACTAATTCTATGCGCTCTTCTTCAAGCGACCGAAGGTATGTAGCATCTTCATCAAAATAAACTCGTGCCATTCCTTGACCTATCGTTTCATGAATTCCTTGATGTCAGCATCAGAATGCATTGCGTGCTTGAGTATTTTCTTGATCGCTGAATCCTGATAACCAATCTTTCTCAAAAAACCAACCGCATCATTGTGATCCATTCCTCCCATTACGGACGCACCAACTTTGTTCATTTTCAAGGTTTTAAGTGCTATCTTTTTCTGATGCATATCAGGAACAGACAACTTACCATCGCTCAATCTTTCAAT
>Ga0208769_1000810_pt1 | contig 14650 bp, 29 predicted proteins | sample AntAceMetag02UKC_FD_184768 | JGI IMG/M metagenome (GOLD analysis project Ga0208769, IMG submission 184768) | Saline lake microbial communities from Ace Lake, Antarctica- Antarctic Ace Lake Metagenome 02UKC (SPAdes) (version 2) | ecosystem: Environmental > Aquatic > Non-marine Saline and Alkaline...
TCGCATCTCCGCGTCGATGTCGATGGCCGGGAAGGCGTCGCGGTATTCGGCGAGCTTGGCTTGTGGCAGCGTCCATTCCTTGGACTGCTTGCCATTAGTGGGGAATGTGTATTCAGAAGGTGGGTCGGAAGCTGTCGCTTGCGATAGCTCCGAGCAAGTATCTTTAGATACTACTTCCATTCCATTCCATTCCATTCCATTCCCTTCCGGGGGTGAGTCACCATCGCGTACCTGGCGAGTACCCGGCGCGTCACCAGCGAGAATCTTAGCCCCTTTTTCGCTGTTGCAGAGCTTACAGAGCAACCTTAGATTGTCCATCTTGTTCGTGCCGCCGCGTGAGATTGGGGCAATATGGTCAACCGCTAAGTTGTTTGTTGCCCCACAGTTGCAGCATTTTTCCCCATCGCGTTCCACAAGATGGCTATAGGCTAGTTTCCGTTGCTTCCCACCAAGGCGACGGGGGCTAATTGGCTCTACCTTCCCATCCCTAGATGGGTGCCGAACGTTTGGTTGGTCTATCCTTTGATGATGCCACCCGGTTACCTCCCAATATGTTTCCCCGTCAATTTCGTACTCATCCAACAAACCCGCGTCTAATAGCTCGCGTACCCAGCGCGTCACCTCCTGCGTACCCAGCGCGTCACCGGGGAGTACCTCCATTTTGAGTCGCATCGGACTTGCTGGGTGTCTCCCGGCATCGTCACAGAAGTTCCAAAGTCCGATGAATAGCAAGCGGGCATCACGCGAGCAATCTGCGTTTTGCTCAGATGTCCAAAACTCGGGCTTGATCGTGCGTATCCGCGCCATGCCTAAATCCTTTCCGGCAGTCGTCCTTGTTCATGCAGCCGGAGCCGCACATCGCCCCAGTTCCGGCCCCTGCGTATGTGGCGGATGTGGCTTACACTCATGCCGTACTTCTTCGCGTATTTCTTGTCCTGCGTGTGATGCCGGCAGTTGATAATGATGTCGGCCGCTTGCGTCTCAGTCAGTTTTCGCTTTGGCTGGAATGGATGTATCGGCATGGGGTTTTTCCTTTTCGTCAAGTGCCGCCAAGAGCCCGAGCAGTCGTCTCAGTACGAAGTCGGCCTCAGCCTTGAACCCACACGGCAATTCAGTCAGCAGCGTAATCACGTCGGCTGCGTTGTCGAGCTGCTTGCGTTCGCGCTTGGTCAACTTGACTTTCCATCCGGCGTCGGTTGTTGTTACTTGCATGGTTTGGTCCTTTGTTGGGTAGTGCGTGTCATTAGAATAACGTGTCCTGTTGGAATCGCGGCAGGCTCATGTCGATGTACTCGGCGCTCAGTTCGATGCCGATGTACTTGCGGCTGTTGGCCTTGGCCACCATCGCGGTGGTGCCTGCGCCATGGAAGGGGTCCAGGACGGTGCAGGGGATGGGGCCGGCTTCGAGGGTCTCGGGGCGACACTTGCACGTCGGACGCCAGCCGGTGGTGGTGGATGACGTGCCCGCTATCGTTTGGTCAATCGTGTTTTCCATGCCGCCGGGCTGCCTCTTCCCGTAAGCGTTCGGGCGGTATCGCGTAAGCTGCTCCTTCTCCACCACCCGCACCCACGGTGCGCCGCACTCGGGGCAGCAGCCCTTCTCACTCGTTCCCGCCAAGACGCATGGCTCGATTAGCTTCGGCGGAAATGTTGCGAAGTGGGCGCCAGGAAATGGGGCGGTGGCGACGGTCCAGACGCTGCGGCGGTTGCGACCGGCGGACGGGTCGCTCCCCTTTACGGTCGCCTTGGCTCGCACGCCATGATTGGCCCGTTTGTCTCCTGCTTTCGTTGCAGAGGCCAACACGGCTTCTGCGTTTGACCACTCCCGCCGCCCGTACTCCGCCGCCTCCCTCACTACATCCGCATCATAGAAATACCTCGGTTTCTTCGTCAGCAGAAAAATGTATTCGTGGGCCTTCGTTGGCCTGTCAGTACATGATTCCGGCATCGGATTAGGTTTGGCCCAAATTATGTCAGAGCGTAGACACCAGCCGTCCGCCTGGAGGGCCAAAGCAACTCGCCACGGAATGCCGCATAGGTCTTTGGGTTTGAGGCCAGCATCGCACAGCCCGCGGACCGCGGCCGTAGCGTACTTCTCTTCGTTGTTGCCGCTGATACTTGGTGACGGTCCCCGGTTGTGATTGTATGCGTTGTACGAGTCCCCTAAATTCAACCACAATGTTCCATCATCCCGCAGCACCCGCCACACCCCGCGAAATACCTCCACTATCTTGGCGACGTATTCGTCGGGCGTGGCTTCCAAGCCCAACTCGCGGGGCTTATCATCGTGCCCATCAGGCAAATATGAACGCAGCCCCCAGTACGGCGGCGACGTGATGCAACAGTGTACGGATTGCTCAGGTAGTTCGCCCAGCACATCCAGGCAATCGCCCTGGTAGACGGTGACTTTCGAGTCGGCGTAATAGGGTGGTAATTCAGTCACATCGCCCCCCACTGCTTCGCATACACACCACCCGGAACCCGCACCCGCCGCCCAGTCAAGGCAACGAGCCCCGCCAACCGGAGGTAACGCATCGCCCGGTACACGGTTGACGGCGACACAAAACTACGCAGGACAACGCATAGTCCGGGTGTAGACAGCGGGCAATACCGCAGGGCGCGGCGCACCAATTGCACCGATGGACACCGCCGCAATAGGGCGGCAGTCTCGGCAAGTGCTATGCGGTGGCGGGTGGTCATTGTGCTAAAATGGACTAAGGAAAATGCCGGGCTCCAGCCCGCCCGGCGGGGGCTTTGGTAGGCCGGTCAGAACGGGATGTTGTCGGGGCCGGCCTTTTCCGCCTCTTCTGCCAGTGTCCTATTTAGTGTCCTATTGGCCGCCTCAGTGTCCACAGGCGGCTTGTGCGCGGGCTCGGGCTCTTGCGGGACATCGGCCCCCGGGTCGCCCGATGGCTCTGGTGGCGGTTGCGGTGCCGTCGCCTGCTGCGTCTTGGCGGTCTTGGCGGTCTTAGTGGCTGCCCGCAACGCCTTGCCGAATATCGAGTCAAGTTGGCGTAGTGCCTTTGGCTCCAGCGGCGCTATCGTCACGCCGGACGACCCGCTGCCGATTGACCATTTTTCGCGCACCGCGCCCTCGTATTTGTCGTGGTCGCATCGCACGGGAATTTCCTGCCCGCAAAAGTCCTGGTGGACTTCGGCGTTTAGGTCAAGTTCCGCAAAGCTCGCGCCGGTGAAGCCCAGCTTCTCTAGGTCTTCGAGAATCCAGTCGATGCTCTTGTCGGTGATCGAACGGTAAATCGTCCGCTCGTAGTTCTGACCAACGGCCAGTAGTTCGCCCTCGGGATCGGCGGGGTTTATCTTGCCGATGACCTCGAAGCTCAAAACAAACTGAGGGTTGCCCCTCGAGCTTGTTCCGAGTTGCTGGTTTGTGATCTTTCCCCAGTACCGGCCAGGGTCGTAGTAAGGTCCGCGTGGCATGTGATTACTCCTTTCCGTTTCCGTTGCGGCCGGCCTTGATGGCGGCGATGAAATTGGTCCACGCTTCCTTGCCCGACTCGCCCATGTCTATTTCTGGCGCAAGGTTGTGTCGGTTTTTGGCGTCGAAGGCGGCGTCATACTCGGTGTGCATGGTGCGGATGGAACCGCCGGTCGCCTTGCCTTTCGCGTCGTTTTTGCGCTCTTTCTCGACGATGATGTCCCGGTCGCCAAACAGCACGATGTCGGCCCACCCATAGGTGAGTTGCCACGCACTCTTGTGCATGTCCGGCAGGAACCGGCTATAGTCAGCACCGTTCGGATTGGCGAAGTTGCCCACGCCCGTGTGAGCCAGCAAGATGATTGCCATGCGTCGGACTTCTCGCAGTTTGTCCAACGATGCCAGCAGGCCACGCCACGGGCCGGCAGCCATTGCCGAGTAACCGCGTTGGTAGCCCATGAAGCCACGCTCCGACCAATCGCCTTGATAGTCGGTATCGCATACGTGTTGGCAGGCGAGCTTCTCGATGCCGTCGATAACGTCTACCACCAGCGTCTGGTAAGGCGTTTCCTTCGTGGTCAGTTCATCCACGATGCCAAGCACACTTTCCCAGTCGTGGACTTCCAGGTTGGGAACGTCGGACAATAGGCCGGCATCAATGAGCGTGTGCAGGCCGGTCTCGCCGGGCGACAACAGAAAGAACGGGGCCGGGGCTTGAGCGGCCCAAGTCGTCTTGCCGATACCGCCCTGGCCGTGGAAAACGACGCGGCTTGGCAGGTGTTTACTGCCCGCTATCGCGTCAGAAAGGGACAGCCGTTTGGTCGGCTGCGTCGGCGACGACGCTGTTGGCCGTCGCTGGGTTGCAGTTGCCATGAATGGCTTCCTCCGCTGGCATGAAAAAGCGCCAGTAGCTTTCGAGAGCCGTGTGCCATAAACTGCCGAAAAGCAGGCTCTCGCGTTGCTTTTCGTCAATACGTTCCAATCCGAGTTCGTAACGGTAGAAATACTTTCGCGGACAAGTCTCGTAGGTCCGCAAGCTGGAATAGGTCAGCGTGTCCCGGCCGTCGCCGTCAAGGTCTGGCAGTTCGCCATGCACGCATTTCTTGCGACACCACTTCTCGCTGTCGGGCGTGTCCATCCCGGAACAGATGCCGAGATAGGCACAGGGCGAGCGGTACGCCATGCACTGGCCGGAATGCCGCGGCCACCGGTCCAGGCGCCGGGAGTCGAGTATCAGCTTGCCCATGTCCCAGACCTGTCCGGCGTGCGCCAGCAGTTCGCTATCGAGCCGTGGGATAGTCCGGCGTTGAAAGTACCACTCCGGCCGTACCTCCGTGCAGTCGTGCCCAAGCCGGATACCGTACATCTCCAGGTTCTCGCGGTTGTTCGTTTGCAACCAGTCGCGGGTCGCTCGCGAAACAGGCACGCCGCAATAAGTGCCGTTGGCGACGATGAGCGCGTGCTCGGCTTTCGTCTTCAGTTGTTTCGGCGAGGTGGTCGGCTTGCGCATCACGTCCCACATGGCTTCGTCCAGCTTGCAGCCGTTGAGCCATTTCAGCAACATGTAATGCGACGGCTGCGCCTCGACGGTGAGATGCCGCCAGTACGTGCCTGCCGGGTCGGTGATGTCTTCCGAGCAGGTCTTGTGATCCATCAGCACCAGCGAGTCACCACGCAACAACACGGCGTCGAGCTTGCCTGCCAGGCGGAAGGTACGGCTGGCTCGGCCGGTCTGCGGGTTTGACAGATTCGCCGTGCAAAGCTGCTCGACTTCGGCGGGGATGTATTCGTGGTCGTTGGGGTATCGTGCCGCGTACCCGGCAACGAGTGCTTTGCACTTGACAGCTATCAACTCCAATTGTTCATTGGGATATTCGCCAATGGCTTCGGCAATAGCTGCGAATGCTGCTTGTAGTTGGTCGCTCATCCGATTCCTCCGAATAGGCTATTGAACAGTTGTTTGCAGCCTGCTTCCCATACCCCGTGGTCGTACGCCTGGTCCAGCAGCTTGCGCAAGTTTTCGGCGGTGAACGTCACGGTGGCGTCGGGGTTTTGCAGGGCCGGGCGATTGTCTACCAGGGCTTGCCAGAATTTGTCCTTGGTCATGGTGCAATCTCCATTGCCGCCTCTTCCTCGACAGCACGCCGGGCAAGGCCGGCGAAGTCGATTGAGTTACCTGTTTCAGCCAACCATACCTCAGCATGTCGCATCGCCGCCTCAGCACGCCACGTCGCCGCCTCCGCCTCCTCCCACGCCGCGTCCGTTCCCATCGCAATTGCCATCGCGTCCGCCGTCGCTGCCTCCGCCATCGCTGCCGCCGCACGCCGCGCCGCCGCCTTGGTCGTCAATGGCGGCCACGCCTCCCACGTCCTCCGTCCTACCGTGCGCGCCGCCTCCAGGCTGCGGTGTTCACCACTAAGCCAGCCATGAGCCCACGCGACATACTCCACGTCATTGCAGACTTCCAGCGCCCAAAGAATCGTCCATCGGATTGACGCAGCCGGTGACATCTCTGGCGACGGAATCTGCCGGATTGTCCGCAGTCGCGTGCAGCCGACCTTGGGGCCATATTCTGCTTTTGCCACGTCGCCCTCCGCCTCCCACAACAGCGGGTTGGTAATATCGGCATTGCATGGATTACACAGTACGGCGAGCAGCGGATCGGTGTAGGCGTGGTAGTAATGGCCGGTACACAACGGGCCCTCGCCCGACTTGGTGCCATGGGGGGATTCAACGCCCTCGCCCCACTGACAATTGTTCATCGTCCGGCCGTCCTTGTCGGTGAGTTTGTAGAGTTTGGTCATCGCATCGCCTTTCCATCCTCAGGTTCCGGCAACCGGTGCCAATGCGTCGGCTCGCAGTCGGGTTCAATGTCCGCCACAAAAGACGTCCACCGATGCTTTTCGCTACTCCAGTCGGGCTCATCCGTGACCGCCCACAGCCAGCCGCCGGGCACGTCGTTGTCCTCCCAGTCCTCAGGCGCTTGCGTGCGGCAACCAAACCACATGCGGTCGCCATTACACGCGACCACAGCCTCGTCGAGTTCCGGTAGGTCTTTTTCATCCGAGGCGGAATGCCAATTGCTCATCGCAGCGCCTCCTGGAGCTTGTCGAGCTTGTCCAGGGCCATGTCGATGTGGCCGCCGGCAGCCGTGTAGTTCACCTCCACAAATGCGTCGCGAGCCTTGCGGATACAATCCTCAATCAGTACCTGGAAGTGTATGGCCGGTTCGTCCATCTCCACAGTGCCAATCCGCTTGCACCAGGCGAGTGCTTTATGGATCGCCTCGTACTGGATGACGCGAGCCAGTCCGAACTGCACAGAGCGTTCCAACTGCTGCCGGCATAGGTTGCACAGTTGCGCCGGCGTGTCCTCTGGGGGTTTTTCCATCGGGGCAGGCTCCATCGCGCCGTAGGTTCTGCCCAACAGCAGGTCCATCGTTTTGGCGAGTAGACTCATATCAGTTCCTTTCGGGTTAGACTTGTTTCAGGTCGGCCAGTGCTTCCGGCCAATGCTCGTCGCTGTCCTCTACCTCTACCTCCCGCAGCGTCACGGGCTCGTCGCCGGCGGCCTCAACAAGCTCGGTCGCAAAGAACCAAGCACCGCCGAGGGGATACAATTCTCCGTCAACGTAAAGTGCCTCATTGGCGCTTTGGTCGATGGCTATGACTATTTCTTTCATGGCCAGTTCCTTTCGGGTTTGGGTTTAGGTTTCAGCGTTCGCCGCTCACTCAACACAGTCCTACTCAGCAGCACAGTCAGACCTATCGCGGCGGCAAGGCAAATCCAGAATTCCATCACTCGTCCCCCTCGTACAGCATCAGTTCGGCTTCAGTGAACGGGCTAAAACCGGCATTTGTCCGCTGGCCGGGCTGAAAATCCTGGTCTCCCAGACTGTTTAGAAAACCATGCCACGATCCTTGCGGTCGCCGCAACTGCCGGCAGTAATAGGCGATGTCAACGTATGTACCATCGAAGGTCGCTTGCACCGCGACCACAGCCAGCCGTGCCGGTTCGCCATTGTCCTTTGACTGCTGCCGGAGCTTGTGGTGGGCCTTGAGTATTACGATGTCGTGGGCGGCGAACTTGTGCATGACTTGCGTAGTGTTCATGGCTTCTCCCTTGCTGCTTCGGCGGCTTTGCGTGTTCTATGGCAATCACCAAACTCGATTTCCCTTTTTGTGGCCGGCGACTCCAGCCACACGCAAACCCGCCGCCTTCCAGCCGGATGCCTCGGATGCCGAGTCCCAGTTCCCGCCGTAGGCATTGGCGATGATACCCCAAGCCGTTTCGGCAAGGTCTTCGAGGGCAATCACGGCATTATGTTCAGTACGGAAGTTGCTTTCCGCCGCATCCACTCTGACCTGTAGCTGCTTGATCTCGGCATGGAGTTCGCCGTACCTCAGCCTACACGTATCACACAAGTTCACGCCGAATCCAATGTCCGGGCCAACGAAGTCGTGGCCGCATACATAACACGGTTGATGGCTACCCATCGTCTTCCTCCTCGGCAATGGAGACATTTAGCGTTACCGCTTGTCCGTCATTCAGCAGCGCTCGGATGTCAAGTTCATCCCAAAACATATCGATATGGCAAATCGCCTCAAGTCGGCCGCTCTTGCTGCCAAGCGTTACCATGTCAGCGTTTTTGTGGTCGTCAACTCGTTTAGCAATAATCTGGATCATCGTCTTCCTCCTCGGGTTCGGGGTCCGGGTAATGGTCGTCGCGCTCGTTCCAGTCGAGTGCCATCTGCGCGCCGCACTTCGGACACTGGCGCTCACATTTGTTGCCGGCGGTTTCGATATGGCCGCAGTCGCAGATCCATTCGGCGGATGACATTAGCCTACTTTCAGTTCGCGGCCTTCAATACTAAGGCCAGCAGCCTTGAGTCGGTCGGCGTCGGCCGCCCTCAGATGTTGCATGACGAGAACCCCGGTTCCGTAATACAGCACAGCAACCATGACATCGAGCAACCAGAGGCGTATGCTGCCGTCGTCACTCTTCGTTAGGGTGACATTGACGGGCGGCGTTGCCGGCTGCTTGTCGAGTGTGAAATTTAGCATTTCAGTCTCTCCTATTCGTTGTCTGTGACTTCGAGCATTGTGCCATTGGGCAGCACGCGGAGTCGGGTGGTTTTTGATAGGCCATTCCGAAAAGTATGGCCACTCAACTGCCCAATCTGAATGACTATCCCTGCGTGCTGTTGCACGATTCGGCCGACGTAACAACCGTTTATCCCGGACACAATCACAGCCAGCTGCCCGTCACTCAGTTTGTCGCCGGCGATGGTTCCATCGCTGGAATCTTTGGCAATTTCGACGCCCATATCAATTCTCCTTGTGTGAAAGTGAAAAACCAACCCGGCCTGAGCGCAGGCACACTTCATGGCCGGGCTGGGCGCGGCACGGCGACAAGCCGAGCGGCAGTTGTGCGGGAACAGGACGGGAGGGAATCGAACCCTCAGCCTTCGGTTTTGGAGACCGACGCTCTACCGATTGAGCTACTCGCCCTATGTCCGCCCGATGCAATATAGAAAAACTCACGGCGGGCCGGATTCCCCACCCGGCTCCTTCTCTATGGTTGCCACAAGGGCGACGTGCATCTTGACAGTCAGCACGTTCTTTATGATCGGGGCCTCTCACGCTCATCGTGCCTAGAGTCCTTCCCCGTCTTGACGAGTTGGTTCGTCCCGCCTCTTACCCGACGCTACCACGCCGCCGCCGTGAGGTAGTAGATACGAAAAACCCAGCGCCGCCGCTGAACGTGCAATCCGTGGGCGGGCTGGGGGCGTTAGCGTCCGTGCCAACGATGGGTAATTCGTAATTTCAGAATCAGTAGAATGCACGTCCAGACTCCGTTGTAATTTCTGGCACTCTACGCTTTGCAGAATGCAATTGCAATAGCAATCCACCCCAATTTTCGGAATAATACGGAATACTTTTCCGTGTTATCCGTAGAACGCAGCCACGGTACAGCCGTAGGCACGGGCTGCGTGTGCCTTGTTTTCCTCGGTTGGTACGCGCTCGCCGGATTCCCATTTATAAATGCTGGTGGGGATCGAGCCGATTGCCACTGCGGCTTCCATCACCGATAGTCCGGCCGCCTGGCGGGCTGCGCGTAGGTTCTTGCCGAGGGCGATTGTGGTTTCAGTTTTTTTGGTCATGGGGGGCTTCCTTTCGCTTTGGCAATGGCAGTCTCCAGGTCGCCCCACAGTTCTACGGGTGCGCCCCAGAATTGCCGTTTCTTGTTTGGGGCATACACTACGTCTTTTGCTTTTGCCACCAACGCTTCACACGCCTCCAGTAGATCGTCGTGGGCGTTGCAGGCTCGAACGATGAATTCGGCGTTGGCCTGCTTCATTTCCATGATGGGATCGTTTTCAGCCGGCTCGTTGTGAACAAAGCCGATGCTGCCATAGTCCTCGGAACGTATCTCGTAGGGGTCGTCGTCGGCAACCGTCCACGGTCCCGGCGTGTGTTCTGATTTGGTCATGGTTTTCCTTTCGTGCTTGGGGGCGCGGGCCGGGGCGGTTAGTCCTTGCCCACTAGATGCGAATCAAGTAGCGTTTTTTGCTGGTACGAACGGCCTCTAAAGCCTGTTGATATTTCCGCTCACATTTCTCGCATCGCTGTGGTTTTTTTTCGATGCTGCAAGTGAAGCTTTCGCCACATCGGCTACAGCGATTCTCGATTGTGTCGCGCATCTGTTCTTCTCCTTGGTTAAGGTTTCAACGTCCCGCTCCCAGGCTCCCCGTGGGGAGCGCGGGGCCGGGGCGGCTAGCTCAACAGCATCTCATATGCTACGCAATGTGTTTTGCAGATTAGATCAAACGCCCTGGTTGTCACCCTATATTCGTGGTGGCCAACCTTGTGCTGGGCAGTCGGGACCAGGTCGCCAGGCTTCAGTGTTTTAAGGAATTCCACACCACGGCCGCTCAATTCAATGGCACTGGTTAGAAAGTAGTGCTCGCCGTAGTGGGCCAAGCGGGCCTCGATCTTCGCGGCTGGTTTGGCCTCGCCCATTTCGGGGTAATACGTCTTCAGGCCAGTTGCTTGGGTAGTTTTCATCGTCTTGTCTCCTTGAGTTTGGGTTTTGTTTCTCATTGTTCTTTCCCTTTCACTGTTTCTATTATACGGTATCGGATAACACAGTCAAGGGCAATAAGCCTAATTCAGAAAAGTATTTTGGGGCCGTAAACCCATGCAGCGTATAGACTTACGGCACGACTTGAAAAACCGGGCAAGAATTCCCTGGACAAGGTTTGGAATCCGGCCGATCACCAGCGTAGAATGGAGGTAGAAAGCGAGGTGTGATATGAGATTGAATCTATCCCGGCGGCTGTTGGCAGTGTGCATCCCGATCGTGAGCGTCGGGCTGGTGGCCGTGCTGCTGGCCGTGGCCTACACCGGTTGGCAATCGTTCGTGGCCAATCCGCTGTGGACTGCAACGATCAGGTAGGCGACTCGTCTTCCATTTCCATTTCATCCGTGAAGTCGAATGAAACCTGGATCGGGCTGTCAGCCAATTCCGGATTGTTGCTGTTCATGTCCTGCTTGTCGCGATAGATGGCGCGGCAGTCGTCCACGGTTTGGCTTCGCCGGTACGCTATCGACATTCGGCAATGTGCCTCCGTTGCCCTGTGCGCATCGGACCACAGGTATATCTGTACGGTATGCTGCTCGCCATTATCGTCGGTGGCTTCCTTCTCGTATGGCGCAACCGCTTCCTTGCGGACCGTGTTGCCCTGTGCGTTGACCCGCTTTGTCTTGCCCATTGCGTCGCGAGCTTCGCGCGTGAATCGGGCTAGCTGGTCCTCGAATGGCATCTCCCATTTCTTGTTGTTGATTGCCCATATTCCGACTTCCTTTGTCGTGACCGCTTCCACGTTGAATGCTTCGCGGTACTCTTCGGTCAGTTCCACGAGTGCCTCACGAAGCGACTTCTTTAGCGTTTTAGTCATCGTTCAACTCCTTTTTCATCTTGGAAAGTGTGCGGATGAGATCATCCATAATTGCCGTGATATTCGCCGTTTCCTTTTTCTGCCACTGCTTGTGGCTGATTAGCTTTTTCATGCCGCCGTAGTTCTGCTCAATCTCGCCGGCCCAACCCATGATGCTGCTAAGCCACTTTGTGTACTCGTCCGATACCGGGAAGAGCGGTTTCAGCTTCTTCCCCACGGGTGGCTTTACCGCTTCTCGCATTGCCGCCTTGCCACCAGCTACGGCCTTGCGTTGCTCGGCCTTTGGGAGTTCGGCAACCTTGGCTGCCAAGGATACGGCGACATCTCCAGCGTCTACGGCGTCGGCCAGTTCGGGGACGCCATTCTTTATCACAGCGGTGGCGTGGTCTACCGTGCTGCCAGAGATGCCCACGGCCTTGCCGGCAGCGTCTCGGGCGTCGGACTTAAGGTCCGGTAAGTTTACCGGACCTTTTTTCCCTCTACCTTTCGATAGCCTCTGCCGTTCCTTCGCCTGCTTGGCGTAGATGTCTCTTATCCGAGCGCCGACCATCGACAACTGGGACGGCGTCATATGCCGTCTGAACGAATTCAGCGACACCACGTAGGCAACGGGATCATCGGGATCGACTTCGACGCAATCAGGTTCCACGCCCGCCCGCTCGCAAGCCATTGACCTACGGCGGCCGTCGAGGATTTGGCCGTCGAGCATCTCGATGGGGACAAGCAGACCGTTGGCCTTGATGTCCTCGGCCAGTTCGTTGATATGCTCCTCATCGAGCGGAAAGATGTTCGCCGCTTCGTGCCAGTTCATCACCTACCTCCTTGCGGAAAAACAGAACGCCCGCCGATCCGGTGGTACGAAGAAGGGCGGGCGCCTGCTGAATTGTTTGGTTGGCCATACCACCGGACCATGCCGCCCATCATACTCCGATGGCGTCCTTTGTCAATGTCAGCCACTCCCGCGGCCCCAGCGCGTCCTTGCCACCCGATGCGATCAGATTGCGGAACAGGTCGTAGTATTTCTGCCCCCTGACCCGCCAGTCCCACGGGGCAATGGCAAGCTGCATAGCCTGGGCCATCTCGGCGTATCGCTCCTGCGCCTTCAGGCACGCCGCGAACAGGTCATCAACGCGACGTTCCACCAGGAAGCCATTCTCGCCGTCCCGGATAAGCTCCGGCATATTCCCCACGTCGGTAGAGACGAGCACAGAACCGCACGCAGCGGCCTCCAGAGCCGGGTTCGGCGTACCCTCCGATTGGGAAGCCACTAGGTAGACGGTCCCGGACTGATACCATTCCGCCATCTGCTGGACGGTCATTCGGTCGCGAGCGTGCGAATCGACGCATCGGAAGTCGACGGCAAATCCCTTGGCCTTGAGCCGCTCCTTGAGCTGCGGCAGTATGTCATTGAACCCTTTGTTTTTCCGGTGGAACTTCGAGCCGATTGACAGCACGGTGGGTTTGCGCGATTCAATCGGCACCACGGGGCGAAACGTCTCCAGGTCGATGCCGTTGGAAATGAAGCCAGTACCCGGCGGCCGGTTGCCCGTCTGCCACGCTTTCTCCGAGTTGAATAGCACGAAGTGCGCGTATTTCTGATTGCTCTTTAACCACGCCTTGGCCGATCCCCAGGCCACATTGATGCCGCTCACCACCAGTGTGCCATACGCTGCCCGGTCGATATGCTCGCGCACGTTCTTCGTGCAGGCGTAGCAAAGCTGCAAGGTTAAATCGTGCCGCGCCCGCTTGAACGCTCGGCCGTAGTCCGGGCCAATGGTTACCTCAAAATCATCCGGCGCGTATTTTTCGAGCCCCTGGCAGCGCCGGTGGTAGGCCCAACCTTTGATATCAAATAGTAGTCTCACTCGGTACACGGCGCGTCCCCTTTTTGATATTGAAACAAGTCCAGATTCGCCAGGCCATCGGAACGGCCAAACAGTTGTGTATGATGTAGGTCCGCGATTCGGCCGGCGAGTAGTTCATCCAGCCATCGGCGTACCTCGGTATGGCATGCATCGTGGAAAGCAAACCAGCATTCATCGGCGGCACAACGCAACGCCAGTTGTGTATCGGATTGAACGCTCTCGTAGGCGTGGTCGGCGTCAATGAAAATCAGGTCGAAGCGTTGCCCCCAGACATCTATCGCGGCGATGGCTTCCGAGCTGGTGGAATCGCCGATCCACTCGATGGCGTTTGGCACCTGTTCCAGCCGGCCGTGCCAGTGCTGGCCGTCATCTATTAGGTGGACGCTATCGAAATGGAAGAACGCATCAAGCACGCGGGCCACATTACCACAGCCCGCACCAATCTCTAGGTAGCGCTTCGGCCGGAACGGTAGCAGGTAGCGTATCAGCCCGGCCAGTTCTTCGGCATTCTGCTGGAAGGCCACGCCGCGAACGTGCTCTGTCAGTGTTCTGATTTGCTGCCTGATTTCTTCGGCGTCCATCTTACACCTCAATTAGAATCATTCTGTGGAGGTAGTCCCTTGCAGCGCATGGCCGCAGCCACCGTTTCCACAACGTAGTTGAGGCCATCCACGCATTCACCTGGTGGAACGCAAATAGGCAACGGCCGCCGGGATTTAGCCGCGCCCGCAAGTCGGCCCCGAGTGCGGGATAGACTCCCCGCCAGTCGGCCATGGACACCGTGTTCATGGTGACAATATCCAGGCTGGCAAGCTCCACCGGCAACGGCTCCCGTGATATTACGTGTGCCACGAAGGGGGTGCCAAGAATGCGCGATGCCTCCCCGTGAATGTGCTCATGCATGTCAAGCCCAATCGCATCGTGCCCAAGCATATTACAAGCTCGAACAAAGTACGGAATGCCGCAGCCGAGGTCTAGGATATGTTTCGCCTCGGTGTTTTCTAATCCCAGGTAGCCAACCCACTGCAACGCTCGATGGATCGGGTCTTGCGATGCTGCCATTTTCTCCATGTACGTACCGGCAACGCACGCCTGTAGGCGTTTCAAATCAACCCCAGCCATCAACTCGCGTTCCGTTATGTGGGCCATGCGAATGCCGCCTCTGTTTTTCGTAATGCAACTTGGAGCATTCGCCAGCCGGGTTCGCCGGTGGTTGCCGAGTGTACTACTGAGTAGTCACACCCTCGCGCGTAGGCTCTCACCCATTCGGCGGTGTAGTGTATTTTGCAATGCTTCGGCCACGAGCCAGTCTCGGGCATCGCGTGAATCATCAATCCGCCCACCCGGCACAGTGCGTGGATGTTCTCGAAGCACTGCTCTTGCCCCGT
>Ga0208769_1000816_pt1 | contig 14599 bp, 30 predicted proteins | sample AntAceMetag02UKC_FD_184768 | JGI IMG/M metagenome (GOLD analysis project Ga0208769, IMG submission 184768) | Saline lake microbial communities from Ace Lake, Antarctica- Antarctic Ace Lake Metagenome 02UKC (SPAdes) (version 2) | ecosystem: Environmental > Aquatic > Non-marine Saline and Alkaline...
TTAATTTTAGTGGTTCGGAGTTGGAGCAAGTGCCAGCAAACATAAATGATTATCGGGGATACGCTCTCCAAGCCTCATATACTAACTTTGCATTGCCGTCTTACCCCGGCAAGTTTAGCAAGCAAGGCGTAACCCTAATCCTCTGTAACGAAAAAGGCGAACTCCCCCCCCTACCCGCTAATCCTGAACCCCAGGAAGCCCCAGCCCCAACCCAAGCCCCCTTCACCCCACAGATGGAGACTTATATCCCACCTGCCTCCACCGGAACAGGTCCACCACCCTTGACCACTGCTATACCCCCCGATAAACGCCCTCAGTTAGCCGTAGAAGAGAGTACTCGTGTTGAGAGCATGGTTAGGCAGTCTATCTTTAAAGGCTCTTACAGCGCACTCCAGGGGTTAGGATTGAGTGATTACCAGATTCGCCACAAACTTGAACACTGGACTGACTGGGCTATGCTGAAAAGTCAGCGAGTGACAGAATCAAGTCATCGTGCGCTTGAGGCTAAGATCGGGGAGGTCATCGCCCCCGAAAGCAGGGAAATGTTCAAACAGTTCTTGGTCGAAGAGGCTAACTGTTCAGAAATTGCTGACTCTGGCATTTTACATCTCACCGATATATCCGAGGAACATGCAGTCAAGATTGTGGGGGAATGGTGGACCGCCCTCTTCACCGCCTGGAGAGCATGGAAACAGCACAAGGCGAATGAGGCTAATCCCGATGTTGCCCCATCACCACAAGGAGAAGCACCTGACTTGACCGATCCGACTAAGCCCGTCGATGATGATAGACCTGACTTTATGAAAAAATAGTTGAGTTCCCAGATGGGCAGCCGGGCAAAACAATTGCCTTGCTCCGGGCAAGTTCGGTAGTGGGAGGAGCGTTCCCCTTCTCCCCTGCCCATCTACTCAAGTAGCAGGAGGCAACAGATGAAAGATAACCACACGCCGGAATTTATGAAAGATGCTTCACCATTGCGTAAAGTAATGAAGCAGATACTTAACGCAAGCTATCAGGGACACAAGGAAGGTTGCCTGTATTGCGCAGAAGTTAATGAATTGGCAGATCACGCTCGTCCCGATGAGTGCGCGGAAGGGGATCTACTGGGGGAGGCATTGGATGCGTTGAAGGCCCACTCTCTTATTATGGCAGATATTCATTTTGCAATGGGAAACGCCATTATAAACAATACTGATCTTGACGCCGATCTTCGGACCCTATTTCACGGAGAAAAGACAAGAGATAGAGAAGTCGCAATATCAGCAATCCTCGCCAAAAGAAAGGGGGATACGGCATGACCGGAGAAGCAGACAGAAGAGGGACACCCGAAGAGCGCAAATCGTTAGCTATTGCCAAACAGGAGATCAAACGCAGGGAAAGGGAACAACAATTGAGAGATAATCCCCCGCCGCCGATATCGAGAGAGAGTATGTCGATTCTTCCTCTGCTATATGGGTTGCCGCGGATGATGGGAAAAAATCCTTGGAAAAAATACTTCAAAATATAGGAGATCCAGCCATGAATAGAGAAACAGAGTTCCGGGGGGAAGCGAGTTGATGGCAAGGGTTGGGTGTATGGAAAACTACTGGAGGGAGTAAGGACGTATATAATTACCGCCGAGCAAATGAATTACGCTGTAGTATCATCGGCTTATATGATGTGTTGCGAAGTAACCGAAGTCATCCCCTCCACAGTATCGCAGTACACAGGATTAACCGATAAAAACGGGGTCAAGATATTTGAGGGGGATGAAGTGGAGTGGCATGATATCGACCGCCCAGACAGATTTACCCTGCTTGACAGGAAGATAGTGGAACTAGTTGAGTTCATGGGGGGGTCTTTCTATCCTGTATGCACAATGCCAGGGGATGAGTTTGAGGTAATAAGGCCAATCCACGACACGGAGGAGCAAGCAAAGGAGGAGTGATGAAAGTATATCGTTTTGACATAGACAGCCCCGGAGATATAGACGCGGGCATACATGGATTTACAGATACCATTATCATTATTGCAGAGAAAGGGGAAACAGGTGCGGTGGAAAGCGAATTTAAAGATTTTATGAAAGAGGCATTACAGGAGTGGAATACCTCCGCCACAATTACGGAGGATCAAGCAAAATGAGTAACCCAAATGTAGGAAAATATATTTTAGTTGAAGCTCCGTTCAAAGATGAACCGGATAGGTTTGACCTAGCAGTGGGTTTCTTTTCGAGTATCAAATCAGCCGAAAATCATGCCCGGAGTGATGCCGAGAATTCATATTGTATGGATGAGTTGGCCCCTGGTCGAGTCGAGGATTGGGGCCACCCATGCTATCTATGCCAAGTGGTAAAGGTATTCAAGCCCGTCCCGGTAGTCAGCGTCAAAATTGAATTATCTGCGGTTAAGGAGCAACCCAATGGATAAACTAGAAGAACATCTTTACCCAATCTGGAAACGATTAACTCACAACCCATTGAGAGAGGATGCTTTTTATAGTTTTGTGAGAGATATCAGGCGGGTGACAAAAGATGAGGATAGAGATCGGATATACGTCCTCAACCAGCGGTGGGAGTTATTGGAATCTTTTATTAGTGAGTTTCTGGAAGTCAAGGACATAACCAGATCAGCATATTTAAATGTTCATAACCGGATGCACGAAATTGAACAGGAATTAAGCTAACCAAACAGGAGGGATAAGATGGAATTGCAAACATATCTTAATAATGCCGTAGCCGGTATCAGAAAGGAAACATTTGATAAGTCAGATCAGCTCACCCTCGGAGAGATAATTTCAAAGATCGAAGCAATCATGTTGGACGGGAAAACGCCGGACGTTGTATTTGACTTTGAATATGCTTATCCCTCTGGAATAGACAGTTGGAGGGGAAGTTATAGCGAATTAGCCCTTGAATTTGGGATAGAGCATGGCGATTTACAGCCCATGAAAATAATCGAATTTCATAAAATGCTCAAGGAAACGGTGGGTAAAACCCTCACCGGATACAAGGGCGGTGAGTTTGTTATGACCCGGCACACTCCGGTATGGGTAGCGAACTATGGAAATTCTGGCAATACAGCGGTTATCGAAGTCGTTGATAAAGGATGGGAAGTAATTCTGATGACGGGATACGGGGAATTTTAACCCAAGGAGAAGCCATGACAATAAGATGCGACAAATGCGGTGCGGTACTAACACCGGAGAGAGACGAAGCCCATGACCGGGATATATGTGAGAGGATTGTGAAGCAGGGGAATTGTATTGGTATAAATTGTGTAGATGGTGATGACTGTCCTTTTATGACCGAAGATGCAGTTTGTCGGCTATGGCCCGAAATGGAGTTAATTGCTGCGCGAGCGAAAGTATGGCTCAAAGCCCACCCCAAAACCTCTCCCATCCTGACTGTGAGGATAAAGAAGCATAATTATACTCTGAATGATAAATTAGGGGAAATACTGAAAGTGATTCAATCCAACGAAAATTGGTATGAAGATATAAACGACCATCATTGTTTTCCCACCCACGCCGGGGAAGTAATCCCCCCCTACGACAAAACCACGCACAGACTCCGCAGGAAGTGGGGGAAGTATGAGGAATTTATAGGAGAAGGGGATTTGGCCTCAACTTCGGACGGAAGCTGGGTGGCGACCACTCACAACCCAGGAGACAAACAAGAATCCTTGTGCATCTACATCACTCCAATAACCCTAAAGCCCGCCACCCCCGACCCATCAGCCGACTGCTTGCCTTCTATTCAAGAGGTGAAGTATTTAATTGGCAGTATCAAACAGGCATTACAAGCCTTCCCCGGTGACTCTATGTTCGACGAGACCGCAGTAGGATTGAGATACGGGACGATCAGGGACTTACTAGCGATTATGCTTAATGACGCAGAGGGAATGGGACGGTCGTGGGAAATGAAAAAGGAGAGTGAGTGATGAAAAGATGGAGAATTATACCAAGTTTTAGATTTATTAATTTTCATAAAGAATATCCACCGGCTCGTTATCCGGGTTGCTGGACAAAGTGGTTTAGTGTTTCGCGCTATTGGTATGGGAGATTAGTTTATTTCCAGGTTAAGCATTACAGCCTTCAGTTGGATTTCAGGAAGAACTGGCAGGCGGACATGATTGACGGTGGTACAAATGAAAGATGAACTATCTAGTGCAATCGCATCACGGACGGCCCGGTGTAAGAATAAGAACCTTTCTGTAGAGGAAGGGAGGCAGCTAAGGGAGGAACTCAGCATATTGAACAGGCAACGGATGTTAAGGTATTGGGAAATGAAAAAGGAGAGTGAGTGATGGAAATATCAGGACCAGCTTGTGATTTGCGAATCAACGATAACCCGGATAACTACAATATCCAAAAAGAAATGAACGCCATAAACGAAGATACCCCCGACTGGGACAAGGATATAGGTGAAGGACTATTCATGGGAAAGCCAGTTGATTACTGGATAGAACTGGACAATCATGCCCGGAAAATAGGGATTGAAGATGTGGCACTCGAAAACGCCAAACTCCGCAAGAGAATAACCACCCTGGAAAAGCGGTGGAAGGCGTTGAGGAAATATTTGAGGAGTTATTTGCCCGGAGCTTTATTCCCCGTGCAAGTGACAAACAAGATGACCAAAATCACAAGGAAAATCAAATAGGGGGAGAGATGACACTCATAGCCCAATTCATCAGATTAGCAGTAAGCATATTTGAGTGGTGCGAATTTACAATGGGGTCGATTATTGTAATAGCATTAGTCGATTGGGGTAAGATTGAGAGAGATAGGCAGGCATGGGAGGAGAGATGATGGATGGAATTATATCATTATTAATAGGTTGTATGGTCCTCGCCGCATTGGTTGTTATAGGTTGTATGGCATTCCAGTTTATACTTACTTTGGTAATGCTGGTTATAGCCGGGATAGTGGCGTTGTTTCAATGGTTGTGGGGTTTGGTGGTGGGGAGGGAAGGATGAGTCGTGTCAGGGATGAAATGAATCACCATAGCAAGGAGATTGATGATTTTCTCGATAACCATACATGGGATCTAATTGCCGTCTGTTGGGTTGAGAAGATAGCAAGGGAGAACAATGCCAAAGCCCACCAGGTCTTCTCTATGCAAACTACAATGATCGCAGCATCAACAATCATACGGCAAATGGCAGGCATGGGCGATGAGAAATAAATGAATTGGTGGGTTGACAAACTCCTGGGTATAGCTTATATTGTATTTAGACTTGGGGAGAGAAGCAATGACAATATGGCGTGACATGCAATTTTTTTATAAAAAACTAACTCAAAGCCCCCTTTCGCTACTCAAGCATGGCATGTCCATTGTCTTGTGCATCTCTCCCAGAGTGCCAGCGATTGGGGGCTTTAGTCTTTATCTGGGAGGTGTAGAATGAGTAGTGGAGTTTATTGTATTAGGTGCAATGGCAACGGGAAAGTATATATTGGACAGAGCAAGAACATCAGGGTGAGAATAAAAAACCATTTACTAAAACTATCCAAAGGTACGCACAAAAATCCTATCATGCAAAACGCATTTAATAAATATGGGGAAGACTCTTTTGAGTGGACTGTTGTGTCCCATTGCTCTATTAATTCTTTAAATATATTTGAGATAATATGCATTTACCGCTATGACTGTGTTGATCCTAAGGGGTTTAATATGATGGGTGGTGGTGGGGTATTGCATTCGATATCCCAAAAGACCAAGGAGAAACTTTCTATAGCTAATAAGGGGAGGAAGCATAGTCTTGCATCCCGAAAAAATATGTCTGAAGCGCATAAGGGGCATACGCATACCAAAGAAGCTTGCATAAAAATAGGAGAATTTCACAAGGGGAGAATAAAAAGTCCTGAAGAACTGATTAACATATCAAAGGGGCAGCGAAATAGCATCAAATGCCGGTTACATCTTAAAAAATTACAAAAATTAAATAAGGGGCATAAGGTAAGCTTGGAAACACGTCTAAAAATTTCAATAGCCAATAAAGGTCGAAAGCAATCAGAAGAGGAAAAAAGGAAAAGGGTGGAATCTCGCAAAGGATTTAAACATACTATTGAATCAAAACTTAAAATGTCGAAAGCTTGCTTAGGTCGGAAGATGTCAAAAGAAGCTCGCCATAGAATGTCCTTATCAAAGAAAAAAATGTGGGCTGAGAGAAAACTAGGAGCCTTGGCATGAGTAAGCGATTCTTAGACTCTGAGATGTGGGACAAGCGTTGGATAAGACTCCTCAAGCCAGACCATAAACTATTCTGGGTATATATCCTCAGTAAATGCAATCACGCTGGCATCTGGGAGGTTGATTTGGATCTGGCCTCATTTCAGCTGGGGATTGATCTCAACCGGGAAGAACTATTGTTTATTTTTAAGGATAAAATTATTGAAGCAAATGGTGGCTCTAAGTGGTTTTTGACTGGGTATATTGAATTTCAGTATGGTGTACTTGATCCACATAATCGTGTGCATAAATCAGCAATAAGTCTCTTAGATAGGTATAAAATACCGTATTCTACATGTATTATAAACAATGAACAAGACCCTAATAAGCCCCTTAAACAACCCTTACTAGGGTGTAAGGACAAGGACAAGGATAAAGCTAAGAATAAGGATAAAGAGTTAAACAACGAGCATTTTGAAGAAATCTGGAGTAGATATCCAAGAAAGAAGGGAAAGGATCGGGCCAAGAAACATTTTAATGCCCAAGTAAAGACCGAAGAAGACTGGATTAATATCAACCTTGCCTTGGATAACTACCTCTCGGAGATACAGAGAATGGAAAAGGACGAGCAGCATATCAAACAAGGGGAGACTTGGTTTAATCATCACTGGGAAGATGATATTACTTACCAACCCCCCCCACCTCCTAAACCAATATTCACCGCCCCAACACCCCGAGGAGTATCACCAGTATGAAAGAGATCGAAGAACGGATCATAGCTGGTTTGGTAGCCGGTGGTTTACCAGCGTTCAGGATTTACGGTAACTTCATGTCTGCCGATACCTTCTTTACCCCCACTTGCCGTAAGATATATACCCGCATGGAAGGTTTTGCGAATGACAATAAGGACTTTACCCTTGTTTCGTTGGGGGAAGAGTTCAGGTTTGACCCCATCATCAATGCCGAATACTTGGTCTATCTATCCAATCTGGAGTTCAGCGAGAACTCGATACCAACTAACCTCCAGACCCTCCAAGACCACCGCTTCCGTGAACACGTGTTCGACCTGTCCAATCAGAAGGATATAATTACCGCTGGTGAATTGGCTGATACTATGCAAGCTGAGATATGGCAGTACCAACAGGGTTTACCGAATACTTGGAATCGGCAAGAAGCATTTAAACGGACGTTAAACTCAATAGAGCATGACATGGAGCATGGGGTTGAGATGACCACCGGGATTACTGATCTTGACCGCGCAATTGGTGGGTTATATCGCAAGGAAGTGACATTTGTAGGCGCAAGGCCATCAATGGGGAAAACAGCTCTGGCAGTAAATGTTGCAAGTCACTTGATAAAACACGGCAAGAAAGTATTATACATTGATCTTGAGTCTGGTGATGAGCCTATGATGGAACGGTTTCTGTGCTACCGTACTGGGATACCAATTATGAACCTCAGGCGTAGATTGCTTACCGTCCCCCAGCTCTCCCAGATTATCAAGGCATCCTCTGAACTCGTAGAATTACCCATCACCATCAATGATCGTACCGGGGTAACGATGGGAAGTATTTATAACCAGGCACGTCAAGTTTCTGCCGATGTAATATTTATTGATTATCTGAATTGTATGCTCTCCGGCAAGAACTCGGAAGAGGCTGAATTAGGATCATTGATGCAGGGGTTTCAGACTATCTCTAAGGATTTGAATGTCCCGATCTGGGTACTTGGTCAACTTAACCGTAAACTGGAAGACCGCCCTATCAAGATCCCCCGTAAATCAGATATTCGTGGGTCCGGGAAGATTGAAGAGTTTGCCACTAACATCCTATTTTTGCACTGGCCGTTTATGTTTGACGATAAGGAACTTCAGAACGAGAGCTGGGTTTATGTATCGAAACAAAAACATGGTGAAGTCCGACCTGTTAAGTTATATTGGGATGCCCCTAAAAACAAGTTTGCTAACCCACTAAGAGAGGTAAAACATGGAAACTAAATCCTGCTCAACCTGTATCCACCAAGTAGTCTGCCCCATCCCAATCAAATTTATCCTGGTGGCAGAGAAGGTATTTAACCATGAGAAATTCAACCAAATGTCCAAGGACATACGAGAGTTCCTTGGATCAAAATGCCCTCACTATGGGGTAGAGGAGAGTGATTTGTGAAATCCGTGTGGAATAGTATCAGAAGTACCGTTACAGTGATCTTGGTAATAACTCTATGTGTATTCATCGTAGGGTTTGTGTACATGGGCAAGTTAGAGGGTAAAGAGGGCCTGCGTGTACTCGAAACCGTGGGACTGATTGTTCTTTCTTACTACTTTGCCAAATCCAGAACCACCAATGACAAGCCAGTTACCCCAGAACCACCAAAGTAGGGGGGAGTGGCACTATGTGACGCTTGGGGGGAGTTAAGGGCGTGACGGGGCAGATAGCCCACTAGAAATTGAATTTAAACCAATGTCTACACCGAAGGAGGTAGAACAATCAATGAAACAGTACGGATTAGAGAAATCACCACCGAACACGTGTTCAACCATACTCCCCGCCGATGAACTACGGTCCAGGGCGAAGGAGTTAGTCAGTCAGATTGAACCCGTACTCTGGGAACTATCAAGTGTGTTATTTAGGATCAAGGATGAGCAGCTTTATCTCATCGGAGTAAAGAATTACGCCTCATTTGATGAATACATTGCAAAGGAGCTGGCTTATTCCCCCCGCAGAGCCAGGTACTTAGCCTCGATCTATGATAAGTTCAGCCAAGCTAACATTGATGGCGATGTGGTCAATCAGATCGGAAGTTCAAAGGCTCGACTGCTGGCAAGGGTAGTGAATGAGGGAAATAAGGAGGTCTGGCTGGAACGGGCAAAGCATACAAACTACAAGGAACTTGACAGTATAATTCAGTCAGAAACTCAGGGCAAAGCTATACACGGTGGGAAGATGGGGTCAATCAGTATTCCGTATTATAATGGGGATACGAGGGTTGCGTGGTTGGAGGTAGTTGAGTTGGTATCGAAGATGGAGGGTATAGAATCGAATGAGAGCGTCTTGGAGGTACTGATGGCGGAGTATTTAAGTATGTATGCTGATGACGGTAGCCACTCCCCGAATGAAGAGAGCAAGAAACATGCTGATTATGCCATACTTCACCGTGATAATTTCCGGTGTGTAGTTGCAGATTGCCGTAAGCGTGTAACCCTCCAGGTTCATCATGTGGCGTATCGTAGTCAACGGCCCGATCTTATTGATGATGATGACAACAAGGTTTGCATTTGTAGTATTTGTCATAATGCTATTCATCGTGAAGGTGCAGAGCTTATAAATATTGATGGTAAATGGGCATTGAGGAAGAGGTAAATCATGTATGACGAAGAAGGAACAATATACAAACCGGATATAGCAGAGTTTGGCAGTTGTAACGGTAGCTTGGTTTCGTGGGGCTACTGGGGGAAAGCACTAATTCGCATCCCGTGTCTAGCATGTAAAGGACAGGGGATAGTCCCCTATGTCGGCCATGCACCATTTGGAAATCTTAATCATGTTTAAATAACCCCGAAAGGGAAAGGAATAACCAATGAAGATCACAAGACTTGAAGTGTCCAATTATAAGAGAATATTTGCCATAGACATAACCCCATCAGGATCGGTTATAATTATTGGCGGCGAAAATAAGGCTGGTAAATCCTCCACCCTCGACAGCATAGAGTCAGGATTAAGGGGCAAACGTAGCTTCCCCGCCGATCCCATACGCCATGGGGCTGATAAAGCTACCATCCGCATAACCCTCAGCCCCTCATCCCAAGACCCACAGGCCCGTGTTCTGATCGCCACTCGTATTATCACCGAAAAGAACCAATACTTTGAGGTCAAGTATGAGGATGGAAGCAGACCTGCTGGTACACCCCAATCTATCATGGATAAGCTGTTGGGTGCGGTATCGTTTGACTTCATGGACTTCCTGAGACTCAAGCCCGACAAACAACATGCCATGCTTCAGGAGATAGTTGGTCTGGATTTCACCAAGGTTGATGCTGAACGGTCTACAATATACGATGCTCGCCGTGATCTTAACCGGGACATTGAGCGGATAAAAGGTTCCATCGCCTTGATCGAAGTCCCCGAAGATACACCGGATGAACCGATTGATGTTGACCACTTAATGCACCAAGCTGAGTTGGCAAGACAACAGAATACTGACAATGAGCAAAAAAGGGCAAGATTGCAAATAGTAGGGGAGAAGTGGCAGGACCGTAAGCAATCTATATCTGCCCGTCAAACACAAATTCGAGAACTTGAACTTGAAATTCAAGCACTCACCCATGACCAAAAGGAGATAACGATTGAAGGGGATGCCTTGGGTAAAGAGGTAGATGAGTTAGAAGACATAGACCTTGAACCCATTGACTCCCAGATCCGTAACTCCAACGAAACCAATATTGCCATCCGCAATAAGCAAAACAAGCTGGCATACCAGTCCGAACTCAAAGATTTAACCGAACAGTCAGAGGGCATGACCAAGCAGATGAAGGAGATTGACGAGAAGAAAGCGAAGGACTTATCCGCCGCCCCCTTCCCGGTCCCTGGTCTTGGGTTTGGGGATGGACTGGTCATGTTCAAGGACTGCCCATTGAGTCAAGCGAGTGACGCGCAGCAGATTGAGGTGGGGATTGGGATTGGTGCATCCTTACACCCGGAACTTGCTGTCATGCTTATTCGTAATGGTTCCAACATCACCCCAACTACCATGAAGGATGTGATTGTACCGTTGGCAGATAAGTATGGGTTACAGCTTTTTGTGGAGGATTGCAGGGCCGGGGATGAGGCTACACTAATAATCGAGGCAGGAAGGGTTAAGGGAGGCAAAGATGAACCAACCGGAAATAGTAAGGTATGAATTATCCAAGGACGAAAAAGGATTGATGGGCGTTTTAAGTGGAGGCCAAACTTTCCATATCCATTCTGATGAATTATCGGACTTAGAGAAGTGGATACGCAGACAAATGTTAATGGCAAAGGATTGGAACATTTCAAAGGGAGGTCGGGATGCCTATAAACCTTAACCCATTCGCAAGAGTCGGCCTAAAAAACCGTCGAATAAGAAGACTTGAGTATAAGATCACGGCCCTCGATGCCCAGCTCCAAATACTCTTTGGCTTGATCAGGTCGATGAAAGATAAGAAAGATAGGATAATCGTTAAATAGGAGGTGTGCTAATGCAACCGTTTCTTTTTATAGGTGGGATAGCTGATGGTCATTGGATTTCAGTACCCTTGGTCTATGAAAGCTGGCATGTCCTAATCCCCCCAGATCCATTACCCGTTGAATCAGCCGTTCCTGAAAACTATAAAATTGCCCAAGAAACTTACTATAAAGTCCGTCTCAATGGTGATCATAATACGTATGTCGTATTTCTGGAAAAAAGTATTAATAATGCTACAATGATCGAAATGCTCATTGATGGCTACAGGGGAGGCAAAAAGTGAAGTATCTAATATTAGTGGCAATGGTGTTAATGGTTGTGTTGGCTGGATGTAGTTCATTCAAATGCAGTATAGGCTTGGGGTATCGCTCTTTGCCCGAACAGGTAGCATCACCAATATTCACGGTGCAGAAAGAAGTGGTAAGGGGTTTACTGGAAAACAACTCAATCCCACTTGCTATTTCCCCTGCCCAAATAGAATTGATTCTAAAGTTTTTGAGTGGGGAGAATATGAAATATTTCCTCCCGGCCAACTCAAGGAATGAGGTGGGGATCTGGACCGAGATCATAGCAGAAAATAAATGAACACGTGTTCCAAAAGGAGTGAAGCAATGATAATAGACACTAAGCAACATGCCGACATGAAGAGAACATTAAAGGTTATACTGGTTTGGTGTACATTTGAAGGAGGAACAGAATTGAACCCGGTACATGTAGAAAAGTTATGCCGCAAAGCATTAAGGAAGGAGGTTATCAAAAAGTGAATGATGAATATTGTGCCCTATGCAAACACTACCGAGTAGAACCCAACTTGAATGATGAAGAACGTGAAACAATACTTAATGAGGGTGAGAGAGGAACTGATTGCGGATGGTGTGGTTTCCACGACCGGCCTACAGAATATAGCAATACCTGCTATCGGTTCAAGAATAACCCTGCACTCAGCTAACGTGGTCAGTCAACGAGGCGATTTGTCCTGGTATCAAGCGGGGTATCGCTATCCAACTATGGAGAAGGAGGGAAGAGATGTCTAAAATTTATTACAAGGGATTACAGCCGGACCCAAAAGATAACCGTGATTATATGTTAGGGGATTATTTGCCCCCCGATCCGATGGGTATGATCCTCCCACTTACACACGAAGTTATACCAATGTCACCAATTCGTGACCAGGGACACCATGGTATATGTGTGGGGGAGGCTTGTAGTGGATTAAAAGACTGTCAGGAACTCCGTCAGGGCAAGCTGAGCTTCCTTAGTAGCCCTCTTTTCATCTATACCGAATGTAAAAAGGTAGATGGTTTAGCTGGACAAGGTACATATTTGCGGACGGCCATGAAGGTTCTTGCGGAGATAGGCACCGTTGAAGAGTCCTGTTGTCCCTACAAAGGCAGCATTAAGGTTAAATCATGTGATGGGTGGAAGGTTCAAGCTGCAAAATATCGCATCAAAACATACGCCAAGGTTTCGCCCGATCCTTACGAAGCAATGAAAGCACTCATTACCTTTGGTCCGATATGTGCCGGGGTTTACACATCAGCCAGTTGGAGTAGGACATCTACCGGGGATATATCTGACATGACAGATAATCGGTCTAGGAAGGGCGGACACGCGATATTGATTATTGGGTTTAACCAAACCACTAAGCGGTTTACTTTTCGTAACTCGTGGGGGGAACGGTGGGGACGGGATGGATATGGGACGTTCTCTTTCGCTTATTACCAAAGTCAGTGTCTTAGCGCATGGTCAACGGTAGATATTTAACCAAAGAAAAAGCCCCTCACCGAAGCAAGGGGCTAGTTCCAAGAGGGTTATAGGGTAGCAGGTCTACCAACTTTCGCTGGGGCTAGGTCAAGTAAGGCCCGGATCTGCCGTTTCCTCACATTACACCTATCCCTTGACCTACCTGTAAGCTGGGAAAGGTGGCGAGTGGCTATACCGGATATCAGGATCAGGGCTATGGTTGCTTTGTGCTTACGTTCTGCCATGAGTTCTTGGGACTGTACCGCTTCGAGTCCCGCCTTATCCATGGCCTCAAAGCTCATCTCACCGTATAACCGCTTGGGTTTCGTCCATGCCCTTTCGCACCTTTTTGCTTTTGCTATACCTTGGTAGATGGTAGAGCCATTGGCATACTCGATGAGGGCTATTTGTATCATGTCCTCCCGGAAGTTAGAGGTTTTGTATCTTGCGTTGATCAGTCCTGCGATCCGCTGTCTTACTTTCTCAATCTCTGTCATGGTTATTCTCCTTCTGCTTGGTTGATTACGTTGTCGAGTCTTGCGATCAACTCAGGTAGTTTTGTTTCAGTGGTTATCAATAGGGCTATGAATATCAATACATTCCTGGCATCTTTACATGCTTGGAGTAGAGGACGGGCGCTGGCGATGAGGTTCGCATAACCCTTTGCTTCTTCTCTCCGTTCCTTAGTGGCATTGTAGGGGAAGGGTATTTTCGCTGGTCCGACCTGATACCACTCTCCCCCACTTCTTTCGTCGGCATTATCTAATTCAATCGGCCATTCTCCCTCTGTATGCTTCATGTCAATTCTCCTTTCGCTTTCGCTATTGCCTTTTCCGCCTCAGTCAATGCTACCATTTCGCTGAATCCCTTTTTAACTCCAAGGCTCATAATATATGGTTTAATTGTTTTGCATAAATGTTCACAAGTGGCAAGCAGGTCAGAACTGGCAGCCATAACTTTCGCATTTGCTTCGTCATATCCCGGCAAGAATCTCCCATGAGAGTCGGCCCTAGCTATTGTGTACCTCTTCCCGTGGTCAATGTCACTCTTGATAGATTTACCAACTGCTATCCACCCTCTTCCTGTATGCTTCATTTCTTCCTCCTTATTTTCACTGCTGCGATTATCCACCCGATTAAGAAGGGGACAACCAAACATATTATAATACTCCATTCAGTAATTGCTGGGTCTAGTCTTTCCATTTCGCTCCCTCCCTATATTCCAGTATATTCGTAAACATGAAAAACGAACTGACCGCCATCCATTTTAACCGAACCAATATATTCCCGACTTGTCCCCATGTCTTCTATTATTGGATGGCCTGTCCCGAAGACTTCAAAGATCCGCTTTTCTTGGTGAGGGTGTGAAGGGTTTACCTCCACCCAGATACAGATATTCCCCATTTGTTCATCTACACAGAGAATCTTTGCCCCTTTGGGCATTATATGAGTCAAATTATTTGGATCAATACAGTATTTCCATACTTGTTTCATCTTCCCTCTCTCCCCT
>Ga0208769_1000817_pt1 | contig 14586 bp, 26 predicted proteins | sample AntAceMetag02UKC_FD_184768 | JGI IMG/M metagenome (GOLD analysis project Ga0208769, IMG submission 184768) | Saline lake microbial communities from Ace Lake, Antarctica- Antarctic Ace Lake Metagenome 02UKC (SPAdes) (version 2) | ecosystem: Environmental > Aquatic > Non-marine Saline and Alkaline...
GTATCGCTCGTAATAGACAAGACAACCCCGTCACTGGTATCTGTCGTATTATGGACCACATCCCCCGGCTCGACAAATTCCGTTGAAAAGAAGGTTGCAGAGGTATCCGTCAAGGTACATTCACCACCTGAAGCAGCCCCATCTGAGGTAGCCGTCCCGGTTGATTGGTCAATCTTGTCTTGTTTATCCCTTATGGCAAACCCGTCCGGCACGTCCTGGGTAGAACATTTCTCGACACGGTAAAAACTGGCCGTTCCCGATGGAGTCCCGGCGCCATTCCAGCCGGTAGAATCCCTATCAAGGTCAGAGAAAACGGCTACCGTATCATCAGCATTTGTGGTGGTAGAGGCTTCCCCAAGATAGGCCCATGATTCCGTGCCCTGAGTGTTCGTAATGGTCAGCTTATAGGCCGAATCCCCGGAAGATGTTTCCCAATCAGAGAAGTCCTGGCCCGTATCCTGAATAGTGGTTGCAGCCGTTGTGAGCGTAGCCTGTTGAATGTCATACGTCTTGATGCTGTTCCTATGTAAGATATCCTCATAGTCCATGAACCGGATAAGATGATCTGAACCGTCTGTATATTTCAGAAAATACCTGTTGCTGTTATCCGTAAGGAACAGCTTGAGAAAATTCACATCAAGCATATAATTAGGCTGTCCGGCAACCGTGATGAACTCCTGAGTAGCCGTTAAGCTCTTGGTTCGTGCAACCCATTCTTTAGCCGCTTCCCAAAGAAAGTCATAGGAACTCTTATCATCCGTCCAAGTTCCCGTGCTTTCTTCATTCAGGATTTGTTCTAATCGCCTGAGAAGGTCTTTGCCGTCCATTACTGCTCCATTTCTTCAAGGCTTCTTTCCGGGTGAAATGTTCCGTGGTTAAAGTCTTTCCTGAGATATTCGATATTCGTAGCTTCACCAAGAACCCGGCCTATGATCTTGAAGGCTTTTGACGCTTCATTACGGCTTATCTTCCCGCCTTTCGCATTGATACCCATGTTAGCGAGTATTTTGGTCTGACCCCGGACATTGATAATTGGGTCTGTCATACGCCGTACTTCTTCGTGGGCATCGACAAGACCTTTTTTCATCTCACTCCTGGAGAACATCGTATCGCCTATCTGAGTTGAAAGATGTTTGTAAATCTTGGCCGCCTCATCCTTGTCCTTGCCCTTCAGTTCCGGCTTGCTCTTGATCCGTTCAAGCATGGTTTCCTGTTTCCTGAGTTCTTCCTGTGCATAAGGAAGCTCGGAAGGCGGGATAAGCCCCATTTTAATTGCCCGTGTCTTATGCTCGATTTCTTCCTGAAGGTCTTCTGTCTGTGCGACAAAATACCAAGCGGGATATTCAGACGTTATCTTTCCGTCTGCATGTCGGCCTTTCCTGTCTGCCGCCCCGAAAAACTGTACCTCTTCTAATGCCATTGTTATTTGACCTCCTTTTTCTTTTTGGCTTTCTTTTTGGCTGCCTCGTCTTCTGCTAATTCCGCTCTTCGCCATCTATCTTGATGGGGATCCCGCTTCGTTTAAATGTTCCATAAGTTCCTGCCATTATTGTTCCCCTTTAGCCGGACGCTTCATTGCCCGTGCTATATAGAGGGGGAGGTGCTGGCCTCCCCCAATGAGAGAATGTTAAACCGCCAACACGGTTAAGTTGTTGTTATGACACCACATTTCCGTAGACCCATCGCCAGTCAATAAAACCCGCAGCACACCGGAAGTAAACGGCCTGCTGCAACTGGTATGTGGAAAAGTCCACGGTATTCTTGGACTCAGGTGAAATCCTGTCAATCCACATAAGGTCTTTCTTCATCTGAGACTTCCACACCATGAACCAGTTGTTTGTATCCACATCGTCAAGGCGCAGATACGGAATGACCTCATAGCGGCCATAAGACATATTCTTGTCCAAAGCCGTCGTATCGTACCCAGCCGGAGTCCCGGTAATCTCATAAGCGGTATCAGCAAGGTTGTCCGGGCAAACAATCGCCAAGTCATCCCCCACCTCAATCCTCTCCGAAATGTCGTTGCGAAACTTCCGCATAAGCAGACGGGTAGTCGCAATACTGGTTTTGCTCATTGCAGACGTACCGGCGTTATCAAACCCGCTTGACGTGGACGTACCGGACTTAGTGGTATGAGAGCTTGAACAAAGGGCCACGCCTTCCTCGCTTTCCATGTAGTCAAAGGCAGTAGAGAACGCATACCCAAAGGTACGCATCCCTTTCTTTTCTCTGACCCTGTGAGCAGAGCCCATAAGACCTTCAGCCCTTCCGTCCAGAACCTTGTACTTTTTGTCGTCAATCAGCTTTCGCTCCGCAAGAATACCACCTGCATATTCCTTCGGTTCGATCTTGCTGTGGTAGCCCGGAGCGATACCCAACCAAGAAACTTTTCCGTTAAACTCCGGGATGTCAGGCACGGCCCCTATGCCATAAAACTCTTCCCACGCACTATCTGAGGGAAGGGTGTTATACAGCTTCGGAATCATGCTCGGCAGATCCTTATACTTGTTCTCGCTAACGCTACGGAGGCGTTGGTCGAGAAGTCTCACAAACTGAGAGCTATCTAATGGTGATCCCATTTTTTGCCTCCTTTCTTAGGCTATGTCGTCATACGACAACATGGTATAAGTTGACATACGGAACTCCGCGTACTCTTTACCGGCCTCGGAAAGATCAAGGCGAATCACATCAATCAAATGATAATGTGAAGTCAGTTCAGCGTTGTTATCAATGTACGTAGCTTCACTGTCGAGCATAATTTTAGACTGCCCAAGAGTCCGAAGCTGCACCTTTACCGCCGTATCGCCAACGGCACAGGTTGTACCTGTGGGAATATCCCAAGTCTGTGCAGTGGCGCTCGTTCCATCGCAAATGCGATAGCATCCTGCCGCTGCGCCAGTCCTGAAATAAATAGTGGCTTCACTTGCTACGTTTGTGGATTCACTTGCATTAGTGGTACAACCCGTAGTGGACGCTCCACTTGCTACGGTTAAAACCGTGGGGGCAGTACCATAAGCCGCATTATAAATCGGTCCCCGCAGCACGGTTTCCGATGTAATCAACGCAACCTTCACCATTGCCTGTAAATCACCCTTCGCCCATACTCCTTCAACTCCGAAATAATCCCCGGAGCTTGCTGAAGCCGGACTTACATAGGTGATATATTCCGCTTTGTACGTGGTGTTAAACGTAGGCGTTCTCTTGTTCGTGCCAATTACGACACCAAACAACTGGTTATTGGCCAAACCACCATCAGCTATAAGAGCTACAGCCGCCATCTTTCGGGCCTGGTCAGCAAGACCTGAAGCCTGAACAAACGGCTCAACACCTTCGTTATTACAACGTACAAGTTGACCAACGTACAGGGTATCCGAATTTACAACCGGAGCCCAAATGGTCTGCGGATTTCCATGAACAACTTCAAAGCCCATATCCATCCTCCTTCTCGTTTTTAAAAGTTAAAAATCTCCTCGCCAATTAAGGCAACCGCACATAGGACACCCCGAATCAATCCGTGGAATGTACCTTGTGCTTGACCATGTGCCGCCAGCAGCCTCACAAATAGTCTGAGTTTTCCCGGCAGCACCTTCACAGTGGTATGCGGTGTCTCCGTATTGATCTAATGTCGTGTAGGCTTCCGGCGTGACACCATCAGTATCGTCAGGCCCACCTAACGCATCCCTGTCAACATCACAGATAAATCCGCAATTCCAACACCTGTACCACTTTCCATGATCCTCGCCGTCGCCCCGTTCAGCGTTTCCGGGAAGGGGGATTGTGCGTGAATCTTTCCTTACTCCTTTGCTTCTGTTTCTCATTATCCACCTAAGTACGTGGGCATAGGACCAGCCAAAGTCTTTTGGACGTCCTCTTCACTCATGCCGGATTCCTTGGCAAACTTGGCGGCCTCGGGATCGAGCTTGATTACCTTTTCGCTCTTGACATCCTGGTTATTGGTTCCTAAGGGCCCACCTAAAGGCAAATCTTCATTATCATTGTTTTTATCTAACGGGTTTACAGGTTTAGCTTTAGCCTCCAACTTCTTGTTAAGGACATTGGTCTGTGCTTTCAAGAAATTCATTTCAGCATCAATGAGCGGATTGTTTGACCGCTTTACATTTACGTCCTTGTTTTCAAAAAGCTCTTTCTCGATTGCTTCCTTGTCCGGTATGCCGGTTGTCAAAGAGGAAACCTTCGCCAAATATCCATTTTCATATTCTTTGGCCTGTCTTTTTTGAGTCTCAATATCTTTCTTTGTCACCACTCCGGCACTTGCTATACCCTCTTTAATTCGGTCATTTAGCTCTTTTGCCGTCAAGGTTATGGGGTAATCATCGTCCAACGGTTCATCTTCGAACTCTGGCTTGGCTACCGATGTCTTGATTTCATCTATGGCCCCCGTAATGGTGTCCATAAAAGAATCAAGCCTTTCCCCTTGTTCCTTGACTTTGCGGCCAAGCTCACTCCGCTCCCTGTTACCTTCCGGTTCGTCCGGTATTGGTTCCTCGACCACCTCTTCTGCTACTTCTTCCTCGACAACTTCTTCTTCCCCGGCTGGCTCGGCGGGGGTGTCATCCTCGGCGGGAGTGCCGTCAGCTACCTTTGGTTCAGGTTCGGACGTATCAGGTGCCATTTCAGCGGCACGGTCCAGGTCTTCATCTGTTACCATCTGGTCTTCATCTGCCATGTGTAATTTCCTCCTTTGTTTGGTTTCAACCGGGCAATAAAAAAGCGGCATGTATAGAAGGTATAGGCTCCTATACAGCCGCTTCGTTTATTCGTTGCTTCCTCGGTCTGGCCGGACTAAGGAAGAAAACCCGGTTGTTAGTCTGTTACATTAATAATAACTTCTCATTTTTGAATCTTTTGTAAGAACCATTAGCCTTGCATATCCTTGGAAAAACATATCGTTTGATTCTTCATCTGGAAACATTTTCACTTCTGGCCAGATTCGCCAAACTAAAGTAGCTTTTGACGTATCACGTGGCCTTTTCATGTTATCGTTGACGTAATCTTCAATAGCATGGGTCAGCATGATTGTTGCGTGGATCTCTGTTTTACACCGAGGGCCTAAAACTTCATCAAAAACAAAACTATTGCACCCATCTTTACCGGGGGCATCCTTTACTATTTCAGGTGGGATTTTCCCTATATCGGCATCGATATATCCATATTTACTAAACCATAACCCGGCAAACATACCTGATAAATTAAGGGTATAATCATTTAACCACCGTATATTTTCCATCCAACATCCTCCAAAACCCGGTTGTTAATCTGTCAATTTTTTCCTCAACTTCAAGTGAAGTGCTATCTTGTCTGTCAGGTTTACATAAAAATTACGCTGTATCCGATATTCAATTATCTCTTCTTCCTTTGCCGTGCAGTCAATAATCTTGTTCAACAACATCTCCATTTGCCCCATCGTATCCCTCAGAAGGTCTATGCCTACCTCACTGGCCGCAAATTCAAAAATATCATGGGTCCGGCCCAATAATGATAAAGTCTTTACGCCCCGCTTGCCATGCGTTCTCAGAAACTTCTCAATGGTTGCAGGGGTTATCTCTTTGTCTTTCCATGTGTCTGTCATACTCTATCCAATCCAAGTAAGGGTTTAAGTGTACGGTCAATGGAACCCGCCAACCCGGATGTTTGGGTGCTTATGTGTTTCATGTTTTGTTTTTCCGGTGGGATAAGAAGGTATGCACTATATTCCTTTTTGTTATATTTAAAATATACCGCCACCATAATATCATTATCATCCATCTTTATCTTGTCTATTTCTGCCAATGGCCCATTAATGCTTGGTTTTGATGTTTTCATAAAACCAAAAGCCGTTAGTGGCTTAAATACTAAAGCCAACGCTGAACCCATGAACCCACACTTTAAAAAATTTCTTCTGTCCATCTATTTTCCCCCCTATTGATATGTCTGCTCCCTTACCGCCGCCTGTTGGTCACCCATAGGCACACCGTTTTGATTGCTCGGCGCACCACCCATGCCTAACTGCTTCTGGTCACCCTGTTGCTGACCGCCCCCACCGCCCCCCTGAATCGGTACATCTTCCCCAAGCATAAAGTTTACAACATTTATTTCCTCGTCTCCCATCAAGGTAGCTATCTTTAAAAAGATATTGTTGAAAAGCACAACCGCGTCAGGATGTTGGATCTGTGCCACTGTCTGCATTATCAGCATTAAGTTTTTGATCTTAGAATCTTTTGAATACTCCGTTTCAATGGACTGAGACAGAGGCTTATAGGTATAATTCAAGCTCGGATCGAAGTCATAAACCTTTTGGCCCATCAGCTTAAAGCCCGTCTGTGGGGAAGCAAAGGCCCATGTCATTTGCTGAATCATCCAGTAAAGCTCGGTCAAGAATGTAAACTCAAACGTCATGGACTTATAATTTGTCCTCTGGTTTGTCCTGTTTTCCGCACCCGCCACCGCCGTGGCCGTTGTACTCGCCATATCAGGTAATTTGCCTTGTGCGCCCGGAGAGATGCTATCAGTCTGTTCCATGCTGTTCTTAAAAACACCGTATTGCGTCATGGCCCCAAGGATGTCGGAACTGATCTTAAATTCCTCAACGTCTTTTGGGTCTTGAAGCTCCATTAAATGTCCCGGTTCAAAATAGATCGAATCGGTTTCCTCGGTAGCATACTTTTTGCCCTTCATTGTGGGCATGGTAGCAAGTAAAACCCTGTCATTGCTCAAGTTAATGGTGTCGTTTATGCCGATCTGTAATTCCCTGTCATACTTCCCGTCTCCTACCCCTCCGTCCCGGACTGGATGGATATAGCATAAGCCCCTGATTACAGGCTTGTACGGGTTGCCATTAACGTCCAGGTACGGGGTCTTGTGAAAGCCTATCAGGGTTTTAGTCCCGCCTGTTACCGCTATTGTCGACACCACTTCCTCAAGCCTTGCGTTCTTGAGAGGTCTACCATTTTCATCAAGTCCGGGTTCATCTAAGGATATAATCTGTTCGATATTGGCAACCACATTGCCCTCTTCATCCCGTTGGACTCTTTTAGATTTCTTTGTCTTGCACCATGCCTTCCCAAATCTTTTATAAATATCGAAATTCTTATCAATGTCATTCTGAAACGGGTCTGTGTTGCCACCATCGGCCCCGGTTGTAGCCTTTGCCGTTTCCGTGGCCCCGGTAGGTTCTACATCCTCTAAGAGATGAAGGTTGAAATATCCGTTCTGCTTCTCTTCTTCCTTCAGTTCTTCAAGGGTCTTTTCTCCCCTCACGATCACCCAAGATTTTTGCTGTAATGAATAGACGTACTTATTATCTGTAAATACATTCCGTGGGTCTAATATATCGAAATCAAAAGCATCTTTAGTCTTGTTCCACCATGCCATAGCGTATGCCTTGCCGCCCAGGTGATTTATATTCTTGGCCCTCACATACTTTTGGTAGTAATATAAATCGCGTCTGTTCAGGGTTCGGTTGACACATTCCTGGGTAGCAGAGGCGGCTTTAGCCGTCCGTGGTCCTTCATCTTCTACATAGACCTCGACATAATCCCTTGTCTTGAAATACTGTGCTACGTCAATAGATGACTGTGTAAGCATGTGAGAGGGGAACTCAGGAAGGAAAATGTCACTCATCCAGTCGTATTCCTTCTCCGTTCTCTCAGCATCGAACATATCCACATAGGCTTCAAAGTCCGCTATATCGCCCTGTTGGTTCGTCTTGGCCTTCTCATATTCCTTGGTATAAATCAGGTCGGTCAGATAGCCTTCTATGTTCTCGTCAAATTCATGCTTGGTTTTTTTGGGCATCTCAGTTGATCCTCACGATTTTGGGGGGACACATCAACATCCTTAACGGTTCCTTACACTCCGGGCATAAAACCTCTTCACCCTTTAAAAACTTCTCGTATTCTTTCAGCTTCATTGTTACTTCATACGGTGCAAAGCATTTATCGCAAAATAGTTGGTATAGGGGCATTTACATCTCCGCTCTTAGCATAATCCCGTTTGCAGCACTGGTTTTGTACCGTAAGAACTTTTCCCATTCCTCGGTTATATTTGGGTCTGCTATTATAGCCATGTCTATTAAAAAGCCAGCAAAACAAAGAGTCTCTTGCCTACAACAACCAAAAATAATTCTCGATGTTTTTGATTCCATTCTCAACGTTCTAAGTGTTAGGTCTTTTTCAATCGAATCACCCAAAACAGCCCTAAGTATTTTATAGAGCTTGCCGTCTTTAATGTCTGACAATGATGGAATAAGACAAAATATATTTGTTTTTCTCTCCATCTCACATCTCCGTAACAACATAATTATACGTGTCAGGATCTTTCATGTCGAAAGCAAGGTTCTCTATGATAACTTCCCCTATATCATCCAATAGAATCCTTGATCTAACCGGGCAATCATAATACCCAACCGCTTCTCCTTCTATGGTTTCCCGAAGTATATATGCCGTATCTCTAAGTTCTCCCATTACAACCTCTCAGACTGAAAATATTTAGGGGTTACCCTGTTTACCGGAGGCCGTACCTGCCTGGGCTTAAACCTGTGATCCTTAAAAACAGCCTCCAAAGCCGTACAAAAATGGCTGAACTTCTGGGCCGGAGTTTCCTTTTTATCCTTATTCACCAAGCTCCGGTTATTGGCATAATCATCATACCGCCATTGCTTCAATGATTTGGCCGCTTCCCTGCACTCTCTGTCTATCCACAAAGTAGGCAGTCGTTTCTTTACCCCGTTCTCTATGACCTCGTTATTAAACGGCCTGCCGCACAAAACAGCGTTGTGGAGACGACTTTTTATGGCATCCCTACCAACCTGCCCCTTGGTATCGAAAGGTTCCCACAAGCCCCCCTCACACTCCCCGTCTTTTCTGAGTTGCCAGAAGATCCGGTTTAAGTCCTCTAATGTGCTGATACCCGTGTTTGTCTGTATTTTACATGCCAAGGGGTCTATCAGGTTCATAACGTACTTTTGTAATCCGCTCCTGCGCCCCACCTCTTGAGCAATAGTTAAATTCACCCAATTATCAGGTGACGGGTTAAATTCCTGGTATAGAAACGCCTCATTATAGGGAGATAATGCAACCCACGGAATCGCCCACGGGTTTCTCTCGTGGTAATCAATGCTTCTGGCATGTACCCATTCAGGCGCGACTCCCTGGGGCAGATACTTTCTTATGTCAATGACATGGATCTTGTAATTCATATCCTTAAAAATCCGTCCCGTAGCCTGCTTGAATATCCCATAACGCCGTGTAGCTATCGTGTCGGGATCATCCCACATATAGGTACTCTCTATCACCTTCAGGTCTAAAGTTGGATTGTCATCAGTCGCAGCCTGTATTACGGCGATATCCCGCTCACTGTCCGTTGTTTCTACCAATGGGACTTTCTTCTTGTCCTGTTTCTCTATGAAATCGACAATACATTGCGTTCTGACATATAAAGCAGCTTTCTCGAATATCTCATCAAAGGCCCAACTCAGTTTATTGGCCGGAGTAAGGGAAAACAACACATCCCCATCCTCTGCAAGAAGTCTCGGTAATTGTTCCTCGTAAAAGTCATACGGCGGTTCCTCGTCAAAAAAACATCCCAACCGCTGTACTCCGGCTCCCGCCTGTACGTCTTGAGAATACGACACAAACTCAATGATGATATCCCCGCCCTCGTACTTCAAACCCCCAAAATCCATGCCTGCAAGCGGGTCATACAACGTCATTACCGGCTTTCTGACCGTGATGTCCTTCTTGATCAAAAAAGACGGCAGCCATTTCTTAAATTCGGGGTAAACAGCATTCTTAACCTCAATGCTTTGTCCCTCTGCCCCCTCACCAACCGTCTCTTTTTCCCCCGGTAACACCTCAGAACAAAACCGGAACACCCTTGTCCTTCTTTTCGGGATCTCCAAATGTTCCCCGCAGACAGTACAACGGTTATTTTTCGGCCTTGTGACTACGTTATATTCGCCTTTATGGTAAACATTTAACCTTACCCCCTCAAAATCCCTTGTCTGCCAGTCATGTTCCTCAAAATTAGGACACCTGAAATACGTCACGTTCTTTTTCGGTATAGGGTGCCTACCAAGTATCCGAATCACATAAGAATTGGTACAGGACGCAGTTTTTAAGGCTTGATTTCCAGTAAAAAGCGAGATAACCTTGTGCGGCAACCACAAAAACTTCAGCCATGCCCAGGTCGGCTGGAAGGCCAGCAGGTTTTCAAAGCTATTCAGTTGTTGGGTTGTCTTTGCGTCCAATTAGCCCTCGTAAAACTTCGCATCCATCTATTAGCTTATCCAATTCTGATACGAGCGTTTTTTCATATCTTTCGGCGCACTTAAGGGCAAAACCAACAGCTATCCCCCGGTCCGCTTTCGGAACCATTTGCTCAATGGCTACTACATTTGCTATTTGCTTAAACAGTTGCTTGTCCATCTTCTCCCTTGGGGCAATAAAAAAAGGGCAGTATGGCGGGATTTCTCCCGGTGTGGCCCACACTGCCCTCTGATTATTCTTTCGTCCCCCGGTGCCCCAGGAGAACCCCAAATTTGTTAGATCGTTTTTATTACATTTTTCAAGTTCCTGTCCATTATTTCCACAATCTCTGCAATGAGCAATGGTCCCCTTAGAAGGTTTTTAGGCACCTCGAAAGGTTTGGTCTTTTTAGGTTTAGGGACATCAGCCGTTTCGCTAAGTTCTAACTCAACAACCTTTTTATCATGATTCCAGTCCTGCTTTGATAACCACTCCTCGGCATCTTCTTTATTTTTAAAAAAAGGTGGAAACCCACCCGCTCCATAAGCCTCTAAAGAACAAATACGGTATTCATCTCCGCAACTACCATGCCCATATACCTCATGCGTCTTGGTCGCTATCCCGTAAATCTTCATCTCTCACCCCCCCCCACACTTAGGTTAATCCTCGTAAAACTTCAGCCGGTTATCACGCAATACCTGGAACAGAACCTCACTTATCCCTTCAACAATCTTCTCGCCTTCATGTCCAAGAAAAACACTATGCCCGGTTACATGGTCACAAGCATGTAATATTTCATGTAAAAAAGTTACAGCAACGCTACTTTCAGGTCGTTCTTTATGACTATAATAATCTAACGGGTCTATCTTGATAACCTTAGATTCGGGATCAAGTTGCCCCTTGGTTGAACCTATCTCTGTAAACGCATAAGGACACTCCACATCGTAAATATGACCGCCGACCTTTAGTTTTTTGGGTATTTTCATTTAACTCGGCACCTGTGTAGTAAAAAGCTTTATGGGCTCATTGGGGGTTTTAGGAAATAATTCCATAAACATTTTACACGCCGGGCATATAATACCCAAAAGACCAAAGCGCAAGACAACCGGAATATCTTGAGAATAATCAAGTTCGGCACCACAACGCTTACAGATCCTTACGTTTTCCATTACCCCCCCCATTATTCAACCCCTGTTTAAGTACCCGCCGAAATATCACCATGTTCCTGGATTAATGGCTCCATATCACCCTCTGTGATTATAAAAAATAAGCCCGGCCAATACCCCAAGACCTAAATGCCATGCAGCATCAGGATTGGGCGTAATAAACTTTTGGTAAAACGCTAAACATAAGAAGAATGTCCCCATAAGGGGGACTACAATTCTGAAAACAAACGATTCCATATCACTTCCACATGTTCTCAATGAACTTTGCGTCAGCCTTACCGCCCACCCTCGGCATACCAACCGGATTACCCTTGCTGTCCCTCATCACTTTCTTCTTCTTGATTTTTTTCTTTTTCGGCTTGGGTTTCACCCGCTTCTTCGCAGTCTTCTTCAGTTCCGGATGTTTCTCGTCCCAATCCTCAAGAAACTTCCGCATCGAAGCTACCTTTTGCAATCTCGTTTTTTCAGCCATCTATTCCCCGTCTAAAAGTCTAATCAGGTTGTACCAATCCTTGAAATAATCATTAAGACCCTTTATGGCTTCCTTTTTCTCTTCTTCACGATGGGTGTCCTCATCTAAAGGACGATAACCTCTTTAGCCGGTCTTTTTGGCGGATTAACTCCATCGTTATCCTCATCCTCCATCATCTGATTAAAGCCCTCATGGTAGTTGTCCCAATCGTTAACGCAAGCCTGTAACTCATCAAGTCCCGGCCACCAAGCAACATCATCTAAAGATTTCAATAACTGTTCATTCCACACCCAGCTGTCAAACTCAGGGGCATCAATGAGAGACTTCAGCCTACCAACAGACCGTTTCAATTTTGCCAATCCGGCTTCATTCATTTTTCAATATCCCCATCATCCTTTTGCTTATCGAGAGATTCTATATATTCAATAAGATATGTGACCGTCTGCTTCGCTTTGTTTTCATCTACAAAAGGCAAACATTCTTTTATTAACTTTAAGTTTGGTTTTTGCATGTTTTAGTAGACCCCCGCCCCCTGCTATTTTAAACAGATTGGGTTAAATTAGGTCGAACTATGCCCGTATGTGTACCGCCAATCAGTCCAGCCCATAGGAAAGACCCATCCGATCCCGCCAGCATGGAATATCGCAATAAATAACTTACTCCGTAACCGCTTCGCAAGAGCAGGGAAAAAACAAACATCCACATCAAATCCCTTGTACCCCACTTCTTCTGCTCTATGCTGATACCAGGGCTTTTGGGTTAGTTCCATCTTTCAACCTCATCCATTTCAACCCCTTGTCGCAGTCTCATATCCATCAAGGTTTACAAATAATTCGGGTAATTCAGTCGGCAGGTCAGCGTATAAAGCACCATACTCAGCCCTGTATCTCGGCATACCAACCGGATTCCCCTTGCTGTCCCTCATAACCTTCCATTTTATAGGTAAAAGGAAATGGCCCATCTACCAAAGATACCTTCAGCTTATGAATGTCATCCAAAAGACACACGGAACCAACAGTCGGGCAATCTACGTAGATCCTATCACCACGTTTTGTCTTTACACCGTGGCAGCTCTCCCGAACCGTCCCACCTTTTCTGCGTATCGAAAACATTTCAACCCCTTGTGTGTGTTACGGGAGGTTATAAAGATGTTAGAACCGAAACTTGGAATCCGGTCCCCGCCCCGGCCCCCCCGCCCCCTACATCTTGTGCCATTATCCCAGGGGCCGATAAGTTTTATTATGTCAACCTTACCTGATATCAACCACTTACACGTACACTACTCAGAAGCAGGGCAACAGAGCATGTCATACTGTGTCACCTTGACCATGCCTTGCCCATACTGTGTGCCTATGGTGTGTATGCTCATTATAACCTACTCATCCTCAATGTCCTCATGCTCTGCGTCCTGAGCACCCTCGTCCTGACCGGTTAGCATGCTAAGATTGCCGCCAAGGGCCGCCAGGACACCCGGATTGACTGTTTGCACCCTGTTGTCATTGTAGACGTTGACCAAAAACTGATTGGTTGCGTGCGAGGGTGATAACCCCATTATCTTATGATATTCCTTTATAGCATCCAGCCTGATCTTGTTGTCGGTATCATAGCATAACTTGAGAAACCCCTTGGCGATACCCTTGGCGTGGGCTGCATAGATACCGAATATGCCTGTCAATAGCTCTTTGATCTGTTTATCTTGTAAGACCCTGGTTACCCTTGCACCTGATAGGCCCACCGCTTTAGCTGCATCTCTTTGTGTCATGCCGGCTGATACAAGGCCAGCGATCTTAGCGTCTCTTTTGAGGTTATTAAGGTTTGCCATAGTTTAACGTGGTGTTATAGGTTACCGGGTCTCAATAGGCTCCGGCCTGTTATCTGATGTTAGTTCCGCGTGCTATCCTGTTGACCCGGTTGTTGAATTAAGATAATCTTCGATTTCTCCTTGCCACTGTGGAGACAGCATAATTGCCTTTTGCCTGCTTGGATCAAAGCCAGGGTATTGTTGCGCTGCTATTTTATCAATAAGATCACCATAATAGGCTTGGTCATGTGGCACTACCCAGCTGTAAAAGATAAGCGGGGCAGGTGGCTGATCCTCAATTAATACCCTCATCTCTTTTAATGTTTCAAGAGTTAGCGGTTTTGGCTCTGTATCATAGTATGTAGATGTATTGCCGTATGTCATAGTGGTGTTGTCCCGTAACCTGTCATTTCTTCTTCTTCCCAGTGTTCGGCCTCTTCTTGTCTCTTGTCCAGGAGGGCGAGTTCAGCGTCTAAATCAATCACGTTTCCGTGCTCAATATTGTCAGTACTTAGTAGGTTGCCGTTATCCACTTGCCGAAAAGGGTAATCTGGTTGTTTTTGTTCATCTTTTTGGGTGTTTTTGGGTGTCTCGTGTACGATATAGGCATGTTCGGAGTACCGGCCTTTGATGTCCCTGGTAACTATGTGTTCGATGTAGCCGGTTGTGATTAATTCATTTAGTGCGGATCTTGTGGACCTGAGACCGTTGGTCTTGTGTTTGGTGAGTTCTGAAACATAAATAGTCCAGTCGTCAGGGAGTGATAAGAGATAGGAGAGCAGCCCTGTGGCCTTCCAGGATAGGCTTTCATCCTGAATAGCTGTCTTGGCTACCATTACATATGGATTGTCTTTATTCTTTGCTTTGCGGATTATTGTCTTGCTATCATCCATTAAGACCTCA
>Ga0208769_1000820_pt1 | contig 14572 bp, 28 predicted proteins | sample AntAceMetag02UKC_FD_184768 | JGI IMG/M metagenome (GOLD analysis project Ga0208769, IMG submission 184768) | Saline lake microbial communities from Ace Lake, Antarctica- Antarctic Ace Lake Metagenome 02UKC (SPAdes) (version 2) | ecosystem: Environmental > Aquatic > Non-marine Saline and Alkaline...
ATCCCAAGTTCTTTTTAGATTTTTTGAGAGCTCTTTACTAGGCATTTTTGCATAATTTATCTTTAAATAATCTAGATCTACATTACTCCATAAACTACGATTTGTCATTTAATCTTACAACTCCGGTGAGTCAAGTCACTGCCCAACGATATGAACAACAACCATTCTAAATAATCTAAAGTAATGGCTATCTTAAATATGCTAGACACGCGGAGAATTAACTTCAAGAGGAGCGCAAGTGCATTCCTGAGAGGTTTTAGTTCCTGAAACATAAACTGGTTGAATGCCTTTAACAGAATACCAAATACCTTGATGACTAACTAAATCACCCTTAGCGACAACTGTTGCTGCTTTAAAATAAATAAGTGCTGAACCAACCCTTAATTGACCGCTGCTCTCAAGTGAGTCCTTAACGCTGATTATGTTAACTTTAGCGCTAGCAGTTATATCAGTATTAGTGTAATCAGGATCATCATTATCATCATAAGTAGTTGCTTGAGAACGAATAGTTACAGTCTCACCAAAAGTACTAATTAATCGTTCTAATGGTCCGCTGAAACGAGAATATTGAGGCATCTCTTATCCTCCTGCAAACGCCGCTAAAGTAATAATTACTTGCGCTCCAATACTAATTAACGTTATCAAAATAGGCACCAACCACTTAGTCAATTTATTACTAACTTGTAACTCAACAACAATCCCTTTAATCTCATTAAGATCTTTTTGAAGATGAACTAAATGATTATTCTTAATAAGTTTAATATCATCCTTCATCTCGCCAACATCATCATTTAATGCTTTATGACGCTCATTACAAACACCAACAGAAACAGTCTTAAATAACATTAACCCCTCACCTTCTTTGGAAGCTTCTTTAAACTATCAATTAACACTTCATAACTCTTGAAATAATAATCAAACGTTTTACCCCTAAACATCGCTTTAAGTGCGCCAAAAGAAACACTATCAGCTTCATCAGCTCTTAATCTAGTAAAAGCATAAGCCGCCGACAAGAAAGCACAAGCCTGAACCAACGTAGTATTATCGACACTAACCCGAGAATAACGATAAGAAGTAGTGATAACGTCCGAAGAACTAGTTGCTGGCGCGCTATCTAAAACATAACTACCCCTTTCATCAACAGAGCTAACTGTTAATTCAGTACGGCCATCAGTATCAGCATCATAACTATACACTTTAATATCGTTCTCATCAAAATTACCATCACCATCACGATCAAAAAGGAACCAATCCCAACTCTTACGAACAAAAAAAGTAGTGTTACTACCATCAATTGTATTCTCACGATAAGAATCAATTATATTAACTTGTTCATCAGTAACTTCAGAACTAACATCCTGCATCACCTTTTTACGCGCCAAAGAGATAATACTATTCAAATTATCATCAGAAATATCATCAGTAGATAAGCCAGTGATTAGTCTAACATCATTCGTTGTGCAAAAACTAATAATCCTCACCTCTCTTTAATCCCGACATACGCATATCGCCTTGCTTATAATGTATTGTAGTATGTAAACCCCTACTAATTAATACTAAATTACTATTTTTGTTATTAAAAGGATCTCCATCAACATGATGCACAACAAATATTTTAGAATCATAAATCCAACCTAAAGATTTAACTTTTTTTCTTGCTTGTTTTCTTGAATAATCTACTGATTTTTTAAATCTTCCATCTTTATAGAAATTACTTTCCTTACCCGACTTATATCCACTTAATCCTTTGTTCCAAGGAATGCTGCCCTTTTTAAAACCATTAGTATTACCTTTAAGATAGTCACATTTTTTGCCTTTATTCCAAGACTCGTGTCCTTTCTTAAACACCGTTGGCGGGACATAATCTTTCTGTTTACCTTTACCAAAAACCATAAATCAAACACCTTCTAAGAATATACAATCGTCATCGAAGCGAGCAAGAACTTGTTTATTCATGTGCCAAACATGCTTTTGTTTACCAACAAAATGTTTACCATCCTTAAAAAAATAAACGAACTTGCAGCCATCAAGAATAAAAGAAACTCGCTGACCAGAATGCTCAGCTTCAACTAGAGCTAGATCATCATTCTGGTAAACAGCGTTTAACCCATCAACATCAGTTTTTATCTTACCACCTGATTTAAGATGGAATACGAATTTCATTTAATCTTACAACTCCAATTTTTAATCAGTTTGCCGGATAGCAATCCAGTTCATGATTATATCATTGTCAGTTGTAGAGCTTCCATCAACATGTATTGTAAATCCGCTAGCATCAGAACTACTAACCTGGAATAACCCTGTTGTTATTGCAGAAGTATCTTCTGGTGTCAAACAAATACTTGGTGTTGCGTTGAATAAATGCTTAAATGTAACTGCTTGTGAACCGTCACCAGCAGAGTTTAAACTAACTGTTTGCCTTCCTGTCTGAATGTTTCTAGCATGAACTTTCCCACTCCTGAAACCAAATCTTCGATTTGCCATATATTCTTATTTTTCCTCCATAATTTTTCCACGGGTTACGGGGTAGCACCGATAGATCCCCTGTGGTTTTTAACCACTACCTTACTTTGCCCAGTTGTATCCGGGACTTAATTGTTATTAACAATATCAAACGTCAGCGACATCAATATTACAAATTGCATCCTTTTGGATCGCAACCGCTGCATACGCAAGGTCCATAACCATTCTCTTCGAAAGATCACTTGTATAATCGAACACTCTTAATCTAGGTTTACTACCCCAAGCCAAGCCCATCGCTTTAAGTGCTTTAAATAAAACACAACGGTGTCCCGTGGCTCCAGCAACTCCGCCGCCATCAGCAGCAGTTCCCGCAGCAGTAAATGATTTAGTGTTAGATGTCTCGATAACCTTACAACCCACATACTTACCAATTTCTCCTTCCATCAAAATCTCATTTCCGCCATATTCACTAGCGTTCATGAATTGAGAGTCTTTTAAGAAAGCCCTACTTTGCTCTGGAGCAATAATAAGGACGAATGGTTCGTTTGAAGTTGCTTTCCACGTGTTTGCAGTAACAGAACTAATTGCTTCAGCAGCTGGTGTGCCTGGTACCCAATACTTCAATACACTTGAAGTAAGGTTTACTTTAGCATCAACAACCATATCTGGAGTAATTACGTCACCCGCAGCTAATTCACTGTCAGCTCTAGCATCTCCACCGTAAACGGTGTATGCTCCTCTAGTGGCAGTGGCTGCTTGATTAGTACTTGCAACAAGAGCGTCTCTAACTGCTAGGTCTACTTTATCACCAGCATAATACGTTAGTTGTTCTCTTGCTTCCCTGACTAGGTCTAAAGCATTTGTCCTCAGAGCCCGTTCGCTGATTTTAATACCAGCGTTTTGGTCTGCAGGAGCAGCTTCAACACCATCGACAGTGTCTAATGTTGTCCAAGTAATAGTTGTATTTTCAGCAACAGTATCTTCAAAATCCCCACTTGGTTTGTATTCTTTCTGGTAAGGGAAGACCATGCTTGTTTGATTAATATCAACCATGCCTTGTTTAGCAAATTGTGCGTGGAAGTGGCTCACTTTAGCTGCGCCGATTATCTCTTTTAACCATTTAACTGGTTGCAGAGTATAACCTGCTAGCTGTGTTCCACCTTTTACGTTTGTAACAGCAGTAGCGCTCAACTCAAAAACATCTTTCATTCTTTAAATGCGTTTTTAAGATACTTAACCATCTCAACATCAGTTTTATTGTATCCATTATTGAAGGTTTTATTCTTCTCAATAGATAACATGATATTAAGGTCCTCAGCAGCTTTTCTACCTGAATCGGACACAGGTTCATTATCTTCTTTTGTCATTTCATCTTCACCTTTATCTTCAGTTTCTTCATCTTTCTTTTCATCTTTCGTTTCATCTTCTGACATTTTTTCATCAACTTTATCACCAGATTCTTCAGCAGCTACATCAGCCTCAGCTGGTTTAGCTTCTTCAGCTTTCTCTTCTTCAACTTTTTCAGTTGCAGGAGCTTCAGCTTTTTCTTCTGGTTTAGCTTCAGGTTCTTCTTTACCTAACTTTGAATTAATAGATTTAAGAGTTTCCATCATATCGATATCCCTCTTATCCCTAACTTCTTTCTCAGCTATAGCAATCTTTTTCTTTTCCTCAAGTTCTTTTAACTCTTCTTCTTTCATGATTTTCTCACGATCAGAATAAAGTGTATCCGCTTTTGATTTAATGTCACTAACTTCTTTTGAAAGACCTTCAATTAGTGAAGATAGTTTATTGATCTCTGTGCTTGCGCTTGACTGTTCTACGCTTTCAGTCATAATTTCTACATCTCCTATATTTTTTACGTCTTCAGTTTCATCCTTAATCTCACTGTTCAAAAAAGTTGTTGTACATGCAGGATTAATGACGATACTGAAATTATCAAATTTAGCGTTCCATACAACCTTGTCTCCTCTCGCAGTGCCTTTAAGCCTTGGAGAGATGCCAAATTTAGCACCAAAGTCTAAATTAGTGGCTAGTTGTCTGTCAACGACATAAATATCGCCGATAGTTTCGGCGTTATTATTGAGTTTAATATTGCGGATTTCACCAACCCATGCCCGCCCATCTTTATCATCATGTTCCCAAAAAAGTGAACGGTTATTGAAATCCCATTTAGTATTATTGAATGCGTCAGTGATTGTTTGATTTGTATAAATGTACCCCTTCCAAGTACCTGGGCTTAATAGTACCTTATCTTTGATAACGTACGGTAATGATATATTATCTAAATTTTTAGTGGCCGTCATCGTGCCACTATTATCAAGAACCACTTCTTTATCATTCAATAATCCTCGATCTAATTGATTATCCATTATACCTAAGTAATGTTAGCTATTTTATATATGCTAGAGTTTATAAAATAATGTAATATTACGCTAGTAATTAGCTATTCTTCAATAAATCATACATTAAAGAGTCTTCCTTAAGGTGGCCTTTAACGTTCTTTAAGATCTTCTTAGCCGTCGTTAGTAACGTGGGTATATCAAATTTCATCCCGTAATACTCAGCCATTAAATATTGTTTCTCAAGCACGTCCCAAACAAATAATAACTCCTTCAAAGACTTCCCCTTAACAACGTATTCACCAGGGCTCTTTACTAATTTATTAGTCAAACTATTACGGATTAATACTAAATCTACAAACGCACTATCACCCTTACAAATGATAACTCTTTTTATTGGTTTATATTTTTCAATAAAATTAAATATGTAGCCATAGACAGTTTTGTTTGGTGGCTTCCACCGCGTACGCTTATCATTAAGGGAAAGCATGTGAGATTCTTTGTACTCTTCAAATCTATTCTGTGGTATCTTAACAAATTTGTTAACCTGGATTACACCGTAACAATATTTATCATCCACTAAGTTAAACGTGTTATTAACGCAGAAACGATGAAGGTCTTTTTTTATAAACATCTTTGTCATTCCAGCCCAAGCCATATGCGCATCATTTTCTTGAAGCCATAACGACCTCATTTAGTTATCTTTTTCTTGCCTTCACTTTTATCAGTGATTTCGCTAGCACTAACTTTAGGGGGTTTATTGACGCTAACTTTTGGGGCGTCACCCTTGTACTCAGGCAAGTTCTCAAGGTCCCTAATATACTCTTGAACGGCAGAATCTTCTGTTGGGATTCCACCAGCTTTCATGAATTCTACCAGTCTAGCTGATTTGTTCTCAAGTGATTCAACACTTACTTCTTGCCAAACCAGTACTGGCGCTTTCTTCAATCCAAGTTTTTCCGTAAGAGGGTTTAATATTTTAACAGTAATATCATAGCTAGTATCTTGTTGCTCCATCTTCAAACCCATTTGAAGCCACATCTTCTGATCAGATAAGGTGTGTCTATTAGCCCCTATACCTAAACCAGTAACTAACGCTTTAGGGCCACCAAGACCGGCCACAACGTTATCCTTTAAGAACTCAAGGTTCTCCTTAATACCATTAATCGCTGTTGAACTAAGTAACTCAAGTTTGTTATAATGTGGCACAACAATTTTATCATTCTCTTGTAAATCAAGGATTGAATCATAAAGGTCGTCCATTTTTTGCATTGTTGGAGGGTGCTCATCATTACCCACATAACCAATAATTCTAGGATAACCAATTGATTGAAGTGCTTCTGCAAAACCTTCATTAGCGTTTTTAAAATTAACTATGTCAAGGTAAGTTGGCTCTATTTGGCCAATACCCCTCCACGAATCACCTAACCTATTAAGCCTCATATGGATGACTTCACTAGGTAAGAATAGCATAGCTGTACCTGATTGGTAATTAAATTGTACTTGCTGATTAATAATTCTCTCTGGAGATATATTCAAGTAACTATAATCCTTATTGGTATTTAAATGTTGAACATAACCTTTAGGGTTTCCTTTATCATCAAAAATAACATATCCCGAGCCATCCCGTAAAGCATCAAATTGTTTAGGATCAATAAAATCAATATAACTGCCTTTACCATCTGGACTATCTTTCCATCTAAGCGCAGCGTTACCATAGATGTATTTATGCTGAAAGGTTAGTCTAAGCATTTCTCTAAAGTTAGTGTCAATAACCCACTTATCAATTTTCTTTTGATCGCCCTCATCTTCACACTCTATCTTTGGCTCAGCTGAAAGGAAGTACTCAACAATCCTATTAATCCAATTATGAACGATTCCATCATTAGCGTAAGTATGCTCTAATTTTAATGGTGAAACCCTTGTTATCTGCCTAGAACGCCCATAACGTATAACTGGCGGTAAAGTTACATTACTTGTTTCCATCTCAGCAGTTAAAGTAAAAATATCTTTTTCAACCTTAACAGGTTCATTTAGTGATTTATTAACCATCGTTGGAATTAAGTCAGACGCATCCGCCTGAAAGCCAGTGATCCCTTCTGAACTACTATCAGAAATCAAAGAAACGCTATTTGATGAGCCATTACTATCTCTCTTAGCCCTTTTTTTATAAAGAGATTCTTCTTCAACGTCACCCTTAACACTAACGCTGCCACCAATTTTATTAATAAAATCTTCTCTCATTGACGTAATTATATGTTGTTCCATATTTTATGCTTTACGAATTTTAAATTACTGATCCAAAACCCCTTCGTGGTGATCTTTTACCCCTCATAGCCGTCCTTCTGCTACGAGAATCTCTTTGAACATCATCATTATTGAATTCTGGGAGCCCCTGGCCAAGCATGATAAAACTCATAGCTAAGTCATCATGCTTAGTGTGAGTTGTATAAGTTATTAACCCCATTTTAGTCTTATCGCGCTTAACCCTAGTTAATTCACGAAATAATAATTCAACCATTCTAGCAGTATTACCTATCTCCTCAGACATAGGGAACACTATATCACCAACGTTCAAACGACTAATGGTTGTATGAATTGCAGCAACTCTAGCTTGAGGTGAGAAAGGAAATGAAACGACGGGCAAGTCACGTTTAGATGCATCACGTAGTACCTTCCAACCGCCAGAGTTAGTATCAATAATGATTTTAGTAAACTTAAATTTTTTATTAAGCTCTGCTAGAATACTTATTGCTTCATCTGGATCGCCCTTATATCTTTTAATATCAGTAACAAAACATTTATTATTCTTTATTTTAGCAATAATAATGGCATTATAGTCGCCGCCAACCGAGAAAGCGGGATCGTAAGAGGCAATGTATTCTCCTTCGGGGTCAGCCTCATATTCAAAACCTAATGCTTTAACAGAACACCTAACCAGTAAACTTGCGGGGAAAGGAGAGTTTTCATCATCAATTAACATTGTTGTATCACAAAGGTATTGTAGCGCGAAGGCACGCTCACCAATTTCAGCTAACTTCTCCATTAATTTTTCTTTAGAATAAAGTCCTGTTGGGTGATCTGGCCAGATACTCTCGCCATTAATATCTGGCTCGCCATCCTTATTAATTAAAGCATGAGTCACTACTGAATGATATATCTCCTTACTCTGTAATTCAGCAAGGAAATCGTCTTCATCACTTGGTGTACTAATAGCGATTAAGATGCCGTCTTTAGCACCAATACGAGATGAAACGTACTCACGGTAAATACGTCGGCCATCTGGCACTTTATCATAAGCGGATACTTCATCAGCCACAATGTAATCTGGGTGATAAGAACGAATGTTCTCATTCAATGGTTTAACTGCTAGCGTAGTACTGTTAGTTAATTGTATCTCGGTGGTGCTCCAAGTTTTATCACGGGTGGTTGGGCGCAAACCCTTCAACAAAGCATTATGATTTAACAAATCCTTGTAACGTTGTAATAACTTCTTTGATTGTGGCTCAGAAGTACTAACAATTAATCCCTCCCAAGGCGGCATTGGTGAAACATTATACCACATGTACCAGGAAGGCAAACCGAGCGCGAATAATTCACTCTTACCAGACCCGGCCGGAGCGGCTATTGCTGCGCGCTTAACTTCACGATTAACTAATGGCCCAATCCATTCTTTATGAAAAGGCTTAAGTTGATTGCCTATAACTCGTGTATACCATTTAGTAAAGCCGGCAAGGCCATTAATTGGGTGACAACTAGCGAGGAACTCTACCTCATCCTCGCCTTTAAATATCTCTTCTTTGGTTAGACCAAACTGTACGCCCATAACCAAAAAATTAAATTACTTCCTTATTCCAAATCCAATCGCGCGCAATCTTAAGTCTTTTTTCAACAGCGTCCTTTGTCCATTTATACTCTATTGTGCTATTTGGGTTATGTATGGAATTAACTGAGTCTAAGAAATAATTAACAAGAATTTCTAAATCAGTTTCTAATTTAATGTCTTTATATTTCATCATTAATTTAATCCATCGTACAGTGAACACTAGATCTTTTGGGCAATCGGGATTGATTGATATAATACTTAATGTTTCGTGCGGATCAAGTGAGTTCATAATTTTTTATCCTCCATATTTTTTAATGATTTATATAAATTCATCAGTGCTTGGCCAACTCGATGATAACTCCTAAAAATATAGGTTATCCCTGCCTTCTGCAATACGCCAACAGATACTAGCGCATCACAGTGCTCACCAACATGTTGTCTAGATACATTAGTTAACCTAGATATTGCTGATTTAGAGAACCTCTCGCCTTGACGATTCAAAAACAACAATATAACCTTCGCTCGTGGGTTAGTGCCAAACATTGTTTTAAACGGATCCTTCTTTAATTGATCATCCATATAATACTTTATTACTGGTTAATCTTATAAAAAGCTTGGGTTTTAACCCACAAGCGTTAAATTTGGGTCTTCAGTCACTGAATGATCAGAAAACCATAGAAAATAATGACAAGTACATAAATATTTACCTTCACTAACTTCATATAAATTTGATCGCTTACTAGTTCTTAAGCAAACAAAGCAGGAGTTAGTCATCTTTTTCATTTATCCTAGAAATATAGTATCTATCATCGTCTTCAAAAAATATGTAATCATTTTTATTAAACACTAATTCTCCAATAACCTCTAACATCTTCTCCAAGCCACTCACCGGCTCAAAGAATGGGCAACCATTAAATAAACGATAACTAGGGTTCTTCTTATTCTTAGTGGGTAATAACTTCAAAGAGTTAATAGGGTAAATGCACTTCCTATTTACATAAAATATCTCATCACTTCCATCCTCAACCCAAGGCTTAAGCTTACTACAATTACCTTTATCCTTCAATAATTTACAATACTTAAAATCAATCATAAAACCTTCTTTAAATATTTAAACATCCCATACCAATTAGAGTGAGAGTACATTACTTTCCGGCCATAGAAATCATTATGGAAAGCGTAATCACGAGTGATTAACACTGAGGGTTTATCAAATGCAAATTCAGCGCCGATAGAATAACCAGTTAAGAACTCATCACTCTTGCCCCTCAACCCTTCCTCTTGACTGACACAAATTATCCGTTCCTCTAAACCATTAGCCTCTAAGAATTCCTTTAAATGATGACTAACGCATTCATCGATTAATATCATAAAAACATCCCGTTAACGTCATCATTAACTTTAACCTCACCAAGGTACTTATTGATACTGTCATAAACCTCACGATTCAAGTAAACATACACCACATCAGCCAAGCCCTTAACTTCAGGCGGAGGGTTATAAGTTAAGTAAACCATCTCACCCTCAACATCCTTAATGCTTAACCTAACATCAATGATGCTAGCGAGGTTAGTGTAATGGCTCACCAGGCTAAATAATGAGCCATTCAACCCATTAACCACGTCGGGGTTTATTTTATCATCATTAAGCCAGTCAGTTAATTCTTTAGTATTCTCTTTGAATAACTTACCATAATAACTCATCCTTAACATCTCGTTAAGTGAGCCACTCAACACTCGCTTCATTCGATTATAAACTATTTCAAGAAATTCATCCCTAGTATGCTCTACTCGTTCAGCCCAAGTAGTTTCATTATAACCGAGGCTATTAAGTATTGCCTCTAACTGCTGCGCCTCTAACTTCTTCTTTCTGAACTTCATAAACCATAATATATAGTGTAACTACAACAATATAACTCTTTCTATAACAACCATTCAGTGCTCAAATCCTCAAAGTCGACCATTAAAACCCTCAAGGCAACGTTATGAGAATAAGTAGTGTCCTTATGATAATAATTCATCAACTTATCCAGCCTACAATACTTACCCTTAATAACGTACATCCACCACTTATTGATGTGTTTATGGCCATGAATATTCAAAATGCCTTTTGTCTTCAAACCCTTTAAATCATTATAATGGGTGAATAACAAGACCCTTGGTTTAGCACTAACCTCACCTAGTAATTGGTCCAGGGTTCGCTTATACCTCTTACCCATGTGCATCGAGTAAGGCAACCCCTTACTAACAATATAAGTTTCATCAAACTCGATAGTGGTGTTACGTAAAAGGTTAACGTGGTCGTATTTATTACTTATTCTTCTTAATTTCTTCATCCGATCATGATTACCCCGAACAAGGTAAACGCCCAAGTCATCAGTTTCTTCTGCAAACCACTTAAGAATGTTATGCCCAATATCACCACAATGAAATATATTATCTGCGCCGCGCTCCTTAGCTAGACTAATCGCATAACGTAAATATTTTTTACAACCATGAGAGTCGCTAACAAAGATCGCCTTAGACATAATATATTACCCATATATATTATTAGACGCCCTATAATTTAAATGTTCCGATTAGGGTCCAAACGGCAGCCAACGAAGAAAAATGAGGTGTGATAGAACCTTTATGGAACTTCGTCAGCCTACACGAACGCAATGAATCGTCGCGCCCGCCCGAAATGGACTATAGTTTATTAGATTCTTCGTCCTTAAATAACTTCTTATCAAACAAAAAATAACTCCACTCAGTCTCCAACAAACGATAAACTTCCTTCGAGTAAACACAACTAATATTCATGAAGCGCTCAAACTCATCAACCGGCTTAAACATCACGCATGAATCCATATAAGGTATGAAACCAGCGCCGCCAGGCGCGCGCTCGAAAAGGACATCTTGCAACCAGAAACCACACGAGTGATCCGGCCGCGCGTCAACGAGGGTCCGACAACGATACGAAACAGAACCACAACCATCAGCGCAAACAGAACCAACATGAAACTCACAAATACCCGAAACGTAAGCGGGCCCGGCAGGGCCGACACCCGGCTCGGCGTCCAAAAAATCATCAAGAAAACCCGCATCCAAACCAACAACCGCGTCCAACCGAATCAAATCAGACTCGACCTTAGCCAAATCCAAAGCCTCAACCAACTCACCAGCAAAACCAGAACCACTCCCGCGATGCTTACGACGACGAAACAAACCCATATGAAGATAAAATGCATCGACAATTAAAAAATCTAACGACACACCAAAAACAACCCCAAAAAACATTACAGATACGTTTTCAACATCACTAACCCCTTTTTGTTGTTACTACTCGTGAATGACGAAAAGATTGATTGGTATGATGTTGTCTTACTTTATCATATATGTTATGATTTAGTATGATGAAACATATATATATAAGTATAGACTTCGTTAGAAGTTTTAGCATTAAAAAATCATATGCTAAGGTTTGGGAACTCGAGAAAAAAATCGAGGAAATTCCTATCTAGTAGGTAGGAGAGGACCCTGTCGATAACGTAGGTATCGTGTTGCCCCTTGGGGTAGACCGATATTAAAACTATCTGCGAACAAGTGATAGGTCAGGCTAGTACAGTTATGCTGATAGTGAGGCTAGTGTTACGCTGAGCAATAGATTAGTTTATCTAGTAGCGTCATCACGGTTTCAGTTAGCCAAGGATTTACTTAAACGGTTATGCGTTATTTAAACTTCCTGTTGGTTAAGCGTAACACTGCCGTTTCATTGGAAGCCACTAACTAAGAACGTACTGACTACTATAGCTATCTTGAAACGTTAAGCTGGGGATAGGTAGCAACAAAATATTGGCCGATTGGCCATAACAATTTTATTTATGGGGGATTCATTCCCCCGTTACATTATGACTACTCAACAGTTAAACCCTGTTAGTAGTACAAAATTAAGGGAAGTGATAAAATCTATGACAAAACATAGTGCTCTTAGTAGAGCAATCAATAAACGCAACAGGCGTTTTAAGATTAAGAATAATGACTTACGGCATAACGTTATACATTTGGGTATGCGTGGCGGAAGTCATTTGTTCGGCACACCGATGCAAGGGCGTGGGGCTAGCCGACAACCAACCAACCGAAGAGATAGGGGTTCTAACCTTTACTCTGTGAGTGGGCGAGGAAGTTACCACAAACATAAGATACCTGTCAAGCATAAGGGCGAGTACGTCTATAAGGAAGTGAAAGACAAATGAATGAGCGAGTAAGGAAGATCGAGGTTGAGAAACTAGAGGCTCTTAGGCGAGGCGACACCGCCCGAGCAATAGAGTTAGAGGTAATGACCGTCAGGGTTATGCGAGAGCAAGGCTTTAATGCCGAGCCATCAGGGGTGAAAGCATGAGTGATATGTGTGACCCAAACGCATCTTATTTCCCAGAACCAATAGACGAATATGAGAACTGTGAACAATGCGACCAAAAGAACCTAAGACCTGATTTAATGGAATGTAAAGAAGGATATTATTGCCCTTCTTGTTTAGAAATGAGAAGGTTAAACGTGGGTAAAAAAGGCGAAAGAGGTTATTTAGCATGAACCATCTACAATACGGGAACATAACGCTTAAGGGCAGTAAGGCTCAGGCGTTAATCAAGCCGTGTTCTCGTGAGAGAACCAAGCGACTACCGAGCGGTGAATGGCGAGAACTAAACACCATTAGGCGACTGGAAGAACAAACAGAAAGAACAATAACTGAGAGAGTTAAGCCTATGCGTAAAGCATGGCGACCATACCTTAAAAATAGGTGGGGACTGAATTATTACCATTTTGGGGTAGTCTTACACCTGTATAAGTGTGGCACTGAAATAAGGGAAGTCCAATTCATAGCAGGATTACTGCTAGATAGTGAACGGAAGAGCTGTGAAATCCACCAGAGGCGAGCTAAGTTCCAGCAGGGAAGACTTGCGGAGAGCGAGTTTAAGCGACAACTAGCGGGCAACCAATGGTTATATGGGCTACCGTACACGAATAATGAAATGAGGGGAGTACTACAATGAGTGAATGGGTTGAAGAATTAGAAGCTGAAGTACAACAATACAGAGAAGACGGCAAGACTTACGATGAAGCTAGAGCTGGCATTATTGCTGATCTAGACGAGCGAATAAGGGTTTGTAAAGAAGAAGAAGGTACGAATTACTAATGAGTGAAGTTTACTATATTGAGGACTTAAGAACGGGAACGCTAAGTATTCATCGTGTTAGCGATGATAAATATTTAGGTGAAACAAGCAAAGAGGCGATTAAATGACTAACCGATTCAACGTTAAATGGGCCAAGACTAAAGAAGGTAAGATTGATGGTGTAGAATCTATTTATACAACACAAGAGGTTAAAGATATAGTTAGCATCCTAGAGCCAGGCGAAATAATAGAGGTTACAAGAGTATGAGTGAAATAGAATTAAACCTATTGTGCCCTCACTGCCACAACATAGAAACAATTATGTTCAGTGGCTCAGGCACTAAGGGTCGTTGCATGAGTTGTGACTATGAGTTCCCGAGAGAATTGCATTATACGGAGTTGATGTAAAATGTTAAGTATGAAACAAAAAGTTGAAGCAATGGGTTTTAACGCAGAAGAATTCTGGGGCGACATGATGAGCCTAGAAGATACTTATAGAGAAAAATGCTTTATGAATGGCGAGGCGACACGCGAGCATTTAACCAAGCCAATGAAAGAGTTTAAAGAGAAATATGGTTTTAGCGCGCGATTAAACTACTTAGGAATAGATATAGCACGCATGGACACGTTAATAAACGTTGAGTACGAAACTGCCAAGAGCAGAGGAGCATTAAAATGTTAAGTAAATTACGGAAAGCAATGAAACACCACAGTAAAGAAACAATAGACCTATGCCTAAAATTATTCAAACTAAGGTTTAAGAGTGACTATAAAGCACTAATGGAGG
>Ga0208769_1000826_pt1 | contig 14514 bp, 20 predicted proteins | sample AntAceMetag02UKC_FD_184768 | JGI IMG/M metagenome (GOLD analysis project Ga0208769, IMG submission 184768) | Saline lake microbial communities from Ace Lake, Antarctica- Antarctic Ace Lake Metagenome 02UKC (SPAdes) (version 2) | ecosystem: Environmental > Aquatic > Non-marine Saline and Alkaline...
TAAGCAACTACACCAGCTATTCCACTTTGTATAAAGGTATCAATGAATTGTGCTTCCATGCTTTTCACACTCCATATCAAATTAAATTTTATTATTCTTCGATTTTTTCAGATGGTAATAATTTTGTTAGAATTGCATTCAAAGCCGTTATTTCTTTTAATCCTTTGATTGTTACTCGGTCTAAAAAAGTTATAATATTACCTAATTCATCCTTAGTAAATGTAATGTTTTTATCCATTTTAGCTCCTTTCTATTTTTAAACGATACTATTTAAACTATTTTTTAATCCATTTATGAAAGCCGATGTTATTTTTGTACCTTGTACGGCTACGCTCGGAACTGCTGTTGGTGGTGACATTGCTGAAATAGCTGTTCTGGCTTGATTTGCCATAACTGCTGTCATAGGATTATTAGTAACTGCACTAGTTGGCGTATAATCAGCTAATGATTTATAATCTCTGAAATCATTAATTCTTACCCCAAAAGCATTCCATTCCACTGCTGTCAAAGGTTTAATACGCTTATTAGCATTATCGATTACCACTGTACCACCTGCCACAACTGTGGTTGTCCATGCCCAATTTACAGGTCTAACTTTCATAATTACATTAATCACAGAACTATAAGCTAATGAACCAACACTATCTCGGCACTGTATATCTGTAGCATCTTTTGTGTAATAGCTTGCTGTCTTAACATTATATGTCAATCCTGCTGTGAGAGAAGGTATAGTGCCTGTTGTAGCTGGATATGTAATAGTTATATAATCAGTGTACGAACCATCCGTACTTTTTTTATAATATACCCTACAAAATGTCCAATTGCCAGAACTAACAGCAACCGACATATTAATACTAGTTGTAGTATTGCTAACTTTTGATTGTGTTGGTCTTTTAGGTGCTGTCGTTGCTTCTGCATCAGTCGTATAAGCACTTGTTAAATCTTCTTCAGCATAACTATTTCTACCAGCAATTGAGATTAGGTATGTAGTTCCATATGCCAAACTTTCCAAATCATACTCAGACATAGTTAAATCGGTACTATAATCTGCTTCTCCATATAAACCTATATCATCTACATAGCTATAACTCCCACCAGATATTTTATATCTAAGTTTATAATAATCACAATAATCTTCCTTATCCCAATACAAAGCTAACGATGCACTACCATCCTGATACCTAGTTAACAATTCCACTGAACATGTACTGGGTGTTGGTGTAGCTATATTTTGTACAGCATGAGCCTCGTAAAACCAACGTAAAGTAATAGCAGAATTTGGCGCGGCAACTGCTAACCCATAATCCATGGGAATATAAAATATACCCTCATCACCCCATGAATCCGACCAACTATTTTGAGCAATCCAAACATCTTTGCTTGATACTTCGCCCCATCCAATGAGAACAGCACAATGAAGCCCGTAATATGTTGTATTTGATTGTTCTGCCAATAATCCTTCGCAATCATAAAACTCATCGCCAACCAATAAAGCCACTAGGCAACACTTATTCGCTGTAATAGCCGCAGCTATAGCCGCGCAATCATAAAAATCTATGGGTGTTGATGTATAATTGATTTTTTGGTTTCTTGATTCATGAATTAATTTATCAAAATTAGCATCTATCATGTCATCTGCGCCTATTACTGGGTATGTAAGCGTGTGTTCTGTGTCGTCAGCGTAATAATTATCAGAATAAAGTATGCCCGGATAACCTGGTCTTGCTATTCTCACAGCGTAGGGCGAACCATCATCACTTAAATTCTCTAAAGCTTCAGCTATAACAAGCCCTTCACCTGAATGGTCACCTACTTTCCTATTACCATAAATCCATCCTACCGAAAACTGGTTTGGATGGGATGCCCTCTCAACATATTTGAGTATATCCAACATCGTAGCCATAGCATTAGCTGCACAAGTACCGGCTTGCCCAACATATACATAATTTCCACCCGTATATGTCCAAACATTCTGGTCTAAAATGTTTGGGTAATAAGCTGGAATCAGCTCACTACCCGGCTTTGATATATTACTTGTGGTTTGATACACTGTACCTAAATCGTACCACGTATCACTGTCTTTTGGGTATTCGGCTATAATTTTTATTTCATATTTGTTGTTAGGCAACAATCCTTCGTGTGTGTATTCTTCATATAAATTTATACCTGATGTACCGTATACAAGCGGGGCATATACCTCCTCAGGCGAATATCTAGTAGTTGATGTTCCTACACACCTATAACATTGGAACTGAAATCGATATAAATTTGAAACATAAGTTAAATTTGCAGCTCTACAAGTGATATTAGTTCTAGTATAATCAATAATAACAGTAGAAGCCATTTAGATATCACTCCCATCCTTGATAATATTTTCTTGGATAGGATGTGGAGTAGAAATATGTTTATTTTCTACAACACCAGTTTTATACTTAATATTTTTAGGCACTTTATTTTTAAGTTTTTTGTGATGTTCACTTTTTTCCATAACAATAGTTTTATCATTCTTAAATTTTATATTTCTCATAATATCACCTGCTTAACATTCCATATTGTAATTAATCGCAATATATGCAAATTACCCCCAAGTGGCTGTAAGTCCCTCAACCGTAGCGCTTCCAAATTTAAATGTTCCATAACATTCGGTATTGTGAGAAGGTGAACCTAATATCATTAGAAATGAATTTTGAGGTCTAATAACAAAATTACCACCAGCTTCTAATATTTCACCTCTAACCTCATCGGTAACGTTCACTGAATCCCTCATAAATTGGATAGTTCCACCGCCTGAGTCAGTATCTATTTTCAGCCTATTATATCCATTACTATCGGTTTTCAATATCCCGTCACCATCAATAGTAAATCTTTCAAATCCTGTACCTTTAGTTTGAAACGTCTGCCCTGTCATAGTAGTAGCTGTAATATATTCAGCGACTATACCAGAACCACTCATCATTGTGTTACCGCTAGCATTTTCGATAGAAATAGCACCATTTTTAATATACAATCCACTGCCTGTTAATTGAGCGTAGTGAGTCGCGTCAACCGCAGCTTTTATGCCAAATGTGCCCTGTGTAATTTCTGTAGGTAAATCCGATACTATATTTAATGCTGCTGTGATAGTCGCTACCGCTGCGGCTTCTGCGGCTGCGGCTTCTCCATCAGCCGCCCCACCTGCATCCCAATAAGCTGTTGCCGTACCATCTATATTTAATTTAGCTATATCCCAACCCTTACCACCATCCTCAACTATATTTTTCACATCCAACTCATTTAATTTTGCATTCCAATAAGTAGCATCGATAGTAAATTCTCCACCTAAACCTTCATCAACCACGATTCGATGTGTAACTGATATACCCGTTGATTTAATTCTTATACCACCAACTTCACCAGCCGATAAATCGCCCATATAATATATATCTAATCCTGACGTACCTTTTGCTATATAACCTCTATTATCGCCATTACCACTTCCAGCTCCTAATGCTAACAGAGGAATAGCATTTCCATCTTTATCGTCAATAATACCTATTGCCATTTTAACTAAATCTTCATCTTTGAATACCATTGCTAACCCATCGGCTGATGTACCGATAACAATATCTTTATCTAAATAAGAATAAATACGTTTACTTGTTATAGAAGTAAAAAAGTTTTTACTTATTTTACTATTAATAATATCGTTTAATGCAGTTGATAAACTATCGGTTTTCATATTAACACCCCATTCTAAACCGCACCAGAAGATCCATAATACACACTATCAATAGTTTGTGACATTCCCGAACTAGCATCATAGGTTATATTAAATCCAATAATTTCGTATAATGAAGTAACCGTGCCAAAAAGCACACAACATATTATATCTCTGACTCTAAGGTGTGGTATTGCTATACAATTTAAATGTAAATTGAAATAGTTTTTTTTCATTTCTACCATTTTTGAAGCTAAATATGCATCCAATTGAGCATTTGTAGTTAATTCGGGTTTATCTTCAACTAAAGCTTTCAATGTTGACATCGATGAACCATCACCCAAGGCACCAGTTGTTAGATCCCTTTTTAATGTTAATTCATTATTCGTTGCAACTAATAATCCATATGTTTCATCATGACTTACATATTGATCTAATTGATATACCTGAGTTGGATTAAATTTCCATGCACAATATGTATAGGTAACATCAACGCCTTGCCCTGCGGTTATACCACCGCCATCTATTCGCCTTATTGAATTAGTAGCATAATCAAATTCATAATCAACATCAATTATAAATGTTTCACTAAAATCGACAACTACTATAGATTCTTTTATTGCTCTTGCATAACCGCCATCTTCAAGAGCGTGCCATGAAGTACCCGTCATTGAAATAGTATCAGCACCAGCATTAACCTGATTGTTTGCTACTTTAAGATATACCTTACCTTCTTCGCCCTCATACATATAAGCACCTAATAAATCAACAACTTTTTGAGCTAACTGAATCCATGAGCCTGTACAATTTGTAAATGAACCTTCTGCAACATCATTTAGTCTAGTTGTCCATGCAATATCATAAACTATGTTTCCAGCGGAATAACCAGCTCTTTCACACACATCTATCCAAATTGATAAAAGCAAAGGATTAGTATCTGCAACTTTTAAATAGAATTCTGTTAATTCTTCACCAGATGCAGCCCATCCATTTATAGGGTAATTAATATGATAAAATATTTCGCCCGATACAACTCTATCGCATTGAATAGGGTTATCTACCATCTTTTTTGTGGTACCTCTACATTGAATATTAATTTGAGAATTATTACCCGACATACTAATTTTGACTGTATCTATAGATCCTGTGAAAATAGGTACAGTGTCAAGTGTAGCACTATCACCATACCCCATTTTTACTGATATTAAACCTCCCGGAATTATTATTCCATTATATGCATTAGAAGGTTTGTTATTTGCCGAATCATTTCTACCTTCATTATAATATCCAGTATCAGAAGGATCGGTTGGATTTACATTAGCTATAGTTAAACTACAGTTTTGAGCCATAGCACCATGTTCTCTCGACATTGAAAATGAGGTTATTTTTATATCCGTTTTACCTCCAATATCAGCATAAAAAATAGGTGCCGAAGCACCTACTTGATTTTTAGATAAAATTATATTTGCCTGTTCTGCTGTCATTTCCTGCATTACGAATCACTCCCATAAATCATTTCCATATCATAATAATATTTTTCACTATCTACATCACCGCTACCATTAAAAGATGTTATATAGTAAGTCGATCCTGTTGTTATTAAATTATATGGACCTGAATTTGGATATAAATAAGGTGCAACTTTTGTATTGTTTGTAATTGCTGCATTAATTGCATTTCTACAAGCTATAGAACAAAAACCGCCAAGGGTTACAATTTGTCTTTTATGTCCAGTAGCAACTAGAACACTATTTCCAGCATCATAATCCGAAGGATCTATTATAGTAATACTTTCACTAATTAAAGGCTCAATATTATCACTATAAGTTTTAAATTCAAGGCTATATGTAACTGAACTAATACTAATATATGAAGATGCCATAACACCCCTCCATTATCTTACATATCTATTTTTATTGTTAATAATACTATCAGCAACAATCTTTTGAATTGCCTTACTACTTAAATTTTCCAGACCATTACCCGTGTCAACTTTTATGATACCGGAAATATACATTGATGAATTATTATCACCTGTGTCTTTAGTTATCATGTTTTTTGATTTTTGATTACTAAATACTTGACTACCTTTAGGTAAATTAATTAATTCCGGTCCACGTTCACCAACTAAAGTCATTCCTCCGGGTGAATTAATAGTACCGTTAGCATTAGGAGTCCACGGTTTTCCACTAGGAACACCAGTTCTAATTCCAGCTAATTTATTAGATGATTTAAGAGCATTAGTCGTTGCTGTATTTATACGTTTTGTAACTCCCATAACTTTATCCATTAAAGTTCCGAGTGGTCCCATCTTATCTAATATAGCTTTCATTAAACCATCCATTAATGAATTACCAATGCTTGTTGCAGCTGCTGTTATTGCTGGTTTATGTTTATTTATTGCAGCTTTAATATCTAATCCAAGTTGTCTAACGATTCCGGGAATTTTAACTTTTATGTCATTCCAAATTTTAGTCATTATTGCCAATATTTTATCAGATGAAGTTTCGACATCTCTTTGCTTCTTTTCTTCTGCTGTTAAAATTCCACCAGCAGCTAAATTTGCATTATCAACTGTTTGGTCTTTTGTTATCAACGAATCTGAAATAACTTTGTTTTTTGTTGTTTCAGCATTATCCATTAGAGCATTTGCTTGTGCATCATCAATTACTTTTGTGTCATCCCTCATTCTTATTATAGTTGCCATTTTTTCTGTGTATGTTTTATTAGCAGTTTCAATTTGTTTATCATGCACCGTGTTTGCTGATGCTACAAGTCCTAATGCTTCTGTTCTGGTTATGTCTAAGGTTACTCTTTTTGATTCTTCAAGAATACGTCTTTGTTCAGCCTTATTTGTAGTAATAAATTCTATTTCTGCTTTTCCTGCTAATTCATGTAAATTTTTTAAAGTTTCAGTTTCATTAGCATTTAACATTCGTTTTTCTTTTCTAGCCTTAGAAAGTATTTCTTGCTGTTGTCTAATATTATTTTTTAGATACTCAGAACTTACATCATAATATTCACTTACTTTTCTTAATGTTTCTTTTTGAGCTGCATCAGTAAATGTATTATTATCTTTAAATAATTTTTTTGCACCAGCAAGTTCTACATCTCTTTTTTTAATTATTTGTGATGTAACAAGTTCTAATTCTTTATTCATTGCAGTTTTAGTCATAGCAAGTTTTTTATCATATGCTATCCACGATGATTTTTTAACTATATCACCGTAACGAAATTGACTGTTTAAGAGAGTATTAAAATGTGCATTTGTATCTGCTTCTAATTTTGCATACTCGCCAGCAATCTTATTATTGTTAAATTTCATTTCAATTGGTATAAGTCCAAATGTATCAAATAATCCATATAAATAATCAGCTAACTGACCGCCCCATTTAATTATACCCTGAACCATATCTGAAAATAAATTTTTACTTTCCTGCGTTCCTGAATTTAAATCAGCCATACCGCCTGACATTAAATTACTAATAACATCACCTAGAACTTCCATTGCAATTCCTAAGTTATATTCAATAACTTTTGCTACAACTTTTGCTTTATCTGATATTTCTTTGAATCTCTTAGCTAATATTGAAGCTTGTTCTGAGGACATACCAAATTTTTTATGTAATAAATCAAACATAGTTTGAAAGCTACCACTCATTATTGCTTTTACACTAGCTATTGCATCTTTAAATATTCCAAGTTTAGCAATCAATATTCCTAGTGCTGCATACCATGCCCCAACTGCTACACCTACAGCCACAATAATACCTATAATAGGTAATACACCAGCTATAACACCTATACCTGTTACAAGCGAAGCAACTAAAGTTATAATTGTACCTATGACTAATATAATAGGTCCAAGTGATGCCAATAATAACGAAGCTATTACAATTACTGCTTTTATAGGTTTTGGAATTTTACCAAAAGCCAATACTAGTGGCTGTATTGCTCCGCTAACTATAAATTTTAATGCTGGCATTAATATGTCACTAAATTGTAATGCTATTTCAGCAATTGAACTTTGTAATATTTTTAATTGTCCAGCAAGATTTTGTTGCATAATATCAGCCATTTTTTTAGCACTACCTTTTGAATTATCCAATGCTTTACTTAATTTATTGAAATCCGCAGGTGCTGTATTAACCATAGCTAACAAACCCGACATAGCAGTTTTACCGCCAAGCATGGCTGCATTCTCAGCTTTTTGTGCCGGAGTCAAATCTTTAAATGCTGTTCTTAAATCTTGAATTATAGTATCAAATGATTTCATTTCACCTTTACTATCTAATATTTTTATACCTAACTTATCTATTGCCTTTTGTGATTCTTTTGTTGGTTTAACCAATCTTGTCATTATTGACCTTAATGAAGTTCCAGACATACTAGCTTTAATTCCTGCATTAGCCATAAGTCCTAAAGCGAGAGAAGTATCTCTAGCAGAAAATCCTAATGCTCCTGCTACTGGTGCAGCATATTTAAATGATTCTCCAAGCATTGCAACATTTGTATTTGCACTACTTGCTGTTGCTGCTAATAAATCAGCAAATTCACCAGATTGTTCGGCTTTCATCCCGAAAGCTGTCATTGAATCGGTTACAATATCAGAAACTAAACCTAAATCTTCACCGGATGCAGCTGCTAAATTCATTACTCCATCAAGACCTTTAATAATTTTAGTATTGTCCCATCCCAAAAAGTTATTACCGTATAGTTTATTACCTATACCTCTGGAGGTTTCCCTCATTTTCATCGGTAGGTCGATACTACCCAGTTTAGCGTACATTATCACACAATGCTTTTACATTGCCTAGAGTGAGAAATCTCACGTGTTTGGCACTCTTGGCGGCTTATATTCTGTTTACACAGGTTCGCCGCTACGCGTTACGGTGGCAAATATCTTTTATTATATTCACTTACCTCGGTATTAGCATATTGACCAAAGAAAAAGCGCTTTAATTAAAAGTGCTTAGATATTTTTTGATTTTAATTACTCTTTCAATAGAATAAAATTCTTGTTCTTTATACCATGTCGAAAACTCTTTATTATGTTTACGACAATTGCAACTTCTACAAACTGGAATTATATTGTTTTTAGTATAATTACCACCTTTAGACAAAGGAATTAAATGGTCTTGTGAAAGAACTTTTGATATTTTCCCACAATAGGCACATTGATTATTAAAATAATTCTTGCACACTTTCCATTCACTATTATTGAAATCAGAAAGCACAAGCTTTGTCATTTTTCTTCTTCTTTGTTCCGTTATTAAATGATTAGCATTGTAAATTTCTGAATTATTTACCCTATATGTTTTATTATATTTATTTTCACATTTTCTACATACAGAATAAAATCCACCATTAGGTCTTTCTCTAAATTCCTTTATGTCTAATACTAAATTACACTTATTGCAAATTCTAAAACTATTTTTGAGTTGATTTTTAGTTCTTAAATCCGCTCTGCTTTTAGTAGAATTATACCATTCTTTTTTTCTTTTCAAATCATCTTCATGGTATTTTAACCTATATGCTTTTCCTTTTTTATTTGCACATTCTTTACAATATGCTTTTAACCCATCCCATGAATATCTATGATTTGAATAACAATTTAATTCCTTCAATTCTTTGCACGTTGAACATTCTTTATATTCTATTTTTTCATCAAAAATATGCTCTTTCTTCATATATTCCACCCCGCCATTTTATTATATTACTTAGCGGAATAAAAATCAACTTAGCGTTCACCGATTTTGCCAAATTTTAAATGGCCCGATGTTTTAAGCCATTGCCATGAAATTCATAGCTTCTGCACTTTCAGTTGCACTAAACTTAGTAGTTGCACCCATATCTCTTGCTTTTTTTCTAAGTTCTACCATTTGTTTTCCTGTAGCTCCTGAAACGGCTTTTACTTTTGACATTCCTACATCAAAATCCATTCCAACTTTAATTACACCAGCACCCATTGCAAGAATAGGTGCTGTAATGCCCATTGACATTTTTTTACCAACATTAGTCATTCCACTTCCAAGATTTTTCATTTTACTTTGTGCACTTTTAAGCGAATTATTTAATCCTGAATTATCACCATTAATTCTTACTAGAATTTCGCCTACACTAGCCATGTTTAATTTCACCACCATTAGCAATTGTTATTGCTTTTAGAATTTCAGCCATGATATTAATATCCATTACCTTTTTCTTTTCTTTTTTTTGTTTGATAAAATCCGATGGTTTAAATGTTCCTCCACCTTTTTTCTTCGCTAACAAATTTGCTATATGAGCCATTAAAATAGCTAATCTATCATTTTCATTTTCATTTTTGTTTCTTGAATATTTTTGTTTTTGTTCTGCATATATGGTGAATTCTCTCAATGTCATAATCCAGAATTCTTGAGGTTTCAAACCAATATAATAAGCATATTCTTCAAATTTATATATATCATCTGTAAACTTCCAACCTATTTTATTTCCGCCATTTTCTCCATGTTCACCTCCATTTCCTGACTTTTCGCGTTTCCCAATACACCAGATTCAACAAGTGCCTTAATTGCAATTTCAGCCAATCCATCTAAAGTGCTATTATCTTCGACCATGCTTTTATGTATCCATAAACCAACAATTTCAAGTGTTAGTCCTCTATTTTCATGTTTTAATCCACCCCAAAACAAAAGCCTTATCATGTTAAACCCTGCGTGTTCTCCTAGTAAATCAGTAATACTCATTCCTGACTTTGTTTCAATGTCACATACATCATTAAATTGAAATCTTAATTCTCTTTCTTTATTGCCTAATAAAATTGAAATCATTTTAAAATCCTCCTGATAAAATAATAACTACTATACCCAATAAAATAATGAATATAGTAGTTATATGAATTATTATTTTAAATTACAATTACACCACTGTTAAAACTGGTTGACCTGTTATTTTAATTGTTGCTGAAAATCCAACTTTATCATCGTGAGGATCTTCAACTTCAAGTCCTGTAAGCATTCCATTACAAGCAAATATAGTATTAGAAGGTGATGTTGGTACTGTTACAGTTATAGATTGCAATGAAGTTGTAGCCATTGCACCATAAACAACCGCATAATCTGTATAATTAAAATTGCCTTCAATTGCGACTTCACCCGCATCAATCAAACCTTTTACAAATTCCCTAAATCTAGTTGAACTATTGTGAGTAGTAACATCAATAGTATCTGCACTCAAACCGGGTGCTGTAATACTTGTTAACTCACTAACTGTTGTCGCTCCAACTGAAAATTCTCCACCATTTCCAAAATATCCGCTCATACCAAATGCACAACTTATGCATGATAATATCAACTTACTTAATCTTTTAAAAAATCTAGTCATAATAGAATCTTCCCCCTTGTTTTTTAATACGTAATATCAGTGCTAGAATGACATATGATTCTATATCTAGCCTGAATAATACGTTTGTTTTTTTCTCTCAAAGCCGTACCATTTTCATAGTAGCAAATAAGCATATTGAAACTATCTAAATCAAACTTTTTCATATTTAATAGAGCATTAAGTCTTATCAAAATTTTATTTGCTGTATAATTTCCTAAACCATAGGGTTTAGTAAAAATATTTAATGTTTGAGTGACACTATAACCTAACCTTTTATGCCTATTATCAGGAATCTCGGTTGGTTCATTAAATACAATGTATGGGTAATTTTCATCCGTTGGCGGTTCATCATAAATTTTTGATGATACTAAAGTCGTTAATATAACATCAGCCATCATAACGTCATATATAGATTTTTGGACTTCCCACATAGCTGACATAAAAAAATCACCCCCTTAGAGTGAGCTCAACGCACTAGTTAATCTTTCTTTTAATCCATTCCTGTTTTTTTCCATTGCCGGGACCAAATACGGATCAAGCACTTCGATTTTATGAGCATATTTAACATTAGAACCAACGTGTACATCCAACTCTTTTTTAGGTTTCCGACTTAATGGTGTAGGTGATGTTGGGCCACCTTGATATTCAACATGAATTGAACTTCTCAAATTACCAGTTATTACATGATGATTTACCGTTAAATTCATTTTTGCATCCGTTTCAGTATCTAACCCCGTTTGTATTAATTCACGCTTCATTATTTCTTTTGCTTTTATTTTTACTGCTTCAATTCCAGCTATTGCAGATAAAGCATTAACACTAACTCTTATATTCAATTAAATAACCTCCTCACTACATTGCAAATAAACAACACGCCCTCTTGCTGTTGGATCCTGTACTAATTCAATGTGGAGGATTACAGAACCAAAATGTAATCTATTTTTATTTGTTATATTAGAATTTTTTCTCATAACAACTTGCCATGTACTTAATTGTTGCCTTTTTAAATATTCGTTGCTTTCACTAGATCCAACTCTTACTCTTTGACAATTTGCCCATTCAGCACTTACACTTACCCAACTTGTAGAATATGCACCGCCTGTAAATGTAGTTCTGCTTTCGGTCATTAATGAAACTCTATGTGGTAATCTAGTCAACATCTGAATCACTCCTCGGAATAACAAAATTGACTGTTATATTATCAACACTTATGGTTTTATTGTGTTTTATAACTATTTCCGAATATCTATCAAGGTAATTTATAATCAACTTTCTTATTTCATCTCTATCTTCTTTTGTATTATTTATTGAAGCCATTAAAACCACCACCAAACATCATCTTGATACACATATAAGGATATATATATAACCATTCAAACCAATTTAATTCATATATATCTCTTAATACCCTGAATACTAAAATAGGAATACCCCATTTTTTCATCACTATTGTACAATCAATTTTATTAGTCGATTTGTTATGTATCATTTTTTTCATTTCAAAATATTTAGGTAATCTAGCCATTATAAGACCTTCTGTCATAAACCTGAATAATAGAATCTATATCTTTCATTGAAAAACCTAATGAACCAATTAAAGCAGATGCTTGTTTTAATGTTTCTTGCAATTCTTTTATATCCATTATAAAAACCTCATAATTCCAAATCGTCGTCAACGACGGTTTTAATTTAAATTAATCCTTCGCCAGAATGTAAAGGCATTACAAGTGCTTTAATAGAAGATGGTAATAAATTAAAATCATAATTAACAGACCATTCACCTTCACCAATTTGAGTAACATATTCTTCGCGCTGCTCATACATCCATGCTAATGTTCTTAAGATAGCTGTTTTTAACATACCATGTCGCGGATCACTACTCGATGTATAATTAGATGCTGTAAATAATGAAGTTTCAAATGTTATCTCGTAACCGTCAGAATCTCTACCATATGGGAAATATCCATCAACATTAACTAAAAGGTTTGGTGATACTTTTCTAAAATAAGTGCTATAAGTTATATTAGTTGCCGTTACCGTGTCAAAACTCTCATAATAGCTAACTGTCGGAATGCCCTGAATTGGTTGTCTTAATAATTTTATCTTTTCAACGCCACCTGTTTGTTTTTGTTTCCAAATTTGAGGGCAAATTGATATTCCACCAGATCCATTCTCTATCATACCTACACAAGCTCTTTTCATTGCATCAACTAAATCATCATCAAAACTTTCATCGCCAATTTTTAAATAATTTTTGGCTTCTTCTGTTGACACGATACTTAATGTGGGTGCTGTAACTAATTCAAGATGTATATTCTGATATATATAATTAGATCCTGATAAATTACTCATTACGCCACCCCACTTGAATATTCAATATTTACATTTTGTCTACTTACAACTACGACACTATCTACAACCGATTCAACTTCGACTGTTAAAAATCCATTTCTATCAGGTATAACAAAAAAAGCTTCATATGTTCCTAAAGAAACTTTTGCCGATGCCGTAACTAAAGAAGTTGTAATTAAAATTTTATTATTATCATAAACTGATAATGTAACACTAGTAGGATCGGTTGCTACTCCGTCCCAATCCGTAAAATCACATCTAACTTTTGCAGTATTACCTATAACCGCCATTTCATCACCCCTTAACTAACAATTATCTTATTAGGATGTTCAACAATAGACATATTGCAATCATGCCCTGTAATCGTAATTTTTACACCTTTTTTACGACTTACATCATAATGTATATAACTTACACTACTATTTACAGAAACATTACTTATAATTTCCTTTGGTCTATATACTTCGTTTTCTGCATTTGTTTCAATATTAGATGTTAATATTTTAAATGTTTCTTTTATTACAACATCTGAAACATTAACATTAGATATGATTGTTTTTAGCGTTTCTTTTATTACTTCACCCGAAACATCAGTATTAGATGCTAATGTTTTAGATATATTATTATTATTATCACTATAAATATAAATGCTACTAACAAGTGTTTTTAATACTTCTTTATGATTTTCACTTGATATATTGACATTTGCAATAATGTTTTTATATATATGCTTACTTACATTACTTGATACATCAATATTAGATGTTAAACTTTCATCAAAATCTCCAGTATCAGCTACAATTGTAAAATTACTTGATACATCAATATTTGATAAAATATTTTTGAATACATCTTTGTATATATCACTATCAATATCAATATTAGATGTAATATTTTTTGATACTTCTTTTGATATATTACTCGATATATAAATATTTGATAAAATGTTTTTAAATATATTTTTGTATATGTAACTATCAATATTAATATCAGATATTATGTTTTTAGAAATATCTTTTGTTATATTACTATTAATTTCAATATTTGATAAAATATTTTTGAATACATCTTTGTATATATCACTATCAATATAAATATTA
>Ga0208769_1000827_pt1 | contig 14508 bp, 21 predicted proteins | sample AntAceMetag02UKC_FD_184768 | JGI IMG/M metagenome (GOLD analysis project Ga0208769, IMG submission 184768) | Saline lake microbial communities from Ace Lake, Antarctica- Antarctic Ace Lake Metagenome 02UKC (SPAdes) (version 2) | ecosystem: Environmental > Aquatic > Non-marine Saline and Alkaline...
TATTTCAAAGCCAGCGTCTTCAAGATTAACTGCCATTCTATGTTGAGTCCTCGTTCCACAAGCTACTAAAGCGTGTCCACCTGCTTTCAAAACTCTTAGAGCTTCCTGCCAGACTTCAACTTTTGGAACGTTATAATCCCACTTTTTACCCATAAATGATATACCATAAGGTGGATCAACAACAATAGAGTCTACACTATTATCTTCTAATTTATGCATCTCGATTAAGCAATCACCTTGTATTAATCTCATTTGTCACTCCACATCTTTTTAATTTCTCTTTTAATACGAATCTCATTTGCAACAGCTCTTTGATATTCTGCCTGTTTCGCCTTAATCGAGTTAAATATCGGAACTTTATTATCGAACATACTCATTGGATTATAATCTTTCATACTGCCTCCACTGGCTTACCAGACGTATCCTGCTTAGTTATTATCTCATCGTTCCAGCTCGAATTGTATAAATAGGTTTTAGGGTCTTTACGGGTTGGATATGTTCCGTCTTTATTGGTGTTATTTACATAAGCAGGTAATTTCTTAATACAAATCTCTCTTTCTTCATCGGTAATATACTTTTTTGTTTTTAGTGGTTTATCACCATTCCAATATGCTTCACAATCTGCTCTTGCTTTTCTCATATCGTATAAATCCCAAAATTTATCAAATTCTCGCACTATATATTCTTCTCTTATCTTCTCTTTTCTTATCTTCTCTTTTCTTATTGGCTTCGCTTTGCTTAACTGTTTGCTTAAGCAAAAAACACCATTTGCTTGTAACTTCTTAATTTTACCACCTTTACGACCTGCCTCAACTCTGTTCTTGTGTAACATTGCTCTTTCTTTAAGCTGTGCATCTAAAAAATCAATTCTAATTACATCACCATCAATTTTAATAATGTTTTTATCTATCAATTCTGTTATCTCTTTATCATTATTTGAAAATCTAATAATAACATTTTCAACTAAATAATGACCTTGCTTATTCCAGTAGAAGCAACATAAATTAATAAACACACCTTGTGTTGTTAAACTGCAAAGAGTAATATCACCTGTTAGATATTCTCCAGTGAAGAACTTGAAGTATGGTATTTCCCGTGCCATCATTTCCCCAATTTTTTAAGACTGATAACTATATCGAAACCTTCTTTATTTGCACAATCAACCAAATCTCGGATAGTATTAGTAGGTTCTAAGCTCGTCAAAGCATCTCCATTGACTGATAATACCAAATGATAAAAGGTATTTATTAGCCCGAATGACTTTTGATTTATTGTTGGTGGATGGTTAAAAAACTCTTCTATTCTATCTTTCATTATTCCCCCATACGTTTCAATGTATCTACAGGCTCTTCATTATATCTATCTTCAAATACTATATCTCCATAATCATCCATCGTACCCTTGATAATATCTAAGTTCCACAAGCCTTGATGAAATCTTATATCTGGATGACTCATAAAGTAAGCATTTAGCTTGTCAAGTATTTGTAAATTTGCTTTTAATCTACTCATCTTTCACTCCCTTGCAATAATCAGGGCAAGCCAAAATCTTAGCTTTCTTTTTCTCGTTCCAGATCCGAACCTTGCAACCTTTGTATTTAGTGCATTCCTTGCATTTCATAGCTCACTCCTTATCTCATCTAATTCTTTCAATCGCTTATCAATCGGCTTCTTAATCTTGTGTTCTGCTTCCTTAACAAGCTGTCTAATGCGTCCTTTTGTTAAATTGAACATATTGCCTATCTGTTCTAATGTTTTGTCTTCATAATAGTATTCTGTAATAATCTTTTTATATCTACCTTGCAGGTTATCAATTTCTTCTTTTATGATTGAATCTCGTTTGTCTTGCCAATAATCTTTTTCTGGTGAGTTCTTATCTGGCTCAATCTGTTCCAATATTTTAGCATCAATCTCATCAAAATCTGTTTTATTTAGTTTACGATAATAATCAAGCACGAGATTCGTTGTTACTCTATTCAAGAAAGGTAGAACGCTGTTTATTTTTTTATCGTAGTTACCAATTCTATCAACTATTTTATAGAGTACATAATTGGTACATTCATCAACATCGAGTGGCGGTTGAAATCTAAACTGCTTAATTCGCTTAATAACATACCCTGTATAGTCATCTAAAATCTTTCGCTGTTCCTTATTCATATCAAACTCCAATATTTTTTATCTGAGTACCATTTATAATAAAACATTAAAAACTGTCAATTTTTTTTATTTGTATTGACTTAATGCCTTGTAAATACGTCAATAATAGTGTAAGGTAAAATATTTTATAATAATTTATAAATATCATAACGGCAATACGCCAAAGTTCTTTATAAAATGAAACCTTTTATGGTTCTGTGTGAATATCGCCCAGCAGTTCCTTGACTTGACAGGAACTGTTGAGCTGTGTTTTTATTCATCATTAAAATCCCCAGATTAAAAACATGATACCTGCTAATAAGCAACTTGTAACCATGCAGAATAGAATAAATTTTAAGCATTCAATAAACAATTTCATCTTTTCCTCCATTTTAAAAACGAATTAATATCTAAATTACTTTTAAGCTCAACATAGCAGATTAGTTCTGCCTCACCTTTGTCTGGATACATATTAAAGAACGAATTAACAACTTGTTCAAATTGATCTACATTAGTTTCTTTCATCTTATACCTTCCTTTAATTTAACTGTGCCAATCAAATAAATTTAATATAAATCTGTCAAATCTTTTTTTATTTATTTTTATATAAACTCCAATTGTCAACTAATATATTGACAAAATATCCAATTAAGTCAATACATATATTGACGAGATATATTTTATTAGGGTCTGAACTGGTTTCGATTTGGTGTAAATCCGCAAGTCGGATCACTGAATAACGGCGTTCGATTCGCCGCAGATCCACCAATTGAGTACCAAGTAACATAACAAGGGTTTGTATTACGCCAACACTCCTGAAACCCTGCTCAGCGATGTTCGCTGATAGACCCGAAATCTGAAAAGACGAGTGAAGCAGTTAGGTTGGCAATTTAAACAAAGTTAGTTTCACAGATGCAATTATAATGCCATAGTCTGAAAACACGGTTTTGGTATTAACACAGCACAAAGTTATCGGGAGTAGCTATCCGATAATCAAATAAACTATAGTGGGGTGGATTTCCTTAGAGTCCGCCCCAATATCTAAGGAGTCAAGATGGAAAGCAAGAAATCGTATTACGCAATTATACCAGCTACAGTTAGGTATGACAAGAATCTAACACCAAGAGCTATTCTATTATATGGTGAGATTACAGCATTATGTAATGAAAAGGGGTACTGTTGGGCAAACAATCATTATTTTGCAGAATTGTATGATGTAACAAAAAAGACCGTCACAGGTTGGATTACACAGTTAGAAAAGAATGGTTATATTAAAAGAAACATAACATATAAGAATGGAAGTAAGACTGTAGATCAAAGACAAATAAGACTTTTGCACCCTACCCCTAAAAATGTTAGGGGGTATAGAAGTAAAGGTTCTGACCCTACCCCTGAAAATGTTAGGGATAGTACTACAGTTAATAATACAAAGAATAATACAACAAACAAAGCAGTTGTTGATTCTCTTATAAAATTAGGAATAAAAAACACAAAGAAGATAACAGATAACTACAGTGAGTCATATATAAACGACAGAATAGATATTGCTAATGAAAAATCCAGTTCCAATCCTGCAGGTTATTTTATAGAGATTTTAGACAAGGAAATCACACAAGAGTTAGTAGAACCGATGTAAGGTGGGTATATGAGCAAAACAGGACATTTTAACCATCGAGTATACAAACAGCCCAGTAGTAAGTTCGAGCGTTCCTGTGGCATAGATTGGTATTACACGATTCGTGAAACATACTACAACGATGACGGCACGATAAGAGGATTTTCGGCAGAGCCAAGAGGTGTTTGCGGGGATTCTATTGAAGATATTACTGAGATATTAGACTGGATGAGAAACTGCTTAACAAAGCCAGTTATAGAATTAGATGAAGCTGGGGAGATAAAATAATCACACTTTTCCCTATGTATTTTAGACACTTATTCCACTTTTAAAGGATGTAAATATGTCAACACAGAAGAATATCAAAACACCAGAAATACTATACCAACATTTTGAAGCATATAAAAAACAATGTAAAAAATCTCCCAAAAAAGAAAACTTCTGGAGTACAAAACTCGATAAACAAATAAGCGTAGATAGAGAAATACCATATACTTGGAATGGATTTGAAATATGGCTGAGAAAGAATGGTATTATAGTAAGACTCGACGATTACAAAGCGGATAAGGGCGGCAGATACACAGACTATGCGGACATCATACACACGATAGATGCTATTATATATGAAGATAAGGTCACTGGAGCAATAGCTGGGATATTCCAACATAACATAATTGCAAGAGAGCTGGGATTAACTGACAAAAAGGATATTACCAGTAAGGGCGAGAAGTTAGAAGCGGTCAAGGTACAGATAGACACGATGATCGACGAGCTTGAAAGTTGATTAGGATTCTTGGTGTAATATCATTGATTTAGTTGAGAAAGCTGATTAGGCGGCTCGTTTGGGGCTTGAATATGCCGTGCTATTGTAATTTAGTTGGTAGAATACCTGTTTTGTACTCAGGATGTCGAGGGTTCGAGACCTTCCAATAGCACCATTTTTGTTCAAATATGATGATTTTAAGTGTAGAAAGTCAACTTAGCTATACCCTGACAGAAAAAGGTCATTTTTGAGAATCAAGCTATAAGCGGAGTTGAATACCGAAAAATGAGAGCTTCATACAAGAGGTCAAAAGCACGTAAGCGATTTTAGAAAAGGGGGGACACATGAGTTATTTCAAAGACGCAAAAGTCGGTGATAGAGTTTATGATTTGGTTTATGGTGAAGGTGAGATTAGATCAGTTGAAACTAATCTAACAAGTACAGAATATCCAAAAGTAATCTGTGGGTTTATTAACCATGCTCCAGTGGAACATAGCTATTCCATATATGGTAAATATATAAGCAAATTTAGTGAAAACCAGCGTTTATTCTACTATGACAACCGACCTATCGTAATCACTCAGGATGATTTAGACATAAAAGATGCAGATGAATACTGTTTAGATGATTATTCTTTTACTGGTAATACAAGTCGTGATTGGGCTGACGAGATAACAATCCAAGACTATACAGAAGAAAAATACACTCGCAAGATACGAAGAGATACACCTGAAATTGTCAAAGACAAGCAATCAGAACTAACTAAACTTGGATTAATGCTTACCGCAACAGACGAGAGTGATGTTGATAGGATTGACAGCATTGTAGATGAATTATGTGAGATAGCATACAGGAATAGAACACCTGAATTTGTCAAAGACATTACAGAGGAAGCGAATAAACTAAGATTTCAAGACTTTATGACTGGATTTGAACTACATAAGATTAAAGAACAGTTAGATGAAATATGCACAAAACTTGATAAAATAACAAAGGCTAATAAATAGAGATATGAAACCACAAGCACAGGTAATGCTCAAAGGTTTGAAAACAACCGAAGAGAAGCAACTATTCATCCAGAAGTATTATGAAAAGTTCTGGTGGGATGTAGTAAATGATGGTCTGCTTTACATACAAACTAAAACTGGCGAAGTAATAAAGCTATATCCAAACGAGACACAAAAGAAACTTCTTAAATTGGTTGTTGAACTATGGAAAGCTAATAAACCTATCCGAATACTCATACCTAAAGCTCGACAGTTAGGGGTTTCAACCTTAATAGAGGCGATTATAATATCAATTACGTGCTTTGTAGGGAAGAAAAAGGCTTTAATTATAGCTGACGAAGGTAAAAAATCAACTAATATATTCAATATGTCAAAGCTGATGTACGATAAAATGAGTGAAGTAGTAAAGCCAATTAAGAAAGAATCAAACGCTAAGGTACTTGCATTTGAGGGTAAAGACTCACGAATAGACATTGATACAGCTGAGAATAAAGACGCTGGAAGGTCTGGAAACTGGCAAATTGCCCATCTTTCGGAGGTAGATTATTTTCGTGACGCTGAATATTTAATGAGTGGATTAAGTTCTTGTATAGCAAAATTACCACAAACAATGGTATTCATGGAGTCAACTGGTAATGGGGTAGGCTCTTATTTCCATACAATGATACAGAAGTCTGAACGTGGAGAGAATGATTATATAACTTTCTTTATCCCATGGTTCGATAACCCAGAATATTCAACACCATTACTCAAAGATGAGAAATTAGAATTAAGCCGTGAAGGTAAATACGGTGATGAGCTTTATTATTATGAAACGTATAACCTAACCTTAGAGCAGATGAAATGGCGTAGGTCTTCGATTAGGAATGAGTTTAACTATAACCTACGTAAGCAAATGCAAGAATTCCCTTCAACTATTTCTGAATCTTTTATAGCGTCTGGACAACCTGTATTCAGGCGTGAATTATTGGAATTAATAAGCAAAGACTATACTCGTGAGCATGACATTACTGCAATGGTAGTAGAAGATGAATTTACAGAAACGGATAATGGATATATAAAGATTTGGAATAAACCTAAATTTGGAATGAAATACCGATATGCTATATTTGCTGATACTGGCGGGTTATGGTATGATAATGACAAAAATTGTGCTGATTATTCCTGTGCTTGTGTCTATGATAGGATAGAGCGTAAGGTAGTATCTACTGTTCACGGACATTTTGAATCATTACATTATGCAAAGATACTCGTTGCTATGGCAAAACATTATGATAATGCCAAACTTGCGATTGAGATTAACAAATATGTAAGTGAAACAGATGAGCAGGGAATATCGGTTTTAGATAATATCAGAGAAAAGGTGAAATATTCTAATTTCTATACTCGTGAAGTTTACGATGATGTAATAAAGCGGAATACAACCAAAATAGGCTTCCATACAAACCGTGAGACGAAGCAAATAATGATAAATAGACTTACAGCCTATGTCAATAACTACAAAGAAGAAGATATTTATATTAACGATAGTGATATAATAAAAGAAATGATGACCTATGTTATCAACCAAACTAAGACAGGTAAAACTACTTGGAACGCACAAGACGGATATAAAGACGATTTTGTAATAGCATTATCTGGTGTATTAGTAGTATCAGATCAGATGCCAATACCTGTAAGAGTTGATAGATATGACATGGATTACGATGAACTGATAACTGGGGATGCGGTAGACGCATTTAGTTAGTGGGGGAAAGATGATTAAGATAATATTAAAACAAAAGCAAACAAACTTCCAGCATTCATGTGACTACAATGACTGTCATTATATACGAGTAAACGATAAATACTATGAATTAGGCTTCGGTGAAAATCAAGTTGCTGAAACATATCCAACACCGATGAAAGAGATTGATCCTTGCGAACTACCATTACTATTACAAGAAGAGTTTGGACATATAACAACCGCAGGCAGGATTGCATTACAATATACTGAATCAGATGAAAAGGCTAAAGAATATAAAGAAACAAGACGCTTGAGATTTGAAGTATTAAGGGCAGAGTATGAAGGTTTAAAGAAAGAGTTTGGAGAATAAATGAGAGAAAACATAGGGAAGATAAACGAATTATTACCAGCGATATTCCAGATACAAGAAGATAAGAAGGAAATCAATCTCTATATATTCAGTAAAGACGAAGATATAACACCAGTAAAGACAGTATCAAAGCATCTATTTGAAGGCACTAAAAAGGAAAGAGACGCTTACATTGAAGGTATGCACGGTTTAATTGATATATCGACAGCCTTTAGTGATTTTATGGAGACACTTGGGAAGAAAAAATGAATATTGACGATTATTTACTAAAGAAAGAGAAAGCAGACTTTGACTTTGACGACAAGGCTGATTTATTTGAGAAAGCAAAAGAAATACGTGGTAAATGGGATGCTCGTTCTACTATTGGTTTATTAATATATAACGCTGAGTATTTGCGTAATAGGAAACTTGATTCGGATACATCTAACCAATCAGAATTTTATAGTATTAATGCAGTAAAAGACAATTTAGTGTTATCCATAAATGAAACACTTATCCCAGAGATTGATATAACATTAGTTAATAAGCGAAATAATATACTCCCAATACAGGATATTCTCGAACTTGAACTTAACTACAATGTAGATAAAGAACGGTTAGCACGTGACATGAAGCAGATTTTGATAAGTTTGAAGTTTCAGGGATTTGGTGCAGGTCGTGTATATTGGAGTGATGATGATGCAGATAATGAGTGGTGGACAGGAAATCCAAAGCATAAACCGATAGATCCAACCAAATTATGGTATATATCAGTTGATAATCGTGAAGATAAGCGTGATATAATAGAATATTTCCATAGAGAGCAATACACAATACGAAGATTTAAGCAGAAATACCCAGAATATTACAAACAATACGAAGATAAAATATCAACAATAGCAAAAGAAGACCTAGAAAACAATTATTACTACAATATGGGCATAGTGAATGTAATTGTAAACCAATATCAGCGTAAATTCAGAGTTAAAGAACGAGCAATAGCAAATGAAGAACGAGATTCAATGGATATGATATATGTTTCAGAAAGTGAATATGAAGAATATCTAAATGGAAAGGGTGCAAATCCTGAAAACATGGAATTATACAAGAAAACTGGCGAAATGATAGAGGAAACTCCAGTATTCGATGAGCAGATAAGGTCTTCAATACCAATAGACAGAACTGAAACACGATGGTTTCAAACAATATTCATCCCAGAACTTAACATATTATTAGAAGAGCCTGAATTAGTTGGTAAAGATACAGATTATTGTATACTTCCCGGTGAGTGGAATCCAAACGACATATATCCTACTGCATTAGCATACGATTATAAAGAACTATTAAAGGTAAGCGGGATATTACTAACTACAATGGTATTAAATACAGTTAGAATACAGAAACCAATACCCATTATCGTTGAAGGTGCATTAAAAAATGAATCTAACTTCATTAAAAACTATCATAAACTTGGTGTAATAGCAAAGGTTGACCCTGTTTGGGCAAAGGAAAATCCGGGTGTTAATCCAGTTAAATGGTTAGCACCGCCAGCAGCAGGTCAAATGCAAGCTATGTTATACCAAATGATAGAGAAGCTATTAGATAAGAGCATGGCAGCACCGAATGTTAGTAAAGGTATTCCCGAATATGCAGGTCAAAGCGGTAAAAGTGTTGAATTACTACAATCACAAGCTAAAGTAAGCACAAAGCCTGATTTCTATGCAGTTGAAGAATACTTAAGAAAAATATGTGAAAAGATGAAAGTTATGATAGCTGAGAAGCGTAATTACCCTCATCAAATATTCCTATCAAAACAAAACAACATAGATGGATTAACCGAAGTAAGGGGTAATCAGGCAATAGCAGATGTAAATACTGACGTTACAAACCAATTATCCGACATTGTAGACAAATGCTACGTTAGGGTGTCAATAGAGAGCAATATAGACCAGAAAAACCAAATTAAGGATATTAACTATAAAGAACTTTATCAGCGACAGGACATACCATTTGACGAGTTTGTAATGAATCAATCATGGATAGATAACCCAGAAACACTAATTGAAGCTCATAAGCGAGCAACAAGTGACGTTGCTGTAGCTGAATTGATCAATCAAAACCCACAATTAAAAGAGCAAGTAATGCAAATGATTCAACAGAATCCTGATATGCAACAAAGTCAAGGAACAGAACAGCAGTAAAAATATAGAGGTAATAGTATGAAGAAATTGATGAGGAAAACAAAGGTTAAATTTCCAAAGATTAAAAAGATTAAGGCAACAAAAAGGAAGCCAAAGAAATTAGTAGTAGTAAAGCGTAAAAAATAAAACAGACGTGAAAATTTAAGAACCACGTCAAGGAGATTCAAATGAGTGGAAAGTTACCAGACGGAAAGGTTACCGTCAATAATGTAGAAAAAATGGAAGTCGATGGACTGGAAGTTGAGACTAAAGAAGTAGATGGTGTTATAGAAGTTCCTATCCCACAAGAAATCAAAGACAAGGGCGAAGATGCGGTTGAGAAATTCAAGCGAAGAGCCAATGATATTCTTAATGCTGGGAACAGCAACTACAAGAAAGGTAAAGAGTTGAATGAAGCACAAAAACAATTCGATACTGATGTAGAAAAACACAAATCAGAAATTGAAGAGAAAGACAAAAAGATTAAAGAACTTGAATCTGAGGTTGAGGTTGAAAAACAAAGAAATCTTAATACCGAATTTAAAAAGGGACAGACAAAAGCACCAAGTCTGAAAAATCTTTTAGCGAAACGGTTAGGAAAAGATACTTTAACAGCTGATGAAATCAGAGATGTTCAAGAAGATGATCCAGAATTATATCTATCAATTCAAACCGAGAGACAAGACTTGATAATGGATAGTTTCCGTGAGGAAAACTATAAGAGCGTTAAAAGTCAAATCTCAAAGGATTTAATAGTTGATACTATCAGGCGTGAGGGATACGATGTAGCAAAAATCGAGAAATTCAAACTTGATAATGGATTCACGGATATATCTAAAGCATATAGTTTTTTCAAAACTCAATTTAAGCCATCCATATCACCAATCGACATAGTGAATAAAGCAGAGAGAACAAAAAGAACCGTAAAATTTATTGATTCAGGTAATGCAAGTCTTCCTGAACATCACAAACTTGAAGATATGAGTTCTGCGGAAATTGATGCTCTCTCACCAGAAGAGAATCAACGATTATACAATGAGTTGGTGAAAAATCGTTAATATCTTCCTTAACAAAAGGAAATAAAAATGGCTACAAATAGTTATAGCATAGCCAATCAGAAAGTTGTAAATACTCAGCTAAAGCACGAAATTCGTCTTGCTCAGTTTTTCAACTCTATGATAGGTACTGCGAAACAAACAAACATAACGGCTGGCGGACAAGAGGCATGGAAAATGTCTGGTTCACCAATCAATATTATCAACCAGTTCCGAAATACTGGTAGAAGAGAAATGATAATTCCTGTACTTGGCAGATTACTTGATTACGGTCAAGTAGGTAAAGAGCAAGTATCAGGAAATGAAGAGGAAATGAGCTGGTTCTGGCAATCAGTATTTATCCACTTGAAACGTAAAGGCGTATTATTCCCAGATATAGTTGACCAAGAAGCTATTGATTGGGCTGCTAAAGTTAATGATTACAAAGATGTACTCATTCAATGGTGGGCAGATTACGAAGACATGGATATTGGACTTGCATATTTTGAAGGATTCTCTAAGCATATAACCGATACCACAAATGGACTTAGCAAAACTAAACGATATAATCCTAATTTCTGGTGCTATCGTGGTGGTTCAAGTTATCGTGACTTCTCATATACTCCTACATTCACATATACAGCAGCAACTTACCTAACAAATATCACAACTGCTATGGGTAGTGTAGATGGAAGTGCAGATAATAGTTTTGACCATTACACGCTTGAAGCTATTGCAGCTAATATTGCATATTCACGTATCAAAGGCTGGAATGTTGATGGTGACGAGTGTTATCCACTTGTTATTCACTCATTACAGGCAAGAACATTACGTCAAGATACAGTATGGCTTGATGCTCAAGGGCGTGTAGCTGGTAAAGCTGCAATGTTCAAAAACCAGATAGGTCGCTGGGGTAAAATTATAGTTATCGAAAACGATAAAGTTGCCCGTATTCCTTATTATAGTGGTTCTACTCTGAACTTCTATGATTATAACGAGGGAAGCGATGACACAGCTAACGGTAGATGGCAATTAGCACAAAGACCGCCAAGTGATGTCGGCTCTGTACAAAATGTAGCTTGTGCTATTTTAATCGGTGCAGACTCTATGAATCAAGGTATTTATTCTGACCTTGCATTCAAAATGAAAACCGTAGAAGATTACGGTATGGTATCAGGAATTGCAGGACAGAAGTTTTATGGTAATGCAAGAAATGATTCCTATAATGAGGATTTGGGTGGATCAAGCCCAACTGCTCCAACTGACAGTTTACCATGCCAGAGTGCAATTATTTGTACTCGTGTGGCACAATAATAGGAGGGTATGATGGCAAAAAATCAATTAGCCAATAAAGCAACATACGCCCTTCAACAAATGAACGTAATAGACCTTGTAGCCGATGGCTATACGTCAATTACAAGTAATAGCGATTCTGTTCCAACTACTGTCAATTATGCTTATATGACACCTTCATTTAAGATTATAGCTGACATTGAGTTTGGACAAGACGCTGACCAAGTTGATATAACATTGCCATACGATGTTCGTATTATAGGTGGTAATGTTCATTGTGTTGCTGCAAATGCAAACGGTGGAGTTATTATACAAAAGGATTCTGCTGAAATGTGTTCAGAGATTGCATGTATTACAAACGAAGCACTCACCGCAATCACTAACCTTTCCAGCTTAGAGGCTCTTGTAGTAAGCGACTCCGATACAATCAATATCGTTGGTGTTTCAAGTAGCACAGATGGCGTAGTTACATTGGATTTCTTACCAGTGTAAATATAATGGTGGGGTGTAAAAGCCCCGCCTACTTTTTAGGGGGAATGTGGATTTTCCAGTAATAACAGTCGGAATAGTAAGGGGAAGAGATAACCAAGAATGGTTTGACACAGCTTTACGTTCAGTATCACAACAAATATATAGGAATTTTAAAGAAATAGACTTAGTTATTGTAGAAAACTTTGATAGGAAAAAGTCTATTGGTAAATGTTTCAACGAAATAGCACAAGAATCAAAAGGCGAATGGGTGTTTTATCTTGGTGATGACGACCATATATCACCAGATTATTTATTAAGTTTAATGTTAAGATATTTTCAATCAGCAAAATCAGATAAAACAATAGTAAATATTATAAGTTATTCTACTAAATTTAATACTGAAATTAAAGTAATAAGTTCCAAGTCACCTACTGGTATATGGTTAAAAGATTATATTATTAATAATAAGTTTGATGAAACATTAGAGAGATATGTAGATACTGAAATGTTCAAAAGATTAAATTTATCAGATAAGTATTATCCTACAATAGCGTCACATCAATACGGTTATTATTACAGACAGCACGATGATAATATAAGTGGAAACAAAATTGAACGTGGTGATTACGATAGAAAGTTTAATAAAGAAATATATAAAGATAAAGAAGTAAATAGATTATTACATTACATGACAAAGAACATAAAAAGCGTAACTGGGAGCAGTAAGCATGACGTAATAGGATTATTAGCAAAAGATGGTTCTATTTATTCTATAAAAGATTTATTGGGGGAATTTTGAGGGGAAAAAAGGTTTTATTAATAAGTGTATTTGATTATGCAGGCTCAGGTTATCGTATAACGGAAGCTGTTAGTCTATACACAAACAATTTTGTTGAATATATTGTGATGTTACCAACTATAATTGGTAATAATTTTAAGAAATATCCGTCAATGTGTACCTTTGACAAAACTGGAATAGTATTGACTGAACAAGATGTAATAAGAATCAATGCAATAGCAAAAGATGTTGATATAATACATTATAAAGGTGATTTTCTGCCGAATTGTGATACATATAAAAACCTATATTTGCCCAAGAAACCTACAATTATAACTGTTTCAGGTAGTTTCTTTAGGATTGGCAATAATAATGTATGTCGTGGTAAAGGCAACTTTCATGACTATATAAAACAATCAGATAAACGAACCGCAATTAATCCAGATTTGAATTATCCTGATTTTGATGCTACATATACTCCACTCGCATATGATATTGGCGAATATACATGGAAAGACAGTAAAATTCCAATAATAGCACACTCACCAAGTACAAGGTCAAAAAAGGGAACTGATCTGTTTTTGCAAGCGTGTGAAGAATTAAAAGATAAGTACAAGTTTAAAATTAATATAATAGAGAAAATGACACATATTGACTGCTTAGAAGAGAAGTCTGAATCTACTATATTCTTTGACCAGATAGGCTGTGGAAGTTACGGAAATTCAGCAGTAGAAGCTATGTCTTTCGGAGTTCCTACAATATGTCACATATCAGACGAGTCATATAAACAATCAAATGGAAGACTGGATAACTGTCCGATAATAAATTCTGGGAATACACTTGAATCAGTTAAAACAGCAATAGAGAAAGCATTAACCTGTGATAGAGAAAAACTATCAAAAGAAACCCGTGAGTGGTGTATATCAGAACACGGATATGAGAATATAGCTAAAATGTGGGATGATATATATACGGAATTACTATGTCAATGAGAAAAGCCCACCTGCAAAGCATATATAAAAGAAAGATGACCCCCCCCACCCGCCATAGCTTGTCTCTCACACGCTCCCCGATTGGCTTGTTATGGCGGAATTATAGGAGAAAATATGAAATTAATATTTAGTCAAACAAGTGGAATGGTAGAAAGTTGGTTTTAC
>Ga0208769_1000828_pt1 | contig 14504 bp, 18 predicted proteins | sample AntAceMetag02UKC_FD_184768 | JGI IMG/M metagenome (GOLD analysis project Ga0208769, IMG submission 184768) | Saline lake microbial communities from Ace Lake, Antarctica- Antarctic Ace Lake Metagenome 02UKC (SPAdes) (version 2) | ecosystem: Environmental > Aquatic > Non-marine Saline and Alkaline...
TTCCTGTTTGTTATAGAAAGTTAGAAGAAAAATATTATCCAATTTACGAGAAATTTTTTCCTAAGGCAAATATGAAAATGTTTAGCAGACAAATGAGTTTAACAGAAGCAAAATCCAGAGAGTTATTTGAAGTTTCAGTTGCATCATCTGGCTGTCTTTTTCTTTCAAAAAAAGCTTTTAATTCAGGAGCAAGATATGGGATGATTAAAAGATTTGAAAAAGAATTAAAAGGCACCACAGATGACATAAAGTTCTTTAAAGAATTAAGAGAATCTGGATTTAAAATCTATTGTGACACTTCTATTCTTTGCGCGCACAAAACAAGAGAGAAATATGAAAGAAATGAATTAAACCACCCTGTGTTTAAATAGCTCTCGCAGGTAATAAAAAAAAGAAAGAAAGGAGAACCGAAGTTCTCCATAATAAAATAACTTCTAACTAAGCAGCTTCAGTTGTAACTAAACTTGCACTTGTAGATGAAGTACCTTTGTATTCTTTAGCAGTATCAAGAGCTTGATTTCTTAAGTAAGTAGCAGCATTAACAGTGTCTGCAGCGTCGTAACCTGCAACTAATAATGCGAATTTACCTACACTAGGACTTGCATATCCTTTAATCAAGAACTCTCCTGTTCCTACATTTGTTGCAGTTGTCCAAGCAGCACCGCAGTACGCTCCTCCAACTAAGCTAGCAGCAGCTGAATTAATACAACTTCCACCAACAACAATCAAATTCTTTGTAGCAACAGAACTAACTTCACTATCCTTAACAAGAATATCTCCTATCTGGCTTGCGCCACTAGCACTTGCACCAGCAGTAATACTTGCATCAATCTCTGCCATGTACACATCAGCATACATTTGAGCACCACCATAAGAGATACTACCTAAATTGATATTTGTATCTGTTGTATCTTTTAATGCATAAGTACCATATGTAGTCAAGTATCCTGTTAACTTAGTTTCATCCCAATTCTGTTCATCCTTACCACCTGAAAACAAAATATTGTTCAGTTCAGAATATCCACTAGAACCACCATCAGTAGTGTTAAGTATAACCACATTTCTTGTATCAACAGTAGGATCTGCTTTATCTTTATCTTCAATATACATAATTACAGGAGAAGTGATTACACTATCTGTTGCAGTATCTTCACTAGTACTTGCAGTAAATGTATCATCTAAAGTCACATTTGTAATTGTTGCAAAATAACCTGTAATCGCATTTTCAGTAGTAAAACCAAATGTATAAGCAGCTTCACCAACTTTTATTGTAGTATGGTTTGCAGTAGATACGCCACCAGATATGTTCAAACCAGCTCCAGTAATATTTGCTATTGTAGTTGGAGAACCTCCTGTAGGAGTAACAATATATTGTATGTTTGTTACATTAGAAGCAGCACCAACAGTTCCATTATGATTAGCATCCCAAACTCCAAATTGAATTGTTCCAGTAGGTAATTCATATGTCCTACCCATTTTAACAGTTGCATCTGCAGTAGTAGTGATAACATCTCCTGTAGCATCATTAATCAAGTTTGTTGTATTAATAAATGCTACTCTTGGGAAATCTTCACCAGCAACTAATTCCATGTAAGGAAATAAAGCTCTATGTGTGCCTGCATATGCATCATCACTTTCAACTTTAAATCCTCCAGCTGCACCATCAGCAATTGTAGTATTAGTAAATACATATGTCTGACTATTTATTGTAACATTTTGTCCAGCAGTAAAGTCTTTGTTTTCAATCAAGTATTTTGTTCCTGTGAAAACATCCATTATTTCTAAATCACTTGTAGTTATTAATGCATTATTAACTTTACTAACTCTCATAAGATGTTGATAATCTCCACTATTTAAGAAGAAATAATCATCGTCTGTCAAATTATTACCTTCAACAGTTACAATTGGATTATTTGAATCATCTTGCATTATATCATTATATGTAAATGGAACAGTCTTAGTAACACCTGTTTTATCAGTCATAACAACCTGAAGTTCTCTGCTTCCACCACTTGTTAAATCAACAAGAGTTCTTCCTGTATCTTTTTCTGCTGTAAATATAGGTCCATTAAGAACACCTGAAAGCTCAAGCTTAAGTGTTCCAAACACAGGGTCTGTAAATGCTTCTCCAACTAAAATGTGATTTGAATCACTATCTTCAGCAGCAACAGCAATCTGTATCTTAGTCAATGCCATTATAGATGTAGCAGTACCATTACCAGTTAAAGTAACTAATGTTGTATCAATATCTGTATTATCAGAACCATATGAGACAGCATCACCAGTTTCAAAAGTTAACTTGTCAGAACCAAGTTCTACTTCAATATGTCCTGAACCATCATCTCCTGTTCTGAAAACAGTCTTAACATATACATCAATATCAACTCCATCAATAACATAAGTCTTAGTTTGTCCTTGTGTAAATGTCTTTGAGTCACCATTAATAGTTACACTTGCTACAGTTGTAGAAGCAGAACTAAGTCCATCTAATGAAACAGTATAATCCACACCTTTAACAGCCATTGTTACAGATTCTCCAACAAGAACTTTTTGAGCAGAAGAACCACCCAATAAAATTAATGTGTTCTCATCAGTTGCAGTTCCAATAGTATATGTTTTTCCAAACATAGTTATTTCTTCACCTTCAGATATAGATGCCTGTAAATTAGTTGCCTTATCAAAACTCAAAGTCCAAGTATACATAGGTGAACCTGAAGCTGTTGCTAACTCTAACATTAATGCAGGGTCATCAAAATCATTATCTGAATTTCCAAATGAGAATCTATTATCAGTAGAAGTTCCCATAGTTATTGTTTGCTCATAGTCCCAGCTTCCTCCATTATCATCTGTGAATGTACCATCAGCTAAAATAGTTGGTAAATCATCCTTTGTGATTGTCTGAACATTTTCAGCTAAATCATCAAGTAGATAAAGAAGGTCTGAACCACTTGCCAAGGTTTTTGCCTCTCCAGTAGCTGTGCTTGTAGTTCCAACACTTGAACCCATTTTGGATTGTAAGTTTGATTGAATATTACCAGCCTCAACAACATCTAAAGCAGAAACACCAGCTCCTGTTCCGTATACAACTGCAACATTAGCGCTTCCTCCTTCCACGAATGGTGCAGGGTAAGCAGATGCAGCAATCGGAGCAGCTATGCTCATACCTGTCAATAAAAGACTACTTCCTATCGCCGTAATTTTTCTAAAATTTAATTTCATATTTTTATTTTTAACCTCCTTTCACCTGTATATTATAAGTTGTCTATGACAACATTACCCAATCAAATAGTATAGGGTAAACTATTTTCTTGAGTGAGCATGATCCCCTATAAGAACGCCCAAAGCGTAATATCTAAATTAGATTTAGACAAATATGAAAATTCAATTTTCTTTAAAAAGCTTACCATCAAATTCTATTATGTTTCTCTAAAAACCTTTGAAAGCAAAGGTTTTACTTATAAATGTTATGCTGTCACTTAGTTATTAATACAAGTGTCTATTTTCTTCAAAACCAAACATTTATTAATATATGGTTATTATAAGTAATATATATCTTAAAAAGATATATAACTATAAAATATATTTTAAACATATATACACAAGAAAGATAGATATGGATTTAAAGAAGAATAATTAAATTTAGAAACTTTCTCCTGTGCGATTTCCATCGGAGGCTCTTGAAGAAATCGCCAACTGGAACAGGAAGGGAGATTCCAAAGAACCGCCAGGTTCTTTTGATATGGCAAAATCAAAAATAAAGACACGAGAAATAACAATAAAAGAATCTAAAGGAGCATTTTCATTGTTCAAGAAATCAGGAACTTCAAAAAAAGATTTTGATTTTTCAGGAGTTTTAGCTTTAAGACAGCTTTTGAGTAATGAGAAAGCCAGGATTTTACACGTGATAAAAACCGAAAATCCTAAGTCAATTTATAATTTAGCTAAAAAATTAGGCAGAGGGTTTAAATCTGTGAATGACGACCTTAAACTTTTAGAGAGGTTTGGATTTATAGAACTAATAGAAGAAAAAACCAAGAATCGGATAAGACACAAACCAGAAATAGTTGTAGATACAATTACAATTCATCTCAAGGTATAAATGGTTTTGATTAATAGTAAACTGTAAAATCTACTTTGTAATTTTCCCCAAGAGGAGTAAAAGGTTGTGAAGTGCCTTTAGAATTTTTCGTGACATTTCCCTTATTAATTAAAGGAATTACATCTGTCCCGTCTTCTAAGACAATTTTTAATTCATAGCCTTGAATTGGCCTATCTCCCTCAACTTTCCAACTACTTTCAATTATCTCTGTCAATGTAGAACTTAAAACAGCACAACTTTCTCTTTCGTCTAAACAAATTTCTCCATCAACACACGCAGAGATTAATTTTTGAAGGGGCAGATAATTTTCTCTATAATTCCCGCAGTCTGTAGTGTATTGCAAAAATGACTGGATAAAGCTTTCAACTTCATAACTTTCAACTATTTCTTTTTGCGGATTTCTTAAAGATAAACCGAGAAAAATTAATCCAATGACTGCAACTAAAACTATAATTAGGACAAATCCAATCATCTCTTCCTGCGCCTTCTTAGGAATCATTCTTGAACCTCTTGCCAATCTTTGTAACTTACCAGTATTTTTGCTAACTCACACTTGTCATAAACTTCTCCATTAATTAAATCCTTTCTACACAAAGAAACAAAATTAGAATGTTCTATGTGTATTTCTTTTGATTGTAAATTTATAATATGACAATCAGGATAATTTCCCAAAGTACAGATTACATCTCCTTCAGGATAGATTTTCATTATTTCTATGTTTGTTTCTCTCCCCCAAAAATTATCATATTCATCTATGTTTGTTTTCAGCATCATCACCTTATCAGCATCAATACAATTAGTTTTAAGATTCCCAAATGATTTTCCGCATGAAAACTCTGGAGAATTTGCAATTCTTGTTACAAGAAGCATAGCATTTTTTTCTTCAAGTTCTGTTGCTGATTCTTTTAATCCTGAAAATTTCAAAGTCAACACAAGCATTCCAACCAGCACAAAAAATAATGTAACTGCAAGCAGCATAAACACCATTTGCTGTATTTTTAATTGGGCTCTTTTATTAATCATTTTGATTTATACTCTTCTTAATTTTGATTACCATAATCTACATTCGGCAAAGTTATTTAGATCATTAATTTCATCTGCAGTATCACTAACTAATTTAAGATTTGCAGAACTTCCTAAACTTTCTGCAGTATTTTTTAATTTCAACAAATTCAAATTAGAATTACATCCAACATTAGAAACAAAATTCGCTTTATCTTCATATAACAAGGCAAGGTTCGCAACTCTTTGCATTAATCTTTTCACTTGACATTCATAATCTCCACTATCTGAAAAAATCGCTGCATACATTAAAGAATCATCATTAAAATACATCTTGCTTCCGTCCTTCATCACATATTTCGAATTATAATTAACTTCAATATCACAAGAACCACTAAAACAAATTTCAACAGAATCCTCTCGGCAATTTTCTGTAACAAGATTTTTCTGGTTCAAAAATTCAATTTCTTCTTCAATATCTTCTGGAGCATTCTTGAAACAATATTCTTTTTCAGAAGAAGTCATATAAATTAAATCAGTAACCTTAAACCCTAATTCAAACGGCTTGGCAAAAATGTAGAATGATTTACCTTCAGGATTTTCAGAGAAAATATATTTATTTATGAATCTAACTTTAATATCTGTATTAGTCCATTTGCCAAAGCTCTTTTGCGAGAGGTTTATAATTTGCCCACCAAATTTATTGTCTTCTTCGCATTTTGTGTTAATTCTTGTTTCAACAGGCAGAGTCATTATTGTAGATTTCGCACTTTCAAAACCAATCTCAACAGGATTCAACAAAACACCTATTTCTTTTCCGGTTTTTGCGTCCAGAGCCACCTGCTCTGTGCCGATTAATTTTGAGGTCATAAAAATAGCAAGAAACAAAATAAATGCTCCAGCAATAATTGCAAAAAGCCAAGTAAAAGATATTTGTAAATAACCTTTTTTCATAAAAAGATAAGAAGATTAAGACTTATAAATTTAATCACAAAACTTAAAAAGTATCTAATATTAAAATTTTTAGAGGTGGTGGTACTTCAGAAGCCTAATTCTGAGAAAGCAATGGAAAGTAAAACTGAACCGAGATTTGGTGAAGAATTGAAATCCGAGATAGACTTTTGTAATGAATATTATTTAAATTTGTTAGGTTATAAACCAGAAAAAACTAAACTGCAAATTTTCCAAGAGAGACAATGGAATTCTTTTTGTGAGAGAGTTGGATTGGAAGAAAATTCTTCAGGAGTTTATTTACCAAGGAATCAAACAGCATTTATCAAAGGAGAAAACCCTTTAACTTTGTTCCATGAATATTTTGGACATGGATTGTTTTGTGAGAGAACACAAATAGGACAGAGATTAGTTAATCTAGAAAAAGAACTATTAAAAGAAGAACAGCAGGAGTTTGATGGAAAGGAATTTACATTAGAAGATTTGAAAAAGTTTAGAAAACAAAATCAAACATTTTTTAGTTTGGATAATTTTAGGAAAGAAAATTTAACACAGTATGAATCGTTTGCATTTTGGACAGAATATCTGCTTTCTGAAAAATTAGGAGCTGATGAAAAATTTGGAAGGAGATATGATGAATTTTCTTCTGATGATAAACAATTAGTCGAGGGTGCAATTAATTTTAGTGAGCAGTATGGAGAGTTAGCGACTTTCCATGGATTCGGTTTTTCATGTTTGAAAAGCGAAACATATATAGATGAAAGGAGGTATAAACTAATATGAAACTTGAACAAAGTTTGTATGAAGCAAAACCTGTTGAAAAGCAAGTAGTTTATCAAGTTGGAGATTTGGAAAGTTTGAGTGCTACTGAATTATATTGGATTCCAATTGAGAAATCTACTATGATTAAATTTGGTATGGTTGAAACACCTATGATGAAATCTGGTCCCGTGGCTCCTAGTGCTCCTACACTTAAAGTTAGACCTTTAAGTACTATGGATCTACATATCCATCAAAAAGGAGACCTTATCAATAGTGCTAATATCAAACCTCATGGTGCAAAGGATGGAGAACCACTAACGAATTATGAAGCTTGCATGGCAGATTTATATGCCGGTTTGCTTAAAAAGAAGACACTAATCTTCCCAGACAAGAAATAAGATGGCCTCAAAACTTAATAAAAATGAACTTAGAAAGGAAATCATAAATTTGTATGAGAAGTATTTATCTGGAAAAGATATAATTTCTGAAGCACAAAAATATTTCATGGATTATTCTGGAGCAAAAATGTTCTTAGATGAAACCTTGAATGGTGCTATTGGTTATTTAGAAAATATTGGTTGGGGTTTAAATCCACAGGAAAATATTGCTAAAGAAATTTTTGAAAACCTCCAAAAAGAACAAGATTGATATATTCTTATTGAGTTATATTTTTGCCTGAGCAGAGTGTACCAACAAGCAAAAGAGCACTAATGGTTCGGCCGCACCACTTTTGATGAGGATTTGAACTCTGAGGGGCACTTTTTTATCAAAAATAGTATTAAAATTCTTGAATTTATCTTTCCTAAAAAATCTGAGAAGGTTTTGCAATTAAATTACACTTGTCTGGAAATGGTTTGTTACCATAAGCGTCTTTACATTTAATGTAGAAATTTACTGCTGTGTCCCAATCAGTATAATGGCTTGTTTCGTCTATGTTGTTCATTTTTATCCCGTCTTCAAAAGTATAACTGCAACTTGTTGTGTCGTAAACACATTCGGCTTCTTCATTGGTTAATAATTTTAAATATTTGTCTTCATGATAAACTCTAACAACTAATGGACTTAGAGAATCAGTTTCCACGTCGAAGTTTATTGTTGTCTCGTCGGTGTTTCCTCCAAGGTCCAGACATTTTATAAAATATTCATAGGTGCCTGTGTTAAACCATAATTCTTGAGTGTGTTGGTAAGAATTTGTATTGCCGAACAAAATATAACTGCCTTCTGTTCCAGTGTCGCTGTAATAACATGCTGACTCTCCGTCACTATATCCGGCAGATGTTTCAACTTCCAAAACCACTTGAACAATATCTGTTGAGTCTTTTATTGTTTCTTCATTTGGCGAGATAAAATCAATCACTAAAGGTTTTGTTCCAAGTAAAATAAATCCTTCTTTTGGCTGGCTCTCAGCATTTACATTTTCAGATAAATCCTTGCATCTAAAATAAAATTTATTCTCGAATTCATTTTTCAATCCTGTTAATGTTGTGGTGCAAGGATAAAGCATTTGCACATTCATTTGGAATATGTTTTTTGAGCAGGTAAATGAATTATCCATATTTTCATAATCTTTGTCTAAGTAATCCCATTTGCAATCTGCAGGTTCGTTTGTATAAATTTCTAAGTCAATTGAAGATTGGTCAAATGCAATTGGCATATTGTTTAGTAAGTTTGTTGATACAATTAAAGGCGGTGTTGTGTCTGGGCCTTTTTCCACGCAGTACTTGAACACAAAGTTTGCTGTGTTTGCGTTTCCATTTGCGTCCTGGCATCGCGCGTAAACTTCAAAGTTCCCGTTGTTTTGCAATTTTAATCCTTCTGCTTCAAGTGCTTCTGCTCCTGGCAAAACCATAATTTGAGAGTGGTTGTAAGTGAATGAATTGCTGTTCCCAAAATAAAGATTCATCTTTTCAAAATTATCTTCCCTTAAAATAGAAACTTTACATTGTGCGGGCTCGTTTGTGGTTATACCAAAAGTTAAAGGCGTGAACGCCTCGGCACATCCTGAAGCCAATTCATTGTTCTTCACTTTAACTCCTTTGTCCGGAGGAGAAATTGTATTGTCAGGAGAATAAATATAATTATTTAGCAGCGCATCGTTTAATGGTTTCATCACAGGCGGGTTTACGTCGTTTCTATTAACCCATGTGCAACTTTCTTCACCTGTTCCTGGATTTAATAATTGACAACTTTGTCCTAAACTCCGACACTGGTATTCAGAACAAGGGAGCGCACCTTGCTTATTGCACTTCTCGCAATTGCTTCCACCTGTCGGCGCCTGCCAAGGTTCGCACGTGAATGTTTTTGTTTCTGTGTCTTCTTTTACATAAGTGTTATAAAAAATAATTGCTGCGACGACAATTCCTGCACCATAACCATAAACTTGAAGATTTGTCCAACCACTAAATGCTGCTTGAGAACCCCATGTCGCACTATGAAATTGTTCCATTCCACCAACAAGAAGATTGCCTGCCATAATTCCTCCAACCGCTGCCTTTGATAATGAATCAATTAGTGCTTGGTCGTCAGTCAGAAGCCCTCCAAAAAGTTGAATCCCCATAACAACTATTGCTGACCAATATAGTCCTTGCCAAAGATGTCCTGCTACACCTACACTGGAACTAAATCCTTCTACTGTTGCTCCTTTAAGTGCTTCTGCGTCAAGGACTTTTCCATTACTAAGAGTGGCTACCCCATCTTTTATTGTAACTACTCCTGTCGCACCCCCATCGGCTAATTGAATAGTTGCCCCATCGAATGATTTTAAGTTAGTAGGGATAACTGCTATTTCTGGAGCAATAACAAAATCAATATTAAAAATAAAACTAAAACTAATAATACTTATTACAAGAATTAAAATCTGACTAATAGCCAATGCTCCTCTTTTATCTAACATATATTATTTAAGAATTCTTGTTTTATAAATATTTCATTCATAAAAAAAATTATTATTTAACCTCTTTCCTAATAATTTTTACATCCACAAAATAAGTTTTTCCATCATCAGTATTTGCAGTTATTCTGTAATTTCCATGTCCAGCTTCTTTTAATTTATCCATAAAATCTCCATCTGAACTATCGCTATTAGGACGAGTCATTTTTCCCACAGCGTGATTTCTTTCAGCATGCATTTTAGTTTCTCCTATTAATTCTCCTGCCTCTGTCCAAGTTCTAAAATAAACCTCCCCTTCATAATCATTAGATTTAATACAAACATTCATTGTTTCTTTATCTAAATTAAAAACTTTTTTTCCTAACCCAAAAAATTCATCATCTGAAGAATAATTATTTCCATTCAAATCAACCCATTTATTATATATAATTAAAACTGGTAACCTTAATATAACATTAGCAGTTATTCCCCATGCTGCACTTGAAATAATTCCATCTATTGCATTTCCTTGCGCAAAAGTCCATGTATCTGTTATCCCCGTAGAAGTTCTAGCTGGTGCATTCGCAACTTCATTAAAACCATATATCCTCTCCCAGATTGGTGGAGCTTTTGCAACAGCAGAAACTAATCCACTAAAAGAAATAATCCCAATTACAAGAATTAATATTTGGCCTATCGCAATTACACCTCTTTCGTTTTTCATTTTTATTTTTTAGTTTCTTCAATTTTCTTAACCCTACGATCTCTAGGGTTATCAGGGTTAGCCCAAGTCCATCCTTTGACGGGATGCCATTCTCCATCTTTAAAATAAGCATAATTTTGACGAGGATAACATTCTCCGTTTTCTTCACAATAAAAATTATATTTCATTATTCTTCCCTCTTCTCTAATTTCTCTTTCTTTAGCATCCCTATGGTAACCTGGTTGTGCAAATTTAGGTAGAGTATCTAATACGGAAGAACATCCTCCAACTAACAAACCAACACCTAAAACCGCGGGTATAATAATTTTATTTACTAATGCTTTGTTCATATAAGAAGTAGTAAATAGTTATTTATAAATATTGTGAAGGAAATAATTAGCGAGAGATAATCTCAATATCTTTTGGCGCAGGAACCCACACCCCATTTCTTGTAGGAATTAAAATAATTCCATTTTCTATTTTAGTACGATAAAGTGTTCTTTCAGGACTCATATAAGTATATCCTCCTTGGTTAAGATTAAATATTAAAACTCCATATTGTTTTCGATTAAGTTGCATTATCATCTGTTGGTGTTCCTCTTCTCTTACTTCTCGTGCGAAATTATCTTGAAGAAAGGCAGGAACTCCTGGTCCTGTACAACCACTAATAGAACTTAAACCAAACAACATAGAACCAACTAACAAACCTGTTGTCAAACGACTTGGTTTCCCATTTCTCACCTCTTGTGAGTCTTTAGTCATGTTTTTTAGAAATTGAAGAAGTATTTAAGGTTTGTTATAGAGTAGAATTTGAAAAATAAAAAAGGACTTTAAAGAGTTCATAAAAGTTATTCTTCCATTTTAGAACAATCTAATATTAAAGATTTAACCTTCTCTAAATTTTCTTGTTCTCCTCGAACAAGCAAGATAATCATATTCTTAGTATAAATAACATCTATGTCATAATCATCATTCTTGAAATGATCAGTTTCATTTACTCTTCCGCTCACGGATTCTCCATCATAAATTCTATCATCAATATCTAATTCGTTCAATATATTATTAAATATTTTTATAAAAAGTTCTGATTTCTCTAACCAAAAAGAACTTCTTTTGTCTTCTTCATTATTTCCAAGTCCGATTAATTTTAGAGTTTTCATTTTTTACTAAAAGACCCTTAGAAATTTTCTAACTCATTATGAACTTTTTTTATTAAAGAAATTCTATCTATTTCTTTCATAGCCTTAGAATTTTCTATATCTGCTAACTCAAAGATAATTTTATCTAATTCTTTTTTTATCTTAAATTCATCTATTGAAAGTAATCTTATTGACATATCCCCTGCTTCTTCACCAAGTTCTTCTCTTGAAGAAATATCCAGTCCCTCCCAACTATCTATTATTTCTTTTAAAACTTTTATAACATATTTTTTAACTTCTTCAGATATTTCTTTACCTTCCTTATCCTTACTAATTATTTCTTGATATTCTTTATCAAATTTTTCAATTATCATAAAAAAAGAAAGAAAAAGGAGATTTATAAAATCTCCCTTTAAAATAAAAATTTGTTTTTAATTTAACATTACCAAGATTTTTTGTCTAGTAATTTATTCTTACCTAAAGCTATTTCTTTTCTAGAACCATGTCCATCTGGATGGAAAGTGTATATGTCTCTTAGTAATCCGTAGTCAGTATTCAAAACTAAAGAATTTTTACCAATTTTCTTAATTGTTAAATCTCCAGGAAGAGACACTCCTACTTTTAGTTGTTCAACCATTCTTACCTTGTCAGCTTTCATTAAAGGAGTTTCCACCATCCCAAAACTACCTAAATTTCCGAGAGGACTTCCCTTAGTTCCATAATATAAAACACTTGCACTCAAACTTTCTAAATCTCCAACTTGATAAACTCTCAATTCTTCAAAAGGTCTGGCTTCATACAAACTTTGTTCAAGTTTCATTATTCTATACCTCCTTTCAACTCTATAAAACTTTCGTTATGCAAAAAATAAAAAAGGCCCTTTTAATGGAGCTTTAAATTAATTATTGAATATATTTATTTCCTTTTGCAGTTATAGCCCAAATTTTATCTTCTTCATAAACTAAGCCTTCATTTTGCAAATTAGCAAGGATTTTAATTACATTATTTTCATCAAGATTGGATTCCATAACAATATGATCTATGTTACCTGGTTCTTCGTTACATGCTTTCAATACTTGGAAATATTTTTTAAATTCCATTTTAGAGTTGAAAATAAAAGAGCCCCTGCAGAGTTCAAACCCTCGTCAAAAGTGGAGCTCGGCCAAACCGTTAGTGCTCTTTTGCTTGTTGGTACACCCTGCTCAGGCAAAAATATAACTCAATAAGAATATATCAATCTTTTGTTTTTTACTTTTTGTCTATTCTCCAATTTTTTAATGGCTTCGTTAAATCTATTATAGGCACGCCGTATTCTATTTTCGAACTATGGTCAACAATCTTTAACTTTCCTAATCCAATTGGATGGTGAGTGATACCTATAGTTTGATTAGCATTGCTTAAAAGTTTGTTATATTTGGTAGGATTTATAAGACGTATACTTCCAACTTTAGGACTCATTAAACCTCCTCCAATTTTTTCTCCAGGCATCTTCACACCACTACCATAACCCAAAACAACAGCACTCAAACTTTCTAAATCTCCAACTTGATAAACTCTCAATTCTTCAACAGGTCTTGATTCATACAAACTTTGTTCTAATTTCATTATTCAATACCTCCTTTCAACTCTATAAACTTTTCGCTTTGTGAAAGAACATGAGAATAATTAACCAGTTCATTAAAAGTTAAAATCTTGTCGCCGTTTCTTAAAGCCAATGCATTTGTCAAAAAAGTTTTAGCAGACCTTAAATTCTTTTCTTGAAGATGTTCTCCTAAGGAGTCATCTCTCGCTCTTTTCATTTCACTTTCATATTCTTGTAAATTAAATCTAATTGCTTCTTCAGTTATAGGCTGATTAATAATTTTTTGTTCCATTTCTTTTTGATAACTTTCACTACCACTAATTAAACTTCCAACAATAATCGGGTCTGTAATCATTGGATTTAAAACTTTAATCCCTTTTTGAATTTCCTTAAGAGAATAAGCCCGAACATCAATCCACTCATCATATATTGGTTTAATATCATTTGAAACCACAAACAAATCAATATCTGAAAAAGGCTTTCCTGAACCAAAATGGGATATCAAAGGAGTTCTATCCAATTTCTCCCCAAAAATATCTTGAGATAATTTTAACAACCTTTTTTTATCTTGTACTCTCGCTAAACTAAATTCGTAGAAAGTTGCTAGGTTCCCATACTGCTTACTAAAATTAATTGCGCTATTAATTATCTGTTTATCATCTGAAGAAAATGTATTATACCTTTTTTCAAATTCACAATTCATGTTTAATTCTTTAGAAAGTAAATATTCTGTCCAAATCGCAAACAATTCATACTGAGCCAAGTTCTCTTTTCTAAATTTATCCAAATTCAAAAATGTTTGATTTTGTTTTCTAAACTCTTTTAATTCTTCCAATGTAAACTCTTTTCCATCAAATTCTTCTTTTTCAACATCCAATAATTCTCTTTCCAAACTAACCAACTTTCTTCCTGTTAAAGATTGCTCACAAAATAATCCATGCCCAAAATATTCATGAAATAAACTTAAAGGGTTTTCTCCTTTTAGGGATGCTGTCTGATTTCTCGGTAAATAAACTCCAGATGAATTTGAATCTAATCCTGTTTGCTGTGTAAAATCAAACCAGTCTGAATTTGGAACAGAGTGTAAAGAAGTTTGTTCTGGTTTGTAACCCAACAAATTTGAATAATAGTCATTACAAAAATCTATCACGGATTTAAATTCTTGAGCCGACGGCGGTTCAGTTTTACTTTCCATTGTCTTCCCAGAATTAGGCTTCTGAGGTACCAACACCTCTTAATATTTAAGAATACAAGGTCTATTTAAGATTTTCTATATTCTAGTTTTTTACTCTCAAAACCCTTTATACCCAAGATAATTTGGTTTTTCTCCACAATCTCCAACTGAAATACAAACTTCGTTTTGTCTTTCTTCCCACGAAGCATCAAGACATTCACAA
>Ga0208769_1000829_pt1 | contig 14474 bp, 18 predicted proteins | sample AntAceMetag02UKC_FD_184768 | JGI IMG/M metagenome (GOLD analysis project Ga0208769, IMG submission 184768) | Saline lake microbial communities from Ace Lake, Antarctica- Antarctic Ace Lake Metagenome 02UKC (SPAdes) (version 2) | ecosystem: Environmental > Aquatic > Non-marine Saline and Alkaline...
TAAACTCACTTTTTGCTTTATTTTTTCATTATAAAAAATATAGCTATCCGTTCTTTTTATCCATCCCCAGTAAGAAACAATAGCACAAGCATCTTTATAATTGAGAAAATCTTTTTTATAAATCTTGTTTAATCTTCTTCTTATCCGCAAAGAATTTCTTTTTCTCAACGTTGTTTTATGCCGATAAAATCTTAAACCTAAAAAATCAATGTCTCTACTTTTTATTGGAAATACTTGCCAATTGTTTTTTATTTTCAAATCAATTATATAAAGATATTCTTCAATCTTTAGTTTTACTTTGTGCAACTCTTTTTTATTTCCTCCCAAAATAACAATATCATCAACATATCTTATATAATATTTAACATTAAGAACTTCTTTTATATAATGATCTAAATCTTGCAGAAAAAAATTAGAAAACCATTGGCTTGTATAATTACCAATCGGTAAACCATCATCGGCACTATCCAATATTTTGTTTATTAGCCATATGCAATTTTTATCTTTAATTTTTTTATAAAACATATTCTTTAATATGTTGATATTTATAGATGGATAAAACTTGGTTATGTCTGCCTTAAAACAATATTTTGTATTTTTATAATCTTTATCAAGCCATTTACGAATAATTTTTTGGCCATAGCTTGTTCCTCTTCCTGGAACACTTCCACAAGTGTATTTATACATGCCTTTTAAAATTATATCTTGAATTTGCAATATCAATGCCCAATGAATAATTTGGTCTGGATAAAATCTCGGTTTATAAATTATTCTTTCCTTCTGGCTCGCTCCATCTAATATTTTTTTAATTTCATACGGCGATGGAACATACGTCTGGTTTTTTAGCATCGCCTGTATATCAGAAATTGTTTTATCTAAATACTGCAATCTCTTTTTGACATAGTTCCTGCTTCGTTTTCCAAGCGACGCTTTCATAACTGCAAGTTTCACATTCTCATATTCATAAATTTTTTCATAAATATATCCGACTCTTTTCATGTTTTCCTTCTTATTAGCCTCATGGGTTTTCGAGATACTCCTACTAAACCATGCTCTTTACGGCCTAATTTTCACCAAGCGGTGAGGATTATAAAATGCAATACAATGTTTTTATTCTAATAAGAGTCTGCCCACCGATATTGATGTTCGCATTCGACGACGAGTTGTTCAAGTTCCAGTTCGACAAACCAGCATTCGACCTGTTATTCCAGTTCCCGCCGACAATGGCAAGCGCGCATCTTATAACCCTGTCAATTTACACTCCAAACCTTGGGGGGGGACCCCCAAACCCCCTAAAGAGCGGCTTTAAGAAGCCGCCCACCGAAATAGATGAACGCATACGACGCCGAGCCGTGCAAGTGCCAGGACGACAAACCAGCAAACGACCCGGAACCCCAGTCCCCGCCGACAACGGCAATTCGCTGACCAGCAGCCCGATAATAATAATCACAATAATATTTATTATAGTCTCCGCCGGTCACACTTATCGGTAAACTTACGTCTGGATGGTCAGCATCATGTCCCGCCTCAACAAAATAACCGTTCACGTTGTGATTGACATAGCTCAACTGTTCATAAGGACTGGCGAATAGATTAGAGGCATAGTCTGTGGGGTTATCACAAACCCACGCCTGATTATCGTTGATATTCACGCCGTCAATGAACTGCCACACACTCCCCCACGGATTTTCAATTCCCCGATAAGAGAAACTTTGTTTGCCATCTGTTCCGGTTGGCCTACCGCTGGTGGCGCCCAAAACACTTGACCAGCCGCTAATTTGTCCTGTGTTGTAAAGGTAGTTGCCGGTGGTGATATTTACCGCTGCCCCATCGAAACTAATCGCCTTGTTTGAGGCATCATGCACGTCAATGCTGGTAATCGTGCGTCCATAAAATACCTGATTACCACCCTGGCTCGTTCCTGTGCTGACAGTCTGTCCAACCTCGTAATAGGCTGCGGTTGCGTTTGAGACGATAACCCGGTTGGTTCCGCTCTCCGTGACAGTTGCCAAATCAGAGCTTGAGTAACGTCCATCAACAAAACCACGTGCAATCGACTGACTACCGAGCGTTGCAAATTCGATGTAAAACAACGTCTGCAACAGGTCGTATACATGTACATCAAGCTGATAATATGCGGTTCCATTGGCTTCCGCATAATCACGGAACTCTACAATATTTTTATTGACTAGCGGAGATTTTCCACTCTTGCTCTCCAGCTTTGTGCCGTCATCCGACAGACTGGCGTTGTATGCACCAACGTCAATATAATCCAATTCAACGCCATTGACAAAATCCCAGAAACACTTTGGGAGATAATAACCGCTGTGCTGATAACGGCTGACCGCCCGCACCCACGGAGAGTTGGTTTTCTTGATGTAACATTTTGGGATGCGGCGGAACACGTTTCCATAATCATCAGTCACAGTGCTGATGTCTTTATACACCTCTGCGCTGTCGAAATCATTCGTAACTGTATAAGCGCCGACTCCAGCCACCGCTGTAAATCCAACGGAATCATCGGTGCGAGTTAAGGTTGGATTGCTCGCTTTATCCCATGACACACCATAGATTTTGTTTTCTCCAATAGGCGACCCTTTAGATTTATTTCTAAACATTAGTGTCATTCTTTTTGTTCTACGCATATTCCACCTACCTTATAATCGTTTTGTTATAAATTTCATATCTATGTTTTTTGTAATTTGATTTACAGGTGAAGCACTATTTCCTTGACGCGCTTTAATATAATCCCATGCGAAAAACGATTCTGCATCAAGACTATATCCTCTGGCATAAGAACCAGTTGTAATACTAAGTTCTGCACTAGAAGAATCATACATTGGATAAAAAGTTGTATTATCATCTGAAACTAAAAAAGTTATTTCTGAAGCTGTCAAATAACTTCCGGTTACAATTACACCAACAAGTGTGTTTTCGTTCATTAATATGGAATTCGTTTGGGACTGCCCAATCACGAAACTCCCCGTAATTACATCTCTCAAAGCCATTTTTATGCTCCTTTTCGCAAAATAAGGCAAATTATGAGGTTTATGACCTGTTTTGTCTTAAAACTCATAAAATGCGAATTTTATGCTGTTTTCTAAGTCATAATGACTAATCAATCATTATGTTTAATTTTTCACATTGATCTTGTAAGACCACCTTTTAATGTTATCGGGTGTTGCGACACAATTGGCATCGCTCCGGTATTCATACGTCTCTTAACCTCGCCTGTAAAGTCTTTATTACCAGCACCATTCAATCTGGGCGCAGCACTACCACTGATAAACACATTAATAGAACTGCCAGAATGTGTCAAAGTTGCATAAGACGAATCTAATCCAAAAGCAGATGGACTTTTCCCATCTAGTCTCAAAAGACTTCCGGTCTTGCTTACCTGAAGCATGGCTTGATCATCAGTTTGTCCTGCTGAAGATTTTATTGTGTACCAAATTTCATCAGCATCAATACATGTTACAGTTATCGTATTGCTAGAATAAGTGTACAATTCTACTGGAACTGTGCTTATAATCGGTTCTGACGCAGTTTGCACACTTGAAGGAGTCAATGTTCTATAAAGATAAGTCCAAATATCTTCTGTTGTAATTGCTCCGCTATCTATTGCACTTCTAATATCTGCAAGTGTTGCAGGTAGTGTTGTTTCAGTATCTTCAACAATATCATCAATTTCAAAATTCTCCATACCAATACGAATTATAACATCTTTGAAATCAGATTGATCATCAATATGAGGAACAATCTGAATCAAGAATTCTGTTTTAGTCGGATAGTCTGTAAAATATAATTTGTAACATCCATCAAAGGCCGTAACTGCCCAACTATAATTAGAAGGATCAATAATGGCATTAGTACGACCATTCGCCACAGTAATAGTTGGGTCTTTGGTGTAATTAGCAAGCCTTCCGTCTGTATCAGTTGAATAGACGTAAATATATTTCGTATAGCTCATTTATCACTCCTTTCTATATATCTATAATAAACTTTTTAAACTAAAATTAGTGCTTATAATGAACATTATACTTACTAGATTTTCACCCACCCATACACACCAGGCGCCCACACGTTGGCATCAATCGTTGTTTCCCAGTGAGCATCTTTGTAACTCACCTGATCGCCCTTGTTGTAGGCATCGTGTCCGCCTGTCGGCTGTACCCACTCAGGGAATTCACCTTGCGCTTCATAATATTTCTTGAACAGCGCCTTTGTGATGTCGGGTGTCCAGTCTGATTGCGTAGCGTGCGCTTGCACCACTTCATACAAGTTTTTATCTTCTGAATATAAATACACCTCGCCGATTTTGACCTTTACGCCCACTTTCCAGACTGGCTTTGACACGATTTCTTTCAGCTTCGCAATCACATCAATTGCCGTTTTGCTCTGCGTGGCATAAGCCACCACATCATCGTGATATTTTTCTTTGAGCAATTCGACTTCGGTATCGTCAAGCACAACCGTTATCAGCGTGTCATCTTCCTGATAGGCCGTCAAAATTGTTTGCATTGATTCTGCGTTACTGTCTGCAAAACTACTCAGCGGCACACGTTTTTTTTCGTTGCCGACCAGGACATCTTTCTCGACAATCTCTGGTGATTTCTCGGTAATAAATTCAGCAAACTGATTGAACTCTGGCACTGCTTCATTAATTATTTTCATGCTGTTGCTCCTTTTTTGATAAGCCGCCCACCGATATAGAGGTTCGCAATCGACGACGAGTAGTGCAAGAACCAGCCCGACAAACCAGTATCCGACCCGTAACTCCAGCGCCCGCCGACAAAGGCAATTCGCTGACCAGCAGCCCGATAATAATAATCACAATAAAATTTATTATAGTCTCCGCCGGTCGCACTTATCGGTAAACTTACGCCTGGATGGTCAGCATCATGTCCCATGTCAACAGCATATCCATTTGTGTTTTCGTTTACATAACCCAATTGTTCATAAGGACTCGCAAACAGATTACTGGCGTAGTTTGCAAAGTCATTACAAATCCACGCCTGATTATCGTTGATATTCACGCCGTCAACGAACTGCCAAAGGCTCCCCCACGGATTTTCAATCCCGCGATAGCAACAACTCTGTTTCCCATCTGTTCCGGTTGGCCTACCGCTGGTAGCGCCGAGAACACTTGACCAGCCCGAAATCTGACCGGTGTTATATAAATAATTTCCAGCGACGATATTTGCAACCGCCCCGTCAAAACTAATCGCCATGTTTGAGCCATCATACACATCAATCGATGTAATCGTGCGCCCGTAAAAAATCTGATTGCCACCCTGTGACGTACCGACACTGATTGTTTGCCCAACATCGTAATAGGCTGCGGTTGCGTTAGCGACGATAACCCGGTTGGTTCCGCTCTCCGTGACAGTTGCCAAATCAGAGCTTGAGTAACGTCCATCAACAAAACCACGTGCAATCAACTGACTATCGAGCGTTGCAAATTCGATGTAAAACAACGTCTGCAACAGGTCGTATACATGTACATCAAGCTGATAATATGCGGTTCCATTGGCTTCCGCATAATCACGGAACTCTACAATATTTTTATTGACTAGCGGAGATTTTCCACTCTTGCTCTCCAGCTTTGTGCCGTCATCCGACAGACTGGCGTTGTATGCACCAACGTCAATATAATCCAATTCAACGCCATTGACAAAATCCCAGAAACACTTTGGGAGATAATAACCGCTGTGCTGATAACGGCTGACCGCCCGCACCCACGGAGAGTTGGTTTTCTTGATGTAACATTTTGGGATGCGGCGGAACACGTTTCCATAATCATCAGTCACAGTGCTGATGTCTTTATACACCTCTGCGCTGTCGAAATCATTCGTAACTGTATAAGCGCCGACTCCAGCCACCGCTGTAAATCCAACGGAATCATCGGTGCGAGTTAAGGTTGGATTGCTCGCTTTATCCCATGACACACCATAGATTTTGTTTTCTCCAATAGGCGACCCTTTAGATTTATTTCTAAACATTAGTGTCATTCTTTTTGTTCTACGCATATTCCACCTACCTTATAATCGTTTTGTTATAAATTTCATATCTATGTTTTTTGTAATTTGATTTACAGGTGAAGCACTATTTCCTTGACGCGCTTTAATATAATCCCATGCGAAAAACGATTCTGCATCAAGACTATATCCTCTGGCATAAGAACCAGTTGTAATACTAAGTTCTGCACTAGAAGAATCATACATTGGATAAAAAGTTGTATTATCATCTGAAACTAAAAAAGTTATTTCTGAAGCTGTCAAATAACTTCCGGTTACAATTACACCAACAAGTGTGTTTTCGTTCATTAATATGGAATTCGTTTGGGACTGCCCAATCACGAAACTCCCCGTAATTACATCTCTCAAAGCCATTTTTATGCTCCTTTTCGCAAAATAAGGCAAATTATGAGGTTTATGACCTGTTTTGTCTTAAAACTCATAAAATGCGAATTTTATGCTGTTTTCTAAGTCATAATGACTAATCAATCATTATGTTTAATTTTTTAAGTTGTTCTTGTAAAACCACTTTTTAACTCTATCGGTTTTTGTAATACAATTGGCATCGTTCCAGTATTCATACGCCTTTTAACTTCGCCAGTAAAATTCTTATTTCCAGCACCTTTCAATCTTGGTGCAGCACTACCACTAATGAATATAACAACAGAACTGCCAGATTGTATTAAGGTTGCATAAGAAGCAGTTAAGCCAAGCGCAGAAGGACTCTGCCCATCAAGTCTTAAAAGACTTCCCGTCTTACTGACTTGAAGCATAGCTTCGTCATCAGTTTGTGATGATAAAGATTTCATTGTAAACCAAATTTCATCAGCATCTGCGCATGCAACTGTTATTGTATTACTAGAATATGTAAACATTTCCATAGGCACTTTACTTATAACTGAATCAGACATAAAAACCTCCTTTACTTTATTATGGTGTATTCTATATAGATAGATTAACCTACGTAAGTTAATCTATCTATACAAAAAACACCATTTTAACATCAAAAATTCAAAACCAAATAAAATAAACATTTTATGTTATTTTTTCGTTTTCTTCAACTTCTACAATATCAGGAGTCCAGACAGGTTCTTCTCCAAGTTTTCGTATTTGAGCTATCAATCTATTAATGCCAGAAATCAATCTGACAATTTCTCGTTTATTACATAATGCGCCTACTTCTAAATCATAAACCTTCTTTTCTAATCTGTCTATCTGTTCTTGTAGTTGGTCAAGCATTTTGCTCGCAGCTTCAGTAATTTTTATCGTAATATCTGCGTCAATTTTTTTGTTCTCTTTTTTAGATCGAACTATTTGAATTATAATTGCGCTCAAACCTGGTAAAGAACCAATAATGGCGATCCAAATTGCTAAATTATTTTCCATTTCGCCATCCTTCCCCAATATTACGATATAATACCAATAAGAAAATTGTTATAACTGCATGAAGTCGTAATCCGCTAGACCACCAAGAATATTGTCCATTAGGCCACCATTTAAACATAATAGATAAATAAAAAATAATAAGATGGATTAACCAAGATAATTCCGGAATAGCTATCATCCATGTATTATTGTTTTTATTCATCCATCTTATTCCAAAAATAAATGCAATACATGCTAGTATAAGGGATATTGTTTGCGATGTATTCATAAACAATCCTCCTTATCTAACGACTATTTTTCCAATTTCAGTAATTTTATTTTCTAAAATATTTAATTTTGCAGATTTTTCAGCAATTCTTACTTCTAAAATTTTTCTTGCCGCTTCACATTCGCCTGGAATTTCAGGAACTTCTGGTTCTATGATAATATTTTCACCAATTAATTCTTCTAATGAACAATGGAATACATTTGCATCAAATGATTTACTACCATTCACACCAAATAGATCCCATCCATTCGCATAATATTTCTTTAACCATTGGCTAATTCCATATTTAGGATACCATACATTTGCTGCATATTGCCACATTTGATACGCATCCCATTCTTGTGGAACTTTTGGTTGACTTGCTTTTGTATAATGAGCAACCCATAGATTGTATGAACCCATCCAGCCCAAAATTTTTGCAGGATCTTTACCTTCATTTTTTAATGGTGCTCTCAAATAACCATTCATAAACCATTCAGCAGTATAGATTTTTGGTTTCTTATTCGTCAATGGTTGAATTCTATTACACCAATCTTGTGCTCTCCAAGCATAATCTGAAGCACTATTAATATCTCTTTCTTCTACATCTAATGCATATAGAACTGGTTCATATTGTTCAACAATATTGAACAAATATTCTACAGCAGTTTTTGGAGCAACATCATCTTTCAACCAATGGTAAACTCCAATTGGCATACCTACAGATTTTGCACCTTTTAAATTTTGAATCAATTTACTATCGGTAAACATTTTACCAGCCCAACTATCTGTGGCCTTTGTAATTACTAATTGAATAGCACCATTGTCAAAATCTTTTAATTTTTTCCAATCAATATCTCCAGTCCAATGAGATATGTCGATTGCAGCATTTCTTGCAATATTATTAGTCATGCACATATTCCTCCAGTTTAGCCCCTGCAATTTCTGCAAGGGCTATATTGTCAAACTATTTAATCTCGGTAATTGTACCTTTTATCAATCCTCCAAGTAAACGAATTTCATAGAGCTTTGGAGGAGAATTATAATCATCAAAACCATCATCGTCAATGACTTCTGGTTCTTCAGGATCGGGAATTATTACTGGAGGAATTACCACCACTGGTTCATCATCAATAATAAATCTGCTCCAAACTCTAGTTGAATCATAAGCATATCTACCATAATCATATTCCCACCAAAAAGGAAGACCATATTGATCTAATTTACGTGGAAATCCACCAGGATTTGAAAGTAATAAATCACAATCTGTAAGAAGTAACATTGCAGCATTTTTAGAACCTACTTCTTTCATCCAATTATCCCATTGACCACCAGCAACTCTAACTATTGGTTTAGTTTCAAAATGAATACGTGAAGTAAGATAATCGCAATATTCACGAATATTATCTAAATCTAATCTTGTACTCCCTGCTAAATTATCAAAAATATTAATAAGAATTGGGATATCATTTTGAAAATGAGGATTTAACTCTGTCAGTTTTTCATAATGTTTTGAAGCTAATTCTTGAATATTGTATTCATTCCCCATAAGGAATGGTTTCAACATCAATCCTCTTTTTTCAGAACTACAATCCATAAAATGATCATCAAATTGAACATCTCTATTCATACCTTCCATTGCTAGAAAGTATGTAAATTGAGTTGAAGATGATGGAATTTCAGGAAACATGTTCCATAAAGTACCACGTTTAAAAGTCATAAAATCTCCTTTTTATTTAAAGATTATTATTTAGTAATATTTAACAAAGATTCGCTTTCCAATGTAGCTATTCTTAAAGATTCTACTTCTAATATAGAAATTTTTTCTTCTAAGCTTTTATCAGGAACTACCGCATCATCTTTTTCATCGTGCGCCGCTAAAATGTCATACGAAAGTTGGAACTCCGCCTCTGTAGGCTGTCGTGTCCAATCCCAATCAATTGATAAATCTTTTGAAATCCGCACATTCTCAATAGGTAGACCGTCTTTTAGCTGTGCCTGCAAGCGAAGAATATCAATTTTAGGTGCACTGTATTCGTACGCTGGTTCAATTTCTATTGATTCTTCAATAGGTTTTTCGTCTATAAAATCAGTCATTATTTTCTCCTTTATCCAATCGCAAGTCCTCCGTTAGCAGTCGTGCCACCAACGGTTCCTTGACACTTAGAGGCTCCTTGAAGAAATGCGTTGTAAGTGCTTTCATACTTTTTGCCGGTTACTGTAAACGCCCCAAGAGTATAGCTTGAAAGGATATGCAATATGGATAGATATTGTGCACTCGCAAAAGCAGTAACTGTGATATCTGCTAAAAGAGTGTGTGTTCCTCCTGCAGCTCTAATTTGTCCGCCATATAGAGATATCATATGGTTTCCTGCAGACCCTGATATGTTATAAGCATGATTAACACTTATCCTCCCGCTGTATATTGCATAGATATGATAATGAGTACACGCACCAAAATCACAAAGGTCATTTATATCTATATAACTTCCAACTCCGAGGGAATATACCCCATATGAAGATGCTACAAATTTAAATCCTGATACATGCCATTGTGTATGTATATAACTTGCGGTAATACAGACAGCGCTGTTGATTATAACATTGGCGGGCGTTGTCGTATCTCCTGTCAAAGTAGGGGCATTTGACCTATCTATGATTAATATTTATTTATCGGTAAGAGTAATAGTTCCTTTCAATAATGCTATATCTGATTTCATTATGTCATAACCAACCAGTTTAGCTTCTAATGCTTCGATTTTTTCTTCAAGTGTTGCTACTGTTTCTTCGGTTGGATCATGCGCCGCTATCAATGCCTGTACTTCCGGCATATCCTGAATTTCTTTACCGTCTACTCCCCACACGATACCATCAGAGTTTACACCGCCAATTTCAAAACCTGCCGATACGATTTCTTCATGTAATTTATAAACGTTTATCATGCTCTTATACTCCCATCGAATACACACTTCCCGCCTGCTCCCGTAAATGTAACGGTGCCGCTTATTGCTATTTCTAGCGGCGCTATATAATGGTATCCTATCGGCACTATATCTACTAGGCGACAATTCAAAGTAACGCCCACTGTTGTGGCTCCTACTTGGTATAAATTAGTTACAGATGATTTAGTAGCCGTTGTTGTAATACTGTCTAACCCCATTGAAATTAATGCAATCTCTACGTTATTATAGTCAAGATAGTGCAATAGATTTGTTAATATAAAATCTTCTTCTACTCCTATTACGAATTCGACTTTATTCGCAGTATTACCACCCATCTGGCGCAAAGTATTTGTCGAATACGTATAGTTAGTTTCATATTTAAAGTAAAATAATTTTTCTCTCCGGTTGTAATAATTCCACAAAAATCGTTTCAATTCAGAATCTTCGCATTGTCCAGTCGTTCCGGTTATTCTGACTGTACCAATATATAAAAGGTCGTTATCATCATCCGAAACGAGTTGACCATTAACCCATACAATATCGGTTGCTCTGGTCGTATCATCTGTCCAGATTTCTAATGTTTCCGATAACGTATTATCAATAAATACATCATAATTATAGTTTGCCGTTAATCCCGATAAGCTATAAGTTTGAACGGAACTAATCTCAACATTCCCGGACGGAAACGTGATTTTGTTTCCATTGAACGGATGCAAATAAATATCAGTCATAGCGGTAGCATCTGCGGTTGGGGTTGGGTCGGTTGCATCTGACGAAAGAATTGCTTCAAACACTGTAGCCCTTGCACTTGCTTCGCTAGTCCAATCTGTACCATCAGATGTCATGATATTTCCTGATGTACTAGGTACTACATTAGGTACATCATGTGAATCTACAGTTGATTTAGCTGTTAGGAATTTAGCATCATCTGTTCCAGTATCTAATTCTGCTCCTGTAGCTTTAACGATTGTTGCAGCAGGAAAAACAGATGAAGCGCTAGTAATATGTCCAGTTGAATCCAATATAATGGTTGGATTTGAATAACTTCCAGAAATTACACCAGATTCATCATGATTTACAGTTATACTTGATGCGGAAATATCGTTGTTTAATGTAATTCTACTTCCAGAAATAAAGTTTGAATTAATAATTACTTTTGAACTTGATGTATCATTATCTAATAACATTCCGCTTCCAGCTGTAATCAATAATTCATTTGATAAAGCTCCACTTAATTCTGAAACAATATACTTTTCTGAACTAGAAGCAAAACTATCTAAAGTTGAACCACTAGTAATAATTCCACTTCCAGAAATAAAAGTAACTTCCCCATCATTTCCAGCAATTGAAATTTGGTCAGAACTTGTAGCATTCATCCAAACAAAAGAACTTCCATTATATTTGAATAAATATTCTCTGCTTTCTTGTAAATCATGATTCGTAAGATTTCCCAATGAACCAGCATCATCTACTTTTTGTAACGATTTTGCACCTAAACTATTTATATTTAATGTAACCGTTCCATTACTTGTAACATCTAGATTTAATGATATTACTAAATCAGTTGAATATGAAGCAATGTCATCCACAACAGTTGCAAGATAAGTATTTGCTGAATCATATATTCCGTCAACAGGAACAATATAACTTTTTGAATTTAATGTAACAATTGAAGCACTTGTATCACTAGCAAAAGTATCTAAAAGCCCCATATTTGATGTGGCACTAATTCCTGCTAAATCCGCTCTAAACGTTGAAAATAATGAAGAACCATCTGTTACTGCGGAATAGGTTTTCATCCCTAAAAATGCCGTATTTGTAGGCATATTAGATTCCTCCTTTCGTTAAACTGTAAAGTCCAAATCTTCTAAACTAACGCCATCCATTTCCCATAAATATTTACCATCATGAGTCCACAATGCAATAAATTTGGCAATAATAATTTTATTATTGTCAATCACTATGGCTACTTTTGGAATAATTACTGTCGCAATTCCAAGCTTATAAACCATACTAAGAACTGAATCTATAGAAACTGTTTTAATATCTATACCAACTATAAAATTTTTTGTCTGTGATAAGACAGTAGTTATTTGTATTTTTTTCAAAGATATAGCTTGATCTATTCTTGTTGTTAAACCAAAAAGATTTTCGTCAATAGTTATTCCAATTTCTTTCAAACTTATTGTTACCCCTAATCTTAATTCAGTTTGAAGTTTAGTTATCGCTATTCCAATTTTAGAAATATTTATAGTATTAAACCATGAAGCTGTAATAGCAATCAAGTCAGTTACAAAAGAAAATGCTCTTGTATTTTTTACATACAATATAAAATCATGTTGTTGATTTGACATATTTTCACCTTCTTATTCTATTAGTTTGACATTGAAAAAGTTAAAGCATCAATATCAAATAATACAGTAGTATCATCTTGAACTGTTTTAGCAACTGGAAGTGCTTCAAAGAAATAAATATTTCCAGTAGTTTCAGCGTCAGCCAAGAAAACATATGTAATAGTTCCCCAAGAAGCACTACTTTCAGCAAATTCTATTGCGATTTTGTTTGTCAAAGCGCCAGTTGCAGCAACATTAAAACTTGTTGCTTTAGTATTAATAACCTCAACTCTAGCATAAGCGCCGCCAGATGGTTCGGTTACCGTTGTACCTGTAGTATCAACAGTTATAACTCCAGTAGATAAACCAAGCCAATATGAAGATGGTGGCGTATAAGCAGTTGCTCCAAGATTATAATCCAAAATTTTATTTGCACTTACATATGTAATAGACATTATTTTCTCCTTTTATTTTTATTATCCACCATTACGACCAATAATTAAAACATTGCATGTTGCCGGTCTAAATTCTTTCCCAGCACTATCGATAATTTGTGGTTGCATTGTATATTTTCCTTCTAATTCTTTAGTGTACGAACTAGAAATACTAGCAGTAAATTGATTTACTGGACTAGCAGATACAGAAATATCTGAACCAGAAACAGTAAGAGAAGCATAACTATAATTTCCATAAGGACTAAAAATTACGCTACACGTAGAAGCACCTAAATTTACTAAAGCACTATCAGAATCCAATACAGTAAAAATTAGTTCTTGATATGTTCCAGCAATAAAATCAAATGGATCTAATTCCGTAGTATCAAAATAATCAAAACTATTCGCCATCATCCTCCTCCTTATTAGAAATTTCTTCTATTCTTTTAAATTCTTGAATTCCTGCTTGAAGTAATGCAATTGCATTCGCCATATTTATTATATTTTGAAATCCTTTTACTTCAATTTGAGATAATAAATTAAATCCTTGTGTTACTTGTTCAACAGCTTTTTCATTTGCTTGAAACATTTTATTTTCCTTTATTAATAATAACTTGTCAATATTCCATAAGTAAATACAAAACTACGAGCAACATTATTGTAATCATATATTGTAACAGTTCTACTATCTCCAGAATTTCCACCAGCATAAATAGGACCATTAAAATAAGTAATACTTCCATGAGTAACAGTATTAATAAAATTAGACGTACTGCTTACTTGGAAAGCTCCTAAAACACTAACTCCAGCACTAGATACTATAAGTTTTGGACTTCCTCCAGCACGAATAGTAAAATCATTAGTTACGCTCAAATATGCTGCACCATCAGAATAATTTCCAAGTGTTACACCAGTCCAAGTAATGTCTGTATTACTAATGCTTCCACCATAAACTCTATTTCCAGACATTGTTCCGCTTGTAACTTTGCTTGCTGGTATATCTGTTAATTGACTATATGAAACTAAACCATATAATTTATCTGCCCTAATTGTTCCAGTAAAAGTACCATTTGCACCAGAAATATCGCCACTAAATGTACCTGTCGCAGCATCTA
>Ga0208769_1000830_pt1 | contig 14470 bp, 20 predicted proteins | sample AntAceMetag02UKC_FD_184768 | JGI IMG/M metagenome (GOLD analysis project Ga0208769, IMG submission 184768) | Saline lake microbial communities from Ace Lake, Antarctica- Antarctic Ace Lake Metagenome 02UKC (SPAdes) (version 2) | ecosystem: Environmental > Aquatic > Non-marine Saline and Alkaline...
GGAGTGCGTGGAGGGAAAAAATGCAGTTAAAAATATTAAAATATGGGATTAGTTTACTAAAAACATAGGGGGATGATATGAAGTATAACAACTTAATAAAAGCGGAGGGGGAGAAATAATGGACAAGATGATACTAGTAGAAGAACTTAAAAAGTTTTGTATAAACTCCGGGTTCCCTTCAGATGGTCCACGATTTGATGGAAGACTCCGCCTTATATACAGCGAGTTTGAAACTATCAACAACGAAGTTTTCCGCCGCGCTTGTAAATATATCCTCAGAAAAACTATCAAGTTTCCAACCATTGCAGATTTCGAATCGTCAATCAAAGATGCCGGCCAAGCAATAATATATAACGGAGACGATGCTCCGGCTATTAGCTGTGACCTATGCGATGGATTTGGATATGTCTCAAGCTCATTGATTCAAAAAGAAAAAGTTGTAGGAGACTATGTCTTCCGTTGCCCATGTGAGAATGGTACATACAGAGCCAGGGCATTGCCACTATGGGAAGATTCAAAGAGGGATGAAGGCTTCGTATTAAGAACAGAACTCGACGGCCTTAGCGGACTAGATATTAAAGACGGTTGCTTCATAGCTAAAATCTCTGAACAACAAGCTAGGATTAACATTGTAAAAGTAATCATAGCGCTAATGCGAAGCAAATTAAAAGATGAAGCACAAGATAGTATTGTTGATTTAAACGATAGAATAGATAAATATCGTGAAGGAATAGTTAGCCACGGTTTAGTCCCGGCTTAAGTATGCCGCCGTTAACTAGAAGGTATTATTATGACAAAGAAAACAGTTAAGATAATTCAGAATAAAGAAGGACAACTTTATGTGAAGGGGAAAGAAGGACAACGAATTAAATTCGTTCCTCTTTCAACCACACGCCTACATGCAAACAATCTAGATTTCATAGAAATTCATAGAGATCTAATTGATGAGCTTGGATTAGACAACGAAAGAGAAGTTGTCATGAGGATCCTCTGCCTACCACCATATTCAAATGGTCCAACATCTTTCCACGGGATATCTAGAACCATGTCTATCCCAAGGAAACGAGTTAAAAAAATATACTTGGAAGCAATCAAAAAAATTAGAAGGAGAATTTATGAAGAAACCAAAGTTATTATGGATTAGCGATGATCCAAACATTCATAGCGGTAACGCAAAGGTAACAAAAAATGTTTTAATGCACCTACAAAAAGACTTTGAGATTACTTCTGTTATCGGATGGAACGGATTAGGACAACGCCACAACTTCCCATATCATATCTGGCCAGTAGATTTTCTAAAACGAGATCATGAAGAAATGATGTACCTTGTTGCAATGGTTATCAACGAAGAAAAACCAGATGTCTTAATGGTTCATGGAGATATCTGGGACTTTTGGTGGTTGCCAAAATTAAAGATGCCTCATGTAAAAAAGGTTGGATACATCACAGTTGATGTCCACCCTCTAAGACCTGAGTGGAATGAAATATGGAACTCATTTGATTCGTTGGCTATCCCATCAAAGTGGGGAGCACAACTAGTTAAAGATGTTTCTAATCTTTCGCCCTCTGTCGTATATGAGGGAGTAGATACAGATATATTTAAACCACTATCAGACAAAGAACGACAAGATCAAAGACAAAACATAAGACAAAGTTGTGTTAAAGGTGGGCTATGGGATCCTAAGTTTATGATCACAATGCTTGCTAGGGCTATGCCAAGAAAGAATTTGCCAGCCGGCATACGCGCAATCGCTAACTTGGGTAAAAAATACCAAGACATAGGACACATTATCCTGTACCCAATAGACGAAACTGAACCAGGATCACACAACATGGATGAATACAATCGTAGATACCTGAACTCTAAGATGGCAAAGATAAAGGGAAACTCTGTAGGTCCACGATCAAGCATGTCTGATCATGACATAGCAAAAACACTTGGGTACTCAGACATACTCCTGTTCCCTTCTATGCACGAAGGCTTTGGCTTACCTGTCCTTGAAGCTATGGCCTGTGGTTGCGTTCCCGTTGCTGCCAACTGTTCAACCATGCCAGAGCTACTTGGTAATGAAGAAAGAGGATTGCTTGCAAACATAGGAGGAATTTTTGTAGAAGCAAGTGGTAAATTTTCTGGTATGGAAGAAGAAATTGTTAGTGACGAAAGCCTCTTAGGGAAACTAGAATCCCTACACAACAGTCCGAGCAAGCTTGAAGAATTAAGAACAAGTGGAATTGCTTGGGCAAAAGAAAAAACATGGGCAAAGACAGCAGAAAGTCTAAAAGAAATAGCGTTCAAGACTTTGGCTCGAAATGAAAAAGATATATATATGAAGGAGCTTTAAAATGAAAGCAAGATTTACAAAAGACGAAGAAATAAGATTTGTTAAAATGTATCCAACATCAACAAAGCAAGACCTACAAAGGGAATTCCCAGATAGAAAGATGGCAACACTTTATTGCCTAGCCAACAGACGAGGTCTTAAAAAGAAAGGAAGATCTTCCTCAGAATCACATCCAGCAAGCCTTAAAAATATCCCACACAAATTAAACAATAAAACATTTACTCAAAATGAAATAGTTGTTTTAAGGAATATGCTTGAAGATGAGATCCCCTCCGTTTCTCTTTGTCTTGAATTTAAAAGATCATTAGATGTTCTCTTAAGAGAAGCAAGGAAGTATAATTTTCAAACAGATTACCTAACAATAAAGGAAGACAGGGTAATCGAAAAACAAGTAGAGAAGAAAGAAATTATTCTTGATCTTGATATTGTTCTTAAAGTTAACAGCGTTTCAATGGTTATGGTGCACAAATGAAACACGAACTAGCCTCAAAGTTTTGTCCTCATTGCCATGCAAAGATAGTTAGCTATACTCACTCTTTGAAATCAGGCAAGCTAGTCAAAGCTCTTATTAAGTTTGCAAACATAGTGAGCGATACCGAATGGGTTGGTAATCCAGGAGAAAAAATAGTTGGTCTTACAATAAATGAATACAACAACTTCCAAAAATTACAATATTGGGATCTTGTTGAACGAATGCACTGTGATGGATTGTGGAGCATAACAGAAACAGGACAACTATTTCTTTCTGGCTTTGAAACAGTACCAGTTAATGTCACAACCTATCGTGGGCACGTTACTAACAAGTCGGAAGACTTAATAACAATACGTCAGTTTTTATCAAGCCCAGAACAGTACATGAAAAGAATAGACTATGCAGAATCAGCCGACACAAACCACCAACTAAAAATAAAGGAGACGTTACAGATATGAAACTAAATCTTACTGGATTATTTTATGAACATAGTGGGTATGGAAAAATGGTTAGGGAATATACATACGCTTTGTATAGAAAAGGAATTGATATTGCCGGCTTTGCCCTAACTAAAGCTAAGGCAGGAGACCTTGGATTGCTAACAAAAGATTATTACTTACTAAAAGAAGTATGCAACATTGCCTTCCACGATGCACCAGCAGCACAAATATATACACCAGAAAATTATCACTATACGCTAAGCTCCAGATATAATATTGGTTACTGTGAACTTGAAACTAACAAGCTCCCTAGTGCCTGGGTTAAACATTGCAACATGATGCAAGAGATATGGGTACCAACAGAATTCTATAAAAAAGTAGCACATGAGTCAGGGGTTAAGGCTAAGCTATCTGTCATACCTCAAGGTGTAGACACAAATATCTTTAATCCAAACGCTAAACCGTTCCCTATAAAGACCAAGGAGAAATTTAGATTCTTTATGAACGGAGAATTCATAGCAAGAAAGAATTTTAAAGTTGCACTAGAAGCTTTCTGGGATTCATTCACAAACAAAGATGATGTATGTTTAATCCTTAAGACATACGACCTAAGTGATCCAAACTTTGAGAAAAACATTCCAGAAAAAATAGCAGAATGGAAAGGAAACAGAAAAAATACTGCACCAGTATATTTATTAAATACTTTTCTAAAAGATAGGGATATTCCTAGGTTATACGCAGCCATTGACTGCTTGATCCACCCATCATCAGGAGAAGGCTGGGGCTTTCCACCACTTGAAGCACTTGCCTGTGAAAAACCAACCATTATCTGTGGATGGGGAGCACTTGGAGAAATATTAAGCACAAGAGAAACAGAACTAATTGATTATAAACTTGTTCATGTGCCAAAATTAAATATTCCAAACGATAAATTATTTCAAGGCTCTATGTGGGCACAGCCAAACAAGGAAAGTCTATCTCAAAAAATGATTTCAGTATTTCATCACTATGAAGAAGCAAAAGAGAAGGCAAAGGTAGGAAGACGACACCTTGTTAACAACTATTCGTGGGACTATGCAGCAGATAGAATTATTGAAAGGCTTAAGACCATTGAAACAAATGCAAGCTTAAAGCAAAGTTATTCAAAAACAATTAAATCGCCAACATCAAAGAGTTCGATCAACATAATCTGTCCTTCGTATGGTAAAAAATGTGGAATAGCTACATACACGGAAGGATTGATTAAAGGATTCAAAAAATTAAAGAACCTTAATACAACCATCTCTGTCAATGACCCATACATGGGTAAATACAGCACCATATTGTTACAATTTCAATATGGATTATTCTCACACTTCATGTTAAAAGAATTATTTGTTGCAGCAAAAACAAGAGGACAAGAAATTGTAGTTGTAATGCATGACTTTGGAGATAGCGCACATGTTCACAACTCGTTGATAAAAACATATGCAGATATAATAATTGTTCACTCAATTGCACACAAAAAAGTTTTAATGCTAAACGGATTTGTTACCACAAAGATAAAAGTTGTTCCGCATGGCATAAATGATGATGTTTACCTGGCAAACAAAGCAAAAAATATTAAACCTCAAGAAAATCTTATTGGTTACTTTGGCTTTGCATACTCACACAAAGGATTGATTGAGCTAGGTATGGCAATTAAAAATCTAAAAGGAAAATTTAAACTAAAGGCCTTATGCTCCATTGGAGTAAGCACAGATATTTCCTACCAATACTGGGATAGGATTAGAAGATTTTTTAACAGGCAAAATCTATGGAATGATGTAGAAGTAATTACTGGATACCTAGATAGAGAGTCAATCGTTGAAGAACTATCTTCTTGTAAGTTAATTGTCTTACCTTACGAAGACTATGGACAGATAGGCACATCAGGTGCAAGCAGGGAAGCTATGCTATCCGGTCGACCATTGCTTGTTACCGATACTCCATTCTTCGAGGACTTAATTAAAGATAAGGAAGTATTTAAAATCGAAAACAATTGGCCAGATACAATTCAAAAAGGAATAGAGAAATATATTTCAGAACCTATTCCAAGTGAAATGATATCTAGGATCAATATTGATTCTTGGAAAAGAGTAGCCGAAAAATACCTAGACAGCATAATCAAAGGTAGGCTTACCTCGTGAAGATTAGCATTTGCCCAGCCGATACAATATTCAGCATCTACATTAGGCTAAGAGACAAGAGATGTATGCGCTGCGGTAGGCAAGGGACACCTGATAGGTTTGGACGCCCAGTCAAAGGACTACAAAATTCCCATTTCTTTGGCAGAGGGAACGAAACTACTAGGTTCGACGAAGATAACTGTGACGCCCTATGCTGTGGATGTCATGTGATCTGGGGATCAGAAGACTATGAATCATATAGAAACTTTAAAATCAAACAGCTAGGTGAAGATGGATTCCAAAATCTTTTAATAAGAAAAAATTTAACAGGAAAGAAGGATCGTAAACTAGCAGAGATTTACTGGACCGTTAGAGTTAAGGAAGATTTCGGAGATAAAAACATAGGGGGATGATATGAAGGAAGTAAAAAGCGGAGAAAACGGGAAGATGGTAGAAAAAAGCTCTGAAGATGGAATCTATGAGATTGCTTGTGCGGTTTGTGGGTGTCAAGAAAATTTATGTCATTATCCTCACCGATTAAACAATAAAGTTGTTGGTATTTTAGAGGTCTGTAGAAAACACAGAAAAGATATAGAAGGAAAATATATTAAGTTTGAGGTTAAGGAACAATAAACAATGAGAGAGATAAAGTTTAGGGGGAAAATTAACGGGCACTGGCATTATGCAACTCCTGATCGTGATGTGGATGAGTGGGAGTGGTTCTGGGCATTAGTAGACCTTGAAACAGTAGGACAATACATAGGTCGCAAAGATAAAAATGACAAAGAGATATATAGTGGAGACACTGTTCGCATTCATGATGAGTATAATATAGAAATTAAATGGAAAGAAGAAGGCGATGGTTATGAAATTGTCGGAGGATATTATCTGCCACAAAGACAAAAGTTTTGGGAAGTCATAAACAAGGAGGTCTCATAATGAAAAAGAAAAAAATTGTAGCAAACATAATTGTCGATAGTAAATTAGAAAAGTATTTACCACAATGTTTAAAGTCTATAGTTGATGCAGTTGACGAGATAGTGATAGTAGCTAACCCGGACAACAAGAATGCCCCACTTATGAATGTATTCCCAAAGGTTAGGGTGGCATACATGCCATTTATTGATTTTGCCTCAGCAAGAAATAATTGCCTAGCACTAAGCAAAGATGCAAACTACATTTTACGAGTAGATGCAGACGAAGTACACTTTACCAACCAACTAAAAATGCTCATTGATATCATGGTTAAAGGGCACAAGGATGGAGCAGTCGCTTCCTTCTATCATTTCGTAAAAAGCTACAAGAATTATCAATCAATTGATTCAAGGATAATATTGTTTAGAAATAAGCCAACACTAAGGTGGACAAAGAAAGTAGACGAGTATCTAGAGGGCTTATTACCAGCCGATCTTTATAATTCAAATTATAAATATCATCACTATGGATATACAAAATCACAACGTGAGATATGGAACGGATGGATACAAAGAGAAAAGATACTTGGTACAAATGAGTGGTATCACGATAAAAATCCAGATACAATATTAGATGAAAGAAAACTTATCCCATATACAGGCGACTATCCCCTAGCAATGAAGGATGAGATAAGGAAAAAATAATGAAGAAAAGAATTTTACTATTAACAAAATATTTCCTCCCACATATAGGTGGGGTTGAGGTTCATGTGCATAAAATTGCAAAAGAACTTTCAAAGAGAGGACACACAGTCGTAGTTGTATGCGCGAACACAGAAGGAGCCCTAAATAAAGAGCTTAAAGACGGATATGTAATCCTACGGGATTACCATTGGGCACACCTACACCACAAATTCTTTGATATTGTGCATGTTCATGACTTCGAACAGTACATTCCAAATTGCCACAATCAATACATAACCTTTCATGGGTATGAAGGACACATTCCGCCTGAACGCAACGTTATTGCAACCAGACAAAAAATTTGCAAGTTGGTTAAAGGAACTATTCATGTTGGTAGCTACCTACAAAAATGGTACCTCACGGATCACCCCAATAACATAAATATACTAGGTGGAGTGGACAACCCACATGCGTATCTTAATCGTGATCCACAAAAACCATTTAAGACTGCATATATAGGGCGAATAGCTGCCGATAAAAAACCAGAGGTGTATGATAGTGCAACAAGACAAATTGAAAGCGTTACCTTTAAACAATTTGTCGATGTTCCAAATGAAGACGTTAGGAAAATATGGTTAAAGATGGACATTGCCTATGTAAACGGCATGTTAACCATGCTTGAAGCTATGGCTACCGGGATCCCGGTTGTCGCCCTAGCAAATAATCCTATGTCAAAGGATTATATAGAAGAATTCCCTGCGTTAATGGTTCAATCTGAAGAAGAAATAGTTAAAGAAACAAACCGTTTAATAAATGATCCAGATCTCTACCTTAAACAAAGTTATAAGGGCTGGGAGTTTGCAATAAATAATACATGGTCAGACGTTGTCGACAAATATGAAAAATTATGGGGGATAGAAGAATGAAGAAGCTTAAGGTGATGTTTTGCTGTGCTCGTTGGCTTGGAATAGAGTGTTTGAAACTTGCAAGCAAAGATAAAAACATAGAAATAATTGGAGTTAGTGTTCCGCCTAGCAATAGAGAGGTATGGTGGAAAGATGTCGTTGATGAAAAAGAAATTAAAAAATTAAAATTAAATTATATTTCATCCGACAAGATAGCCAAGTTTATACAAAGTAAAAAGCCAGATATAGTTTTTTCTATCCTAACAGATTATATTTTCAAAGAAGAAGATATCGATGCAACAAAGTATGGGATAATTAACCTACATCCAGCCCCGTTACCGTACTATCGCGGATGTAATTCTTACGCACATGCAATCATGAACGGAGAATCACAATATGGAGCATCAATGCACTATGTATCTCCAGGGATAGACGAAGGAGACATCATCAAGGTAGATTGGATGCACATATCAGACAAGGATACCGGTAGATCCCTGTATAATAAGACCCAAATCCTAGCACTATCTTTGTTTTCAAAGATATATCCATACGTTATTCATAATGCAATGATCAAGAAACGAGTACCATCAATGGAACAGTTGGAGGATAAGTCAAGGTACTACAATAGAAAATCTTTAACCGGGATTAAAGATATCCCATTCAACCAGCTAAAGCTAACATGCTTTGATAAGCTATATAGCTTTGTTAGAGCTCTTGAGTTTGAACCATTCGAACCGTCATTCATAGTTCATGACGGTAAGAAAATATATTTAACTACTACCTACAATAGGAGTATTCGATGAAGGTTCAACTACTCGGTCACTACTACAAAAAAGGAAATAATCTTGGCGACGAAGCTATCCATGAGCAGGTAATTAAAGACTTAATATACATAGATCCAGGGATAAGAATCGTTAACGATGGAAAGACATATGATAAGCCAGACCTATTCATTCTTGGTGGCGGCGGAATGTATTCAGATTGGCAAAGCGACGCCATTGATACATGGTTACCTCCTGCAGTTTACGCACTAGATAACCACATCCCAACAGTTGCCTATGGTGTAGGGATTGGACCATTGCTCACAGAGACAGGAAAGGACAGGATGTTTAACACGTTTAAACGCATGGATTTAGTAATGGTAAGAGATGAATACTCAGCACAAGAGCTGAATCTACCCGGCGTAATCGTAACCGCCGACCCGGCAGTAAGGTACCGTGCCCGTAAGCTTAATGTAGGCTTCAACATAGTAAGCTTAAACATAACCGGGCTAGATAATTTCTATATCAATCTTGGTAGACACCTAAAAACTATGTTCAATGTAGACATCTGTTGCCTATGGAAGGCACACCTAGATTATGCAAAGAAAATTGCAGATAAAATAGGTAGCAATGTCATGGTAGTTGACCTAAGTCAACCAGCTAACATGCTTAATAAGATAAGCGACTATGATTACTGGGTTGGCACTCAATATCATGGCTGTATCTACGCACTCATGAACGCCGTTAAGACTCTTATGCTAACCTACCATCCAAAATGCGAAGGGCTTAACAATTTAAGGGAAGAATCTTTGCACAGAGTGATGCTAGGTGACGGTCACAACCTCCCAGCGGAAGACCTAGATAAACAATTACTCAAAGCAATCGTTATTATCAACCAAGAATGGGCATGGAGAGAGAAACTAATGCAACAGTCACAGCTAAACGCTGAGCTACTGAAAGATTTCTGCAAACAAAGGGGGTTGATATAATGCTTGATCTCAAGTGGCCATTAAAAGAAGGTAGGGTAACAAGTAAATATGGATTTAGATTGTATCCTAAGAAGGGGTTACACTCCGGCATTGACATAGCAGCAGAGGTAAACACTCCGGGCAAGCCGGCATACAAGGGAGATATCGTAGTCATAGCTAAGTGGCCTAGCTATGGCAACCTAGTTATCGTTCATCATCATACCCTTGGTAATGTATGGACATTGTATGCACATCTTACAGGAGTAATCCCTGGACTATGTGTTGGTGATCACATAGATGCAGAGCATAATCTTTTCCTAACAGGTAATACAGGATGTTCAACAGGCCCACACCTACACTTTGAAGTAAGGGTAGGACGTAACAGAATAGTGTATGCAAAGAATCCTGAAAGATATCTACCTAAACTAATTAAAAAGGAGGCTTCATTATGGATACCCCGCTTGTCTCAATAATTATCTCGACAAAGAATAGGTACGGAGAATTTATAAAATGTTTAGAAAGTGTTAAGGAACACACAAAAGTCCCGCATGAAATAATAATCGTTGATGCAGGGTCAACGGATGGCACAAGGGAAAAATTGAGTGATGGCACACTAGGCAATAACATATCAATTTTACTAGAGACACCGGTGCCCGGCTACGCACAGGGAAATAACCTTGCTATGAAAATGGCGAAAGGTAAATACATTTACCTACTCAACAATGACAATTGGGTTACTAACAACTGGCTCGAACACATGATAGAACTCTATGAACGAAACCCAAAGATTGGACACATGAGTAGTTTAATACTATGGCCTGATGATAAGGTTCAATCAGCTGGCGCCAACGTAACAAACGATGGTGCAAGTATCTCAATATGCTCAGGGGCTTGTGTTAAAAACGTTCCCACTATCCCCATAGAATGTGACTATGCAGGCTTCGGACTGTACCGTAAAGATGTCTTAGAAAAAGTAAACTATCTATCGGAAGAATTCTATCCTATTTATTTTGACGACACAGACTATGGTCTCAAGGTAAAAGCAGCCGGGTACAAGGTAGTATGTTGTACCCTATCAAGAATCTATCATGCTTGTTCAAACGAAGGTCGTGATAGATGGGACAAGGAGGGAGCATACGGCCGCAACCATAAAATCTTTATTGATAAATGGAAAGATTATTTAAGGAGGAGATAGCTATGAAAAAAATTGGCATTAGTTTATTGACATATAATCATTGGGACTATACAGACAAGGCTATAGATAGTTTAATTAAAAATATTAACTATCCCTCTACCCTAGTTATCCTAGATGATAACTCAACGGACGGGACACAAGATAAGTTAATTCAAAAAAGAATTGTTACTATGTGTCCAAGCATTTTATCTGTCAGATACATTTGGAAAAGAGAAAACGTTGGGTTAATTAAAGGAAGGAATGAAACCTTTAAGAAGATACTAGAAGATAAAGACGTAGAATATATCTTAGTAGTTCACAACGACCACCTCATTACAAGCAAGATGCTAGATGGTATGTTGGAAGTCTTCGATAAAGAACCAAAGGCAGCAGTAGTAGGGGCAGAGATATGGCAGGGTGGCCCTCCTCCAGAAGACTTAGAAGCACAGGCACAGCATGACTATAAATCAGAATGGTATCGTGGCAATAGCCACCCAGTTCTAATGAAAGTCTCCGCCTTAAAAGAAGTCTTGATGCCAGACGGAAACATCTATGATGAATCCTGGGCGGAAGCTAAGGCTGAAGCCGAAGACATCGATCTCTTAGGTAGATTAGAAGATGCCGGATACAAAACTCTAGTTACCAAGACAGCATGGGCTTGGCATAAGGGAGAGCTTACACGATCAGAACATCCTGATACGCAAAAGCGAAAGGTCTATGCTCGCACCATGTATGAACGTAAATGGAATAAGCTTAAGAGAATTCCATGGGACCACAGACGTAACGTTAGTTACTAAGGAGGATGTCATGGGTATATTAAAAGATAAAGATAATCTTAGAGAAAAGAAGAAAAAGAAACTAATCGTATCACCATTGTCACCATTATTCCCTATCACAAATGGTATAAGTTATATCGGGAATACATTTATCAAATGGGTAGATGCTAGGCCATCCCTTAGACGTTGGGTACTATATGGTTTAATGGCTTGGATATTATTCCTATGCGCTCAGTTTATATTCTTACTAACAGTAGACATTGAAGATGGTCGTGTAATAAAATTAGAAGATGATAATGTTAAACACTATCAAAAGGAAAGAAGGTTTAATGACCGAGTAAAAAAGATAGAAAGAATATTACATATAAAGGGGGTGAAGTAATGGAGGTACAATACTCATTGAATTCAATGGATAGGTTCCTTATTTTTCTTAGAAGATACTTAATCATAATCCTCTTGCTAGTAATGGGAGTTTTTATTTTTAATAAATTTGAATTTAATAAGATAAAAGCTGCAAGCGAAACAGTAGTTGAAGTGCAACGCTTATATCAAGCCCAACAAAAGAATTGGATTGTTCTTAAAAATAAATATGAAGCTAGGATTAAAACGTTAGAATCAAAAAAGAAATAAAAGGGGGTGAATAATATGACGGACTCAAAAGAATTTGAAACCGCACCGGGAAAAAAGACATCTGAATTCTTAGCAATGATTGTTTCAACCCTCGTAGCATTGCTAGTAGCCTTTAATGTAATCAGGGCTGAAGCATCAGTAGAGATTACAAACAGCGTCAATGTTTTAATTCAATCAGTCACAGCCTTGATAGCTACTGTAGGGCCAGCTATAGTCTATATCATTAGTAGAACATGGTTAAAGGCCAAGGCTGGTAAGGAATTAAAAAAAGACTCTACCCAGTAATTTGGATTATAAAACAAATTGCCGAAGGAAAAATTAGCTGGGATGTAGCCATGGCAAGAGCCAAGGGAACTTATTATGAGGATCAAATAAGTTATGCTATGGAAAAATACAAGCACAAGAATCCTTCTGAGATTTTAATTGATGATGATTTTAAAAAATTCTTAGAATTAACAGAGGGAAAAATAGAAGGGTACGACAAGATATCAGGTCGGGGAGAATAACTCCCCGACCTGATTGTTATACGAAAGAAGTTTCTGCAGTATCCATCATCTCTGTGGCTGTACCATCTACAGTCTTAGACAGATTTATTCTTGATGGAACCATACGAAGTAATTCTTCGTTGTGAGAAACAAGAATTATCTTCTTGAAGTAATCTTGCAACTCACTAAGAACCTTTAATAGTTTCTCAGAATTCTCATAGTCTAGGTTATCAAACACTTCATCTATGAAGATAGTTTGTAACTTCTTATCACTATGTGTTGTCTGATAAATAGATAACGTCAGCCTGATAATTGTTTTGATTAGCTTCTGTTCTCCTCCGGAGAATTCTCCTACGTCCTGTTCGAAGCCATCCCTTGTAACAATTATGTCTAAGCTCTCAGTTACCTCGCCACTCTTTAATACTTTTTGTGTATCAAATCGTATCTGCATACGCCCATCAGAAGCTAAGGTTAGCATCTTGTTGGCGATCTCTTCGAACTGTGGCTTAGCTGAATCAATGATCAAAGGCTGTATGCCATAGACACCAAAGATTGTGGACAAAGCATTTGTAATCTCTGCTTGCTTAGCATTTATTCCCACACTCTTTTCCATTGTCTCCATTGCCTTTTCTATTTTCTTCATGTCAAGAAATTGTTGTTCTTTCTTTCCAATGATTTGATTCAAGGCAGTTAGCATACGTTGGTTACTCTCAATCTTAGAATTGATAACATCAATGTTATCCTCCAGTCGATTAAGATTTCCCTTAATGGAAGCATACTCACCAGCTTCTTTAATTAAGGCTGTGTATTGTTCTGCCTTCTGCTGCTTCTCAGTAGTTAATTCACCAAGCACAACTAGCAGTTGATCACTAGCCTTCTTAGCAATAGTCAATTCGCCTAGCTTAATCTCTGCAGATAGTACCTTGTCCAATCTTTTGATTAGCTCATCATGTTTATCAACATCATACTTAGGTACAGCTAAAGAATTCTCTTTAACTATCAGCTCACTTATCTGCTGCTTAACCTTTTCTATCTCATTGACCGCGTCGTAGGCATGTGCCGCAAGCTTACAAGTCTTACATGCCTCAACATCTGGAAGAGTTTTAACTAGTAAGGCCTGCTTGTTAAGGTTGCTAAGCATATCTTCGTAAGACTTCTTATGAATCTTAATGCTTGATTGCTCTTGCTGACATCGCCTTAGTGCCTCCCTACTCTCGGTAAAGGCTTCCTCTTCCCTGCGTAACCTTGGAAGTTCCAACGCAGAAGATTTGATTAGAACTTCATTGCTTAGCAAATCATTATAAGAATTAAGAGTTATCTTTGTGGTATCAATTTTTTCTTTCAGTACCTTACCATCAAAGATAATGGTTTCTAATTGCTTATCAATCGCTAATGCTTTTTCAGCGTCACCAATACATTTCTCCTTAGACTTTAAAAGAACCTTAAGGTATCCTTGATCAATGTGAATATCTTTCTCCATTGTCTTAAGCTGTTCCCTTATATCTTCAAGGTTATTAACCTCAGTCTTTAAAGATGTATGATCAATCTTAGCATTAGACAGCGATGCTTCTGATGATTTATTTTCTCTCATCAGTTCAAAGTATTGTTCCTTAGCAATAGCTGATAGCTTATTGAATCGTTCAAGCCCAAGAATTCTAGCAAAGATAATCTTTCTTTCTGCTGGCCTAGCATCACATAAGTCTCCAGTATTCTTTTGACTGGAGTATATAGAAGCTAAGAAAGTTTCTCTGTCGCCAAGTAGATTCTCAACT
>Ga0208769_1000831_pt1 | contig 14466 bp, 24 predicted proteins | sample AntAceMetag02UKC_FD_184768 | JGI IMG/M metagenome (GOLD analysis project Ga0208769, IMG submission 184768) | Saline lake microbial communities from Ace Lake, Antarctica- Antarctic Ace Lake Metagenome 02UKC (SPAdes) (version 2) | ecosystem: Environmental > Aquatic > Non-marine Saline and Alkaline...
TTCAGGGTTAAATTCTCCCTTTACACTTTTTGCGATTGCTTGATACATACCAATAAAAAATATCATGGCTAAAGAAAAATTACCAAAGAACGTAGAAGAACACCTGAACAGAAATACAATGTTTAATATGTTTGGGCTAGTAAATATTTTATCACTCAAAGCATGCACAGGATGTGAGATTGAAGATGAGAAGTTAAAGAAACTTATCGGAGAGAGATTCGATTCAGAGATGGCAACGGAAAAAGTTGAATTCATGAAGAAGTAATCTACACTTTTTTCGATTGCTTGATACATACCATAAATTAATAATAAATTAAACCTATACCTATGAAAAAGTCAGAAAATAATTTATCAGTACTAGAGAATTTTATATTACACGTAACACATTGTAGTGGTAGTGAAGATGTAAATTTTAAATCAACAATTTCTTTAACCCCTGAATTATTATATCAAATGGCTTTAGATTATATCGAAGAAGACCATGTTGATGGTAAAGATAATCTAGAAGACCATATTGTTACATTTGGTGCTGAAAGCAGTTTTGACCATGAAGATAAAGATAAAGAATACCCAGAAAACATTGTTGTTGTTGCTGACTTTGGTGAAGAGTTTGGAACTCAAACAATAGCAACTATTGATGATGGTGGAAATCTTGAAGCTGTAAAAAATTTATTAGAATTTGTTAAGAGCCCTTACAGTAAAATTGAACAAAGAGATATTGTAGAATATAAAGTAGGTGGAGATATTTCCTCAGAACTGATAAAACTATACGTAAAATCAGAGGTAACTGGTGGTGAATTTTACCACCAAGTTCTTATAAGTCTTGGGTATGAGGAAAATCAGGTAAGAGGTGGAATTCAGGATTTTTTAGACTGGAATGAATCAGAGGCTAAATTTAAATTGAAAAAAGGTCATTCATCATGGATAATAACAGATGTATAGTATTTACACTTTTTGCGATTCCTTGATACATACCATAAGTTGAACCAATAAAAAGAAATTATGTACAACCCAGACAAAGAAAAATTAGAAAAATTCCTTAAAGATTTTGCAGACCTTGTAAATGGAAACTTATCTATCCGTGAGGATGATATACCAGAAGTTGCACAACTAGTTAATAAAGCTCATAACACGCTTCAAGCTAGCATGGTTAGAACAATGTTCTCCTTAATGTTTGCGATGACGCAAGAGGGAAATTCTGTAGACGGTAGAAACAGACATGCTATTGACCAAGTTAAAAGAATGATTAAGGGATTCGGTATCGTCATAGTAGATGAACAAGCCGACGGATGGAAACTGGACGGTTTTAGTCCAAAAGAAATCAAAAGAAAGAAAGCAAATTTCCTTGAGAGTTTTAATAACAATCCATTTATATATATGGGAGTTGCCTTCGTATAGGCAATTCTTTTACACTTTTTTTGATTGCTTGATACATACGAGTGAATTTTAAAATATTATACCATGAATAAAGAAAAAAAGCATCTAAATGATTTGCCTGAGGGTTTGAAAGCTATCAATAAAATCAAAATAAAAAACATTAAAACAGGAATTGGTCATGACCTTATGGGTTATTACTGTGATTTTTATATTGGCAATAAAAAAATAGGTTATGCTAACGATGATGGTTGGGGAGGCGAAGTAGAAATTCGTTACGAAACTGTCGAAGGTGAAAAGCAAATGAAACAGATTTGTGAAGAACATGATATTGCCAAACTTTTATTTGAAGAGTGTGGATGGGAATTTATGAAAGACGTAAAAGAAATTAATATATACACACAAGTGCAAATGTTAATTGAAGACGCTCTGAATTATCAAGCGATTCAAAAGAATAATAAAAAATATACCAATGCTAGAAAAAAAGCTACCCTGAAATCTATCGTGTATGGAACAGAGGCAGGTTACAAAAGCAGTGGATATAAAATACTCTTGAAAGAACTTATTGAGAAATATCCGCAGGGACGTTTTAAAATTCAAGAAAAATATGATGAAGTTAAAAAGAAACTCAAAAAAGGAGAAAAGATTTTTAATGATAACTTAGAAGAATTAGGGATTAAATTATAATTCCCCTTTTACACTTTTTTCGTTTACTTGGTACATTCACCTGAACAAACAAATTAAAGTTATGAACCTTACAACCGAGCAAATTAATTCTTACGACCATATCATCGTTGCCTTTTCAGGCGGTAAAGATTCACAAGCAATGTTCTTGGACTTACTAGATAAGGGTGCAGATAAGAGTAAGATTGAATTGTGGCATCATATTATTGATGGTCGTGAAGGTTCTATGCTTATGGATTGGTTTTGCACAGAGGACTACTGCAGAAAGTTTGCAGAGGCCTTTGATGTGCCGATTTACTTCTCTTGGAAAGAAGGCGGGTTTGAACGTGAGATGTTAAGAGAAGAGTCTGCTACAGCTCAAAATCATTTTGAATATCCTTCTGATGAAGATGACAACATTGTTGAGTGCGGTCTTTCAGGAGGCAAAGGTCCTAATGGAACCAGACGTAAATTCCCTCAGGTATCCGCTGACCTTAGCGTGAGATGGTGCAGTGCTTATCTAAAAATAGATGTTTGTACAGCTGCTATCAATAACCAGATGAGATTTCGCGGAAAAAAGACATTAGTATTAACAGGGGAAAGAGCAGAAGAAAGCTCAGCCCGTGCAAAATATAATTCATTCGAACCAGATAGGTCTGACCGTCGTAATGGCAAAAGAGTTAAACGTCATGTTGACCACTGGAGAAGTGTGAAAGACTGGAGCGAAGTTCAAGTATGGGCTATTATTGAGAAGTACGGTGTACTTGCACATCCTGCGTATAGATTAGGATGGGGTCGTTTATCTTGTATAGCATGCATCTTCGGTTCAAAACACCAGTTTGCTAGTCTGAGTGTTCTTAATCCTGAACAGGCTCAAAAGATTATTTCTTATGAGAATGATTTCGGTGTGACTATCAAAAGAAAGCTTAGCGTAGAGGAGCTGATAGCGGATGGTATCCCTTACCAGATGGATGAGGAAACAATGGAGCAGGCACTATCCCATGAATACAATCAGCCAATCCTTGTGAATGACTGGACTCTCCCCGCAGGAGCCTTTGGAGAAAGTACAGGCCCAAGTTAAAATGAGAAATAATTTATTCCACATAGTATCAAAATTCATAAATTTTATACTATTTATAAATAAAACTGTTATGAAAAAGTTGACCACGAAAGATTTTATTAAAAAAGCAAAAATAATCCATAAAGATGTGTATGATTATTCACTTGTAAACTATAAAAATTATAACATAAAAATTAAAATCATGTGTCCTATACACGGAGAATTTAACCAAAAACCTGACTACCATCTAAGAGGCTCTGGATGTCCAGAATGTGCAATTCAAAATCACGGGAAAGACAAACAAAAAAGTCTTAATGATTTCATTGTAGAGGCGCATAAGATTCATAATAATAAATTTGATTATTCAAAGGTTGTGTATTTAAACAATTCTACAAAGATTAAAATTATGTGTCCTATACATGGAGAATTTCAACAAGTTCCTCACGCGCATTTGCGCGGAGCGGATTGTACAAAATGCTCTTACGAAAAAAGAGGTAATTTACAAAGAGTAGGTAAAAAAGAATTTGTTAATCGTGCTAATAAAACACATAGAGGTATATACAACTATTCAAAACTCTCATATACAACTTTGCAAAATAAAGTGAAAATTATATGTCCTATACATGGAGAATTTGAACAAGAGGCGCATTCACATTTAAAAGGAAGTGGATGTAAAGTATGTAATTTTTCTAAAGGAGAAAGAGAAGTAAAATGGTTTTTAGAAGACAATAGGATTAGTTTTATATCTCAAAAAACATTTGAGGGATGTAAAGACATAAATCCTCTACCGTTTGATTTTTATCTACCCGATTACAATATGTGTGTTGAATTTGACGGGAGACAACATAGACAACCAATCGTTATTTTTGGAGGAGTTGAGGGTTTGAAAGATAGACAAAAAAAAGATATGATAAAAACCAAGTTTTGTAGAACTAATAGTATTAAACTTGTTAGGATAAATTCTATCAAAAGTGTTTCTAAAAAATTAAATTTTTTATTATCATGAACCTAAGCCAGTTAAAGTTCCGCCCTAATATGGCTATCTTTCAAATGATAGAGCAAAAAACATTTAGGTTTGGAAACTCTCCTCTTCACCCTTACTGCAAACAGTTGGCACTCGAAGAATATAAAAGATGCGAAGAACTCCTAATAGAGAAACTTGGAAACAAAAAGATTTTAGAAGACGACGTTAACCTCGCAGAAAACCTTACAAAAAGATTAACATTCATCATGGCTGGAATTAATAAACTAGAAGAGCCAATTAAAGATGACTTAATAGAAGCTGCCCAAGATATCATCCAAGATTTATATGACGTACCAGAGCATATCCTGTTCAATTCAGAAATCAAAGAAGATATTAAAATAGAAAAAGAAATTCCTCCCAGAGCTGATGAAATCCCTGATGACCTAGAAGATGAAATTATGAAAAGGTTGTTACTCAATTTTATTCCACATGGAAGTGCAATGTGGGTGTGGCAGACCTTATATCACCTTATAAGGAAAAATATCCCAGAGAACTTATTTTTATTATATGAAGAATATACAGCTGTAGTGAGCTGGCTCCTATGGCAACTTCACCCCGTCAGTTTTGGCCAAGCCATATCTGAGGGCGGAGTTTTCACCCAGGGGAAATCACAATGCTGCTTCTCCCTACCAGGAGAGATAGATGCAACCATAGAAGCCGAAGCTGTAAACTTCCCTGTGCTTCTTCACGAATTAAATAAAGGGGTTATGGATTATCTCATTTCCATTGGTCTCCCTAGCCAATACTCTCCCGAGGCTTTGGAACTGGTTTATGCAGACGCGGATGACCTCTCCCTCGAACCATGGTATTATTATTTGGCGCCAGGTATCTGGAAGAGAGTTCTAGATAAAGAACGGGTAGCTCCAAATGAGATACCAACAGTTGTTAATAAAATTTCTAGAGGAAATCTATTGGATATTGAAAATTATTTCTTAAGTTTGTTCCATGATTAAATTTAATAAACCTGCAGAGCCTATTACTAAGCCTGTTACAAAACCAGATGTAAAGCCGAAGACGCCTTGGGCAGTGCCAGGCCCAAAGGCAAATCCAAAACCGAAGGGATAAGTTTACACTTTTTGCGATTGCTTGATACATAGGATTAAATTAAACAATAGGAGGAAATTAAAATGGAAGTAACGAAAACGAAAAAAAGCACGAACGTCAAAGAGGATATTAAATTAGCTCTTTTAGTAAAAGAAGGAAAAGATAGTGCAGATGCTATTCAAAGAAAAAGAAGCGAAGAAGCTTTCTCTACATTGTTTGGTAAGTACAAGAATCCTTTACTATATAAATTCAGGGTGAACAACAATGAGAACGAGGCTAATTCTGAGGACTTCCTTATGAAGGCTTTTGAGAAAGCGTACAAAAGCATTAATACTTATAATCCTCAATACGCATTTAGCACTTGGATATATAAGATATCTACTAACTTGTACATTGACCACCTGAGAAAAAATACAACAAACATCGTTAATATTGAGTCTTGCTCGACAGAAGACGGTGAAGGAAATTCGATTGAATTCGAAATCAAAGATTCAAGTAAAACTCCTGATGAATCTTATATTGCTGATGAGCGTGCGAAACTCGTAAGAGATGCAGTTGGCAACATTAAAAATGAAAGTGTGAGAGAAATGGTCATATTGTTTTACTTCAAACAAAAGCATTATGAAGAAATAGCAACACTTACTGGAGTGCCAATTGGAACTGTAAAGGGCAACCTGAACCGCGCCAGAAAAGAGCTTGCAAAAACACTAGCCAGTTTAAATTTAAAAACTGAAACAGTATAAAGAACTTCTATTGATTTTTTAAAAAGGTTTACTTAAATTTAGGTAAACCTTTTTTATATGGCCAATATTCAAAAACGAAATCCAGATAATAACAAACCGCAACGCAGCGGGCAAAAATCATGGAATGATTTATCTCTCGTAGAAAAGAGAGAGTTAAGTGTAGCTCAAAAAAAACAATACCTGCTCGATAAATACCAGAAGAAAAAATTCGAATTGGATGACATCAAAAAGTATGGTGTATTCAAATTGCCCCTGAACGAAGATGGGAAAATGAAACTCGTATGTAAAGTAGATACACTCGAAGAAGCCCAATATGAAATTGAGTGGAGAGGAGAATTCCATGTAATGGGCAATACAGATATCGCTGTTCAAAATGACTCCCGCCTGGAAACTTTCGAAAATGAAACTCAACACGTAGATGAGTTCGGTAAAACTATCGAACCAACCGACGCCGACCTGGTGACCGAAGAAGATATGGCAAAAGGAACTGGAATCCTGGATTCTCTTCCAGATAGGAAAAGTAAATTTAAAGGATTAGCTCATTACGCTAATATGGATTTAGATTACGAAGGAACTTACATCATCATGCCAATCTACGAAGTTTACGACCCCCACATCTCTAGATAAAAAAAAGAGGTATTTTTTCCCCCTAGTGTAAACATATATATTTTACGAAATATAGATTTACACTTTTTTCGATTCCTTGATACATACGTTTGAATTAAAAAAACAATATCATGGAAAATGCAAATTTAATTGTAGCATGTTACGAAGGAAACCACTCGATAGATGAAAATGAATGTTTCGATGAAACAAATGTTTACAAAGTGGAAGATGAAGATGGAAATAAAGTTGTCTTCTGGAATAGTAACAATCGCTCTAGAATTGACAAAGAATATATTTTAAAAATAATTGCTAGATTACTTAAGAAAGGTGATGTAGAGGGAATGATAGACGAACCTTACGCAATGGTTCAAGTAATGTGGGAGGTTAAGTAATGAGAAAGATATTATTTTTACTAATCGGTTTAATGTTTATTTTTTCTTCTTGCGAGAAGGAAGATAACATTATGATAAACACTAGCGGTTCTGTGCGAGTAGATATAGACATCTTATCTGTAGATGTAAATACATATGACTCTATGGAAAGCAACATCACAATCAATTACGAAATAGAAAATTTATCCTACTGGAACGTAGATTACTATGAGATATTATTCTGTGTACAATATATAGACACGGCAGGGGTAACTCACCAAATTCATGATGTAAGTAATGGGAGTGATATCGTAGGACATTCAACAGCATATAATAATAAATTCTTTACTCTGGATGGAATTTTTCTAGAGGCACTTGTAGAGAACTATTCAATATATAATTAAAAGGGTGAAACTAATTAATATAAATGAAAAAACATAATTAATCATGAAAGAGAAAATTATTGAAATAGTAAAATCTAATGATGTACTCCATACCAGATATTGGACTATGGGAGCGCCAGGGGTTGATGAAGTTTGCTTCGAGGGTCGAAGTGCAGATGAAGAAAGATTGATGCCTCTAGCTCAAGCAAAGAGGTGGGCAAAGAAACATGGGTATACTCATGTGTTGTTAATTTCTCTTACCACGAGAAAACAAGATAAATTATATAAATTATAATTATGAAAACTTTTATAGCACTAGTAACAGTTCACTTCTCATTTTATATGGATAAGGGAAAAGAGCGCCAGGAAATTCACCTGGTGGAGGCAGAAGATGAAGAATCCGCTGTGGAAAAGCTAGAGAAGCATTACAAAGCCAAAGATAAGGATTATCAAGTGTCGCACAGAGTGGAAGTTGATTCAATTAACGAAAAAATATAGATTTACACTTTTTTCGATTCCTTGATACATACAAACAGTTAAATAAATGTCAAACCAAAAAAATATAATATTATGAACGTTAAATTATTAAATAGAATTGCCTGGGAAATTTTTGCTGACAAAATTTATAGAGCACACGGTAGTGGAGTCAAAAAACTAGTTGAAGGTTATAAAGCCTTAGTTAGAAATGACAACAATAAAGAACTTGCTGTTCATAAAAAATCGTACAATGAAATGAGTAATGAAGAATTTTCTAATAGAGTTAGTGGAATTCAAAAAGTATCTGGATTTTCACTGGAAGGTTATCAAGAGCTAAGAGGTGGTAACATCTTACTTGCTTTCCTTAAAAATGATGTGGAAAAATTCCAAATCGATGGAAACCAAATTCAAGATTATTTGATAGTTGGAAACTCACATGATGGGTCATCTGGATTTTTCCTGGGAACATCAACTCACTTTTTGAGATGTGAGAACGAATTCGCTCGCTTGAAAAGATTCGTATCAATCCGTCATACATCAGGAGCTGATGAAAGAATGGAAGAGTTTATGCATTACTTTATCCAGTATGTAAATAACCGTCAAAAAATGTACAAGAAATTTAATCAGTTCGGCGAAGTAATCGTTAGTGATGAAGTTCGTGAGCAAATGGCTCTTTATATCCTATCTCTTCACAAAGAAGAAAAATTGGATGAGATAAGCGACAGCCAGAAAGCAAAACTTAATCTGGTTCACAATTGCATCGACGAAGAAATAACAGACCTAGGTGATAACCTTTGGGGATTGTTTAACGGAATCACTAGATATACAACTCACCACGTTAACGCCAGAACCCCCGTGTTTGGAAATGCACTTGGAGGAAAAGCTACAACAAACAATAGAGCTTTTAACTTCGCAGAAGAAGTTCTTAAAACTGGGAGTGCTGTGAAATTAATCAAAGCATAACAAATCATAATAAAATATAGAAGAGGGTTTAATTATTAAACCCTTTTTTTTTAGGCTTTTTTTCCCATAAGAGTATACCTTTGGAATTTTTTAATATATTTACTGGAAAACTTAAACAATGAAACCAAAGAAAACATTTGAAGAAATAGTAGGGATTTGCTACGATGAAGACTATCCAGAATTACATAAAGAAGTATTGTCAATAGAAAATGGTCTGGAATTTTGTAACCAGGATGACGACTATACTAAAGCGATAGGGGAAGTACTGGAAGCAATTTATACCTTCGCCACAGACTTTGACCAGGAAAAATATTATCACATTGAAGAAATTTATGGGGAGCTAAGCGAACAATTATAAGATTTTTTCGTATATTTGTAATATGGAAAATAAGTCAAAAAAGAGATTGGACAAGTTCCAAACGTCTCTCTCAATGTTTGCAGCGGCGGCTGCGGTAGCTGGAATTACACTTCTAATATATAAACTTTGCGGCTACCCCTATCTATTCGAGTCAGTAATGGCATTCTCTTTAGGATTCATCCTCTTCGGAATGAGGCAAATCTTGGATACATATAATAGCACAGCAGATATATTAGTAGAATATATTGGCACATCTCAAGCAGCAATAAACTTAGCACAGACCCAGGCTCAAACTTATGCTAAACATCAACAACAAAAATCCGATGCTAAGATTATAATTGATGGGGCTGTAGACGGAACACCATTCAAAGATTTAGGTAATTTAACCGAGGAACAAATCGAAGCTATAAAAGCTCAGCTACCTGATTTCCTTCATGGAGCTTTTGATACAATGAACCCCAAAGCCTCAACCGAGGAGGGAAATGGAAACGCAAAAGCTCACCCAGAAAAAAATGTAAGAGACATGTCAATAAATGAATTATACATAGCTCAAAAAGATGCTGTAGATAATGACCAATTTGAAGAAGCTGGGAAACTTAAAAAAGAAATAGAAAGAAGACAAGGTAAAGGTAAAATCTAGATTTACACTTTTTTCGATTGCTTGATACATACGTTTGAATTAAAAAAACAATATCATGAAGCAATTAGGAGAAAGAAATATAACATTATTAGTCCAAGGTCTTAAAACTACAGGAACATTCGTAGAAGCATGCCAATATATAGAAGAAGAGCTTTATATTAAAGAGGCTATGACTATACAAAAATTTTGTGAATGGGCTGATAGAGAAATCGGCGGGGGAAGCGCAAGTAATATGGAAATCTTATTCCAAGCTTTTATTTGCCCCGAAGACCAAGATAAAGTAAATGCCGCACATGAGATTAGAGATAAGATTAAAGACCTACACGCTCTATTTTCTCCAAATAAAAAAGAAATTGTAATCAACGTTCAGGATACCCCTAGAGAAAATATGAACATTGTCAAGAAAGTTGTGGAAAAAACAAAAAAGACTTATTTTAATATATCGATTAGATTGCGTCAGGATAACGGTACATCAAAACCTGAATATACTCAAGAAGAATTGATGAGCAAATTAACAGACGGCTCAGCAAGGTTTGAGAAAAGCGAAAATGGAACAGTGTTCATATTGGACAATCAGAGAACCAATAAAATAATGGGCATAGTAGAGTCAATACCATCAGATAATAATTGTAAATGTTATAACAGAGACGATGAAGATTATGATGAGGAAACTGGGAACTGGATATGCACAGATTGTAATCTGGTAATCAAAATGGAAAATGAAAAAGAACTTCTTAAGAAAGCTAGTGATTATACAGACAAAATACCCCACGATATTGAAGAAAGTGATTTGGTTGAACAGTTCGGGACAGACTGGGGTGAAGCCCGAAGGATAATGAAAATCCTAACAAGCAATTATTAAGCAATAAAATAAAATTATAAACGTATAAACTATATATTATGGATTACGATTTGATAGAAAAATTAGCAACAGGTGAAGTCCCAACAGATGAGGACATAGCAAACATGCTTAGCGAAATATGTGAAGACGAACATGCAAACTGTTCAAGCAGCGATTGCCCTATTTTGAAACTTAATGGAGGAGAAGCTCCAGGTAGCGATAAACCTTTCAGAAAAAATAGAGGGTGTGACTGTTTTAAAAATGGTACAGCAATGCTTGAATTCATCAGAGAAAACTCTGGGAGCGTAGAGGGTAGACAAAGAGCTATTCTTAAAAAAGAATTTAAAGGAATTCAAAATGTTAATTTTGTTATAGATGCTCTAGAAAGCAAAACAGATGGCGACATTGAATATTTGATGAATCGACTGGTAAGTAAATTTGATATACTAGAGAAAGGTGAAGCAACCAATAGAAAAACAAATATTGTTCTTATAGCTTCTCTAGCAAATTATTTGGTTTTTAAATCAACTTCAATGCATGCTCTTCGAATAGTTCTTCATCAACATTATAGCTTCGACTGGACTGTATGACATATATTGAATTATTAACAGGGACAGGAGATGCCAAAATGATAGGCGCAGCTGTAGAAGGTGCCTCCTTGTTACATGATGTATTCTGGATAGGTCTATGTATTGTTGTTTTCAACTATGGGTTTTTTACACTCTTAGCAAAGGTTAAAAAACAAAGGAGATTAAATAACCAGACTTGGAATAATTATTTTAGAGCCAGTCAACAACAACAAAATGAATTTTTTAGAGCCAGTCAACAACAATATAGACTCTCAACATTATTAAATAACCAGAATAAGCCTGCCAAGAAGATTGAGGATAAAACCCGCGAGAGGATATTTAAATTATATAAGCTCGCTAAAGTAGGAGTAGGGGGTGAAAAAGATAACGCCAAAATAATGTACCTGAAAATCCTTGATAAGAATAGCCTAAGCCAGGAAGAGTTCCTGACCGAATATAAAACCCATGGGGATGAAAGACCCAACAAAAGAAAATATTAGTTATGACAAAAGCTCAATTTGAAATAGAAATAAAGAAGATGGTATCACAATGTATTCCAGTAGGGGGTAATGGTACCTTTCTTAGACAATTGATATTCCACGGCTCCACAGTTATTGATTGGGACGTGGCATCTGGTCTGATTAAAGCTCTCGACCCTGAGCTTAAGAAAAAAATTCAGGAGCTCGAAAAAGACTATGGGAAATTTAAAGACGAAATGATTCTGGCAAAACGTAAACTAAGTATGCCCCGCAAAATAATGTCCGAAGTATATGCCAATCTGGATAAGTATAGAAAAACTGATTCAGTGGTAGCATGTCCCACTGTTCTCCCAAGAGATGATAATTGGAAAGTAGGAGATATGGGAACCGATACAACAGATGCTCGTGCGCAAATATTCATAGTAGTAGAAGACAAACCATCAAAAAATATATAATCATACAAATAAAATATATAATCATGAAAAAAGTTCAATTAGTATTTGCAGGAGCTCAGGAAAAAGACCTTCAAACGTTTTTAAGAGCTATAGCAAAAACAATAACTTCTGCAATTTATGTAGATGCAAATATCAAAGGATTCCTAAAAGTTAATGGTAAAAACAAAAGAAAAGATTATCTTCCAGAAACTTTCTCCGTAACAATATACTCTATGATGCCTGAAGTTAAAATAATCCAATCTTCAATCGATATGATTGTTCGTGAAATCACAACATCTACTGGAGCTAGATTTATTTCTGCAGACGATAGAAATAATTAAAGTGCAACATTATCTAAAAAAAAACGTACACTACAATAAGTATTATTTTTATTAGCCCCGAACCCAAAAGGGGCAGATAGTTTTAAAAATTTCCATACTTGTGTTTTAACCCCCAGTTCATACCTGGGGGTTAGTTATTTTTATCCCCCTGCCCTGTAACAAAATCCAAACTCTTACGTACATAATAATAATACTGATTTTCATTTTTAGTATTAATACAATTTCTAGGAAAGAGCCCCCAGTGAACAACAGTAACTCGAGGGGCTCTTTCTATTTCTTTGTAACATTTTTTCATTTTTTACGTACATATTAATTCCAAGGGTTAAGAGCCCAATTCAAAATTATGTAGGAAGGCCACGCTAGCACAGCCTATACTCATGAATTTTCTCCACCTGATATAAGGGTGGAGTTTTTTATTTGTCATATTTCAAGTTTTGAGGTTTTCTTTCCCATTAGTGTATACCTTACTTAGTATTTTCTATCTCTTGTAATAAAGAGGTAGGGTCAAATTTTACCAAAGCAGCTTTTTCTCTATTTTCCTTTTTAGTTATAATTCTTAAATTTTTAGGATGAGCAATTTTCCAAGGTTCTATTTTATTATCATATCCATACTTAACAGATATTATATGGTCAAGCTGAAATTTGAAGCTCCTTTTATTTATATCTAGGATGATAGACAAATCTTGTTTTTCTGTTAAAAGACGAACTTCAAGGTCATACAAATACCAATCAAATTTTAAAGTATCTTTGTATGCTCGAAAACTTCTGTTTTTTACTTTTAAATATTCTTGTTTTAAATTTATAAATTTTAACAATTGACCTTTTCTATCTGGAGTAATAATTCCCACATAAATAGGAACACTATTTACAACAATACAATTATGCGGCTCTTTACAAAAAAGAAAAGACTCCTTTTGCCCCGTTTCATATTTATTGTTCCCTAACTGTATCATCTTTTATAAATATAGTTTTTTTTAAAAATTTTTTAATATATCATATCCTTTTTAAATTTGAGGTATTTTTTCCCAATAGTGTATACCTGTATTTTATATATCCTCAAAATTCATTTTTGTCCAGAGACAACCTCTATGACATTTTGCTTCGTAGTGAAGACTCCTCATAGAAAGTTTTTTCTGGTGCAGTAAAATACATCTCAAGTATATCCTGATTAATATTCTATTAATAGATAGGTCGAACCTCTTGCAACCCCCGTAAATAAAGGAGATAAGGTGCAACAAGAGTAGGGGTTTTTACGTATAATATAGTAGAGGGTATCATTAGAGGATACTCATAATAGGAAAGAGAAAGGATAACAATGATTATAAACAATAACAATAAAGGATTACCGCTCATACAATATCTAGCGGTATACGCAAGGGGAGACAGAGAGTTCGGTTAAGTATTGCTCTTGGTAAAGTAAAGTAAAGCCCTTACCCATCAAAAACAACTTCACATATTATTACAGGATGCGAAATGATTCGCGAGGGGGATTGGTGTATCATATTATACTCGGAGCAAAATAACTTAACATAAAACTTACTATTTTTACTGCAGATATATATCTGGGACAGCCCCCCTATACCCCTGTCGAAAAAATAAAGAATTTCCTCCCGATTTTCTGCTGAGAAAGTTATGTTAAATTCACAATTAATAATTTTAAAAAATTTCTAAATTTAACATAGGATTATTATATATTTTCTAACGACCAATAACTCCCCCTTAGAAAATATTCATCCAGGATAAAATAATAGCGAGGGGCTCCCCCCACCTATCCAATCATAATTATTATTTTTACAACCATCGAAAAAATGGAATTTTGGGGGGTAACCATACAACAACCAACGAAAAAACGTTTTTTTGAGATGTGTCAAAATTTGAGAGCGAGGGGGGTGAAAATTGGGAGCAAGTCAGGTCGCTGTCTGAAACTAATCTCTGCCCTACACTACACACCATTCTAACTATGCAATAAACTATCTATGTAACAGTTAGTTAGCAAAATATATCCCCTATCTAAACTCTCACAACCAACGAAAACAAGCTTTTTTGGGGTTTCATATCTTCATATTTTCCCACTTCTCCCCACCCTATACCACGTT
>Ga0208769_1000833_pt1 | contig 14414 bp, 22 predicted proteins | sample AntAceMetag02UKC_FD_184768 | JGI IMG/M metagenome (GOLD analysis project Ga0208769, IMG submission 184768) | Saline lake microbial communities from Ace Lake, Antarctica- Antarctic Ace Lake Metagenome 02UKC (SPAdes) (version 2) | ecosystem: Environmental > Aquatic > Non-marine Saline and Alkaline...
ATCATTCAGACGACGGAACAAGTGGTTGGCTTTTAAGCGAATCTAAATTTACAGAAATATTTGATTTAATAGAAGAAAAAGAAAATAATAATAAAAGCGATAAACAAAAAAAAATAATTATTTTTGCTGGAGCAAGAAGTCCTCAATGGGACAGAGAAGCAAACGAATTATCTGAGATATTAAAAAGAGAAGGATATTCGGTGGTTGGTATTATTCCAACATCATGGTTAGATAGTCCTAAGATTGAATATTTAAAATAATCTGTAAAATATAAATATGAATATAGAATACACACAAGGCTTTTTTAAAAGTCTTATAAAATTAAAAATGCCATCGGTATTTAGAGAAATTAAATGGTTTATACAAAGAGGGAAAAGAGGATATTCTGACCAAGATTGCTGGAATATTAATAGTTATTTATGTGAAGTTATTTCTCCGATGATTAGAGAAATGAAGAATGGCACAGGATGTCCAGGTAATTTATATGATATAAAGAAAAAAAACAAGGAATGCTGGAAATGGGAAGAAATATTAGAAGAAATAGCACAAGGATTTGAAGCAGCTCAAAGCATAGAAGAAGCGAAGTTCTTTCAATTCAAAAAGGACAAAGATGGTAACTACGAAAACCGGATTGATAAAAAGAAACAAGAACAACTAGCAAAGAAATTCGATAAAGGCATTTCTTTGTTCGTTGAATATTTTTGGAACCTTTGGGACTAAAGTTATCCATAGTTTGGACTTGATTTTTACAAAACAATCAAATATAATAAGTTTATTAACAATTATTGAAATGAACATAAATAAAATAATAAAAGAAATGCCAATCAAACCCTTCTCAGATAGATTAGTTATTTTGCCGATTGATAAAGAAATATCTTCGTCAATAATAATTCCTAAAGGAATGGGTGAAGAACATAAACCAAGAGAAGGAATAATTGTTTCTATTGGAAAAAAGGTTAAAGAATTAAAGTTAAAAGACCACGTAATTTTTAAATATTTTCAGCCACAAGATATAAAGATAAAAGGTAATAAATGTTTTATCGCTAAAGAAGAAGACGTGTATTTAAGATTATGAATCATAAACAGAAAGCAAAAAATGAAGGGAGGAGAACTTAATATTTCATATTATCGGAATCAATTAGAGACATATCTCCAAGATATCGAAATTGAATGTGATAGAGTATTAGATATAGGTTCTGGAGATAATCTTGCTAAAGAAAGAGTACAAGCAATTAAGTGCAATAAGTATATTACTCTTGATATTGACGGAAAGCACAACCCCATTCATATAGGAGATTTGAATAGACCAATAAATATCGCAGAAGAACAATTTGATATAATATTTTGCTTAGAAGTATTTGAATATATTTGGAATCCAGTTCAAGCACATCAAACTATATATAAATTATTAAAAAAAGGAGGAACAGCTTATATATCTTATCCCTTTATTTATCCAATACATAATCCACCGAAAATTGATTATCTAAGATATACAAGAGAAGGAATAGATAAATTACTTGAGATAGCGAAGTTTAAATATTGGGTTATATCTTCTAGAACTGCTACTAAAGGAAAAGACTCTCTTTATGTTTTTTATAAAGAAGAAGGAATGCACCCGAGAAAAGGATATTCTCATGCTGAAATTGGATATATCGCTGAAATTTCAAAATGAATTATAAAAAATACAATACTATAAGTTGGGTATTTCTATTAGGATTGATTTATTTAATAATATTGTTTTTTTACCTAATGATTCGCTATTGTATAATGAATATTTAACCTAATTTATAAAACATAAATTAATGAAAAATACAACAAAGATAAATTCAAGTAGCGGATTAAGCTTTAGCGGAGCTTTAACTATTGTCTTTATAGTATTGAAATTATTAGACAAAATTGATTGGTCTTGGTGGTGGGTTTTATCTCCAATTTGGATTTCGGCTTCTATAGCAATATCCATTTTGTTAATAAGCTTATGCATTATGGTTATAGTAGCATTATTATCTAAATAAAATATAATTTGTAAAATACAATTATGACTAAAAAAGAATTAATAAAAACAAATAATTGGTTAAGAGAAGTAATTAAACGATTAGAAAAAAAAGAGAAAGAAGAATCGAACAAAGCAAAAGAAGAAGAAGTTAAGGGTGTTCCAACAATGGAATTTCATAATTGTGTGCTTTGTCAGCGTCGTAGGCTAGAGAAAGATATGCGTAGGTTTAAATATTGGGAGGGTATGAAAGACACTGAGCTTGAGAGCGGAAGAGGATATTGGCATCTATATTGGGTATGTAAAAAATGTTCAGACCTCAAAAGCAGTAAATTATAAATATGAAAAAATTTCTTTGCGATAAATATCCTAATTTTAAATTTATTCCTTGTATAGATAAACCAGGATATATTATAGAATATATGGACAGAAAAATATATATAGATGACATTAATTACTATCCGATTGGACACTATGGAGACGAAATATATTGTAGAGGAGAAGACCCCGAAGATACTTATAGAGATTTTATTGTAGATGTTCCTGTAGAAAAGTTGACTGAAAAAGACAAAGAAAAACAGCGAAAACCATTTATCGTATTATTAGAAGAATTAAAGAACTCAAGCCCAAATTAGAATATTTAAAATATAATTTGTAAAAAATAAAAATATGGAAGATGCAAACATACAAGCTAATTCTCCTCTCCCCGCAAGAAAAGTAGAAACAATATCGTTTTTAGATTTCTATGAAGCATTAAAAGCGGTAGTGACTGGCAAGAAAATATTTAGAGAAGAATGGGAAAATAAAGAGTATTATGGATTTATAAATAAAGGAAATTTATCACTTCATAAACCAGATGGGAAAACATATCAATGGATTATAAATGACGGAGATATGAATGCAAACGATTGGATTGTATTGTAAATAATAAAATGAATACAAAAAAAGACACACTAAACACAGGCGTTATATATCTACAGAATATGATGGACAGATTTAACAGTAATGTTCCAGGGTTCCGCTTTGCATTAAGGGTTAAAGGCATTACTGATTCTTATGGAGAAGGTATGTCGTTCTTGTTATTTTTTTCAGTAAGGGACTTAATAAACGACATAGAAGAAACAACAGAAATTAGGATTAAGGATTATTACTATATTCCTAAAAAAGAAAGAAATTTTTTTATCATTGATATGCTTTCTAATGTCGTTGCCAAAATAGCAACAATGAAAACTCAAAAAAACATGAAAGAGGCATTGATTTCTAAGAAGGAATAATATGAAAATGATTAAAAAAAAGATACTAAAACATTTACTTAAATATCACGGAGAAGAGAAAGTGTCTAAAGCTTTGTTATATATTGATTCTGCTATTGATGAATCTCTTAAACAGCAGAAAAAAGAATATCATATAAGGATTAGGAATATGTTTCTTAACAATATAGATGATGGCGTATATGTAGTTATGCGATTTAATTCTGATGACATAGAAGCAGTGATTAATGAGGATATATTGTATTCTAAAAGATGAAAATAAGCACAGTAACGCCAATAACAAATCCAATTAAAAGACAAGATGCTTTTCCTGATGCAATTCTTAACTATTTAGATTTCGCTGATGAAGTTATTGTTTTAGATGGAGGTTCAACAGATGGCTCAGTTGAATACTTAAAAGGATTACCAGAATATAAAAGTGGAAAGCTAAGAATAGAAGACATGGAATGGAAAGAAGATTTTGATTGGCGTACGATAGGAGAACATTATCAAAAAGGATATGAAATGGCTACTGGCGATTGGGTATTTAGAATGGACATAGATTATTTTCTTCACGAAAAAGATTTTGAAAAGATAAGAACATATTGTGAAGTTTATATAGATAAATCTCCTTCTCTAGCGTTCCTTAAATTTCAATTCTTATTAGTTGATAGATATAATTTGAAATGTCGTTATGGATTAGCGGGAAACAAGAAAATGTTTGGCGATAGATTAACTTGGACAGGTGGACCGAATAAAAGCCAATTAGCATTAGACAGAACATATCTAGATTTTGGAAGCGATATGATAGTTGATACAAGAATACCTTATTATAATTACGATTTTAGCTTTAAAGAAAAAGAAGTGATTAAGAAAGATTTTTATAGATTTGCTAAAGCAAGATTTAGATTTGATAAACTAGATTGGGGATATAAAAGCGAAGAAAAAGCGTGGGAGTATTTTAAAGATATGCAGATGAAAAGATTTAATGGAAAAAGTTGGAAGAAGATAGAGATAAAAGACCATCCAAAATATATACAAGAGAAGATAAAAAATATAAAAGAAAATCAGTTTGGATATAATGGATTTGATTGGCTATCAAAGATACATTATGAAGTCAAAAACGATTAAGCAATTAGCAGATGATTTAGAAAAGAATTATTGGAAGCCACTAATATTTAAAAAACGAGGTAATGAATGTTTATTATGTGGAAAGAAAGCAATCTTGGCTCATCATTTTTATCCAAAACATAAGTATAGAGCATTAAGATTTAATATAGATAACGGAATACCATTTTGTAAGAGCTGTCATTTCTCGTTACATAAAAAAGACCCAACCTTATCAAACGAAATAGAAGATAAAATGGGACTAAGATGGTATAGAAAGTTAAAGAAAGAAATGGAAAAGAAAAGAGTGGTTGGATATAATAAAAAATGGATAGAAGATGAAAAGAATAAGTTAATAAAAATAAATGAAACCGAGTGATTTTTGGAACAATTTAGAAGCAGACAATATGGATACAAAAGATATAGCTCCTTTATTGTATTTTCTTGCCAAATTAATGAACGCTAAAACGACTCTTGAAATAGGAGTATATCAAGGATATATAAGCATAGGATTGGCTTATGTCGCAAAGGAAAACGAAGGAAAACATTATATGATAGAGAGAAGAAAGGATTTTGCCAGTAAAACAATAGAGCTCATAAAGAAACATAACTTACTAAATTCTGCATATATGATAAATGGAGAATCTGAAAAAGTAAGTTGGGATAAAGAAATAGATTTATTATTTATAGATTCAGACCACTCAGAAAGAGCGGTTATTGATGCCATAGAAAAGTTTGGTAAGTTTGTAAGAAAGGATGGATTTATGTGCTTACATGATTATTGTCACAAGAAAGGAGAAGTAAAGTTAGCAGCAGATAAACATATTAAAGATGGTTGGGAGAAACTTTTAATACCTTATTCAAGTGGCTTATTAGTTTGTAGAAAAAATGGCTAAAAAGAAAGATATTAAAGAACAAAATTCTGATATTCAACAAGACCGTTTACCTCCGCAGAGCATTGAAGCAGAACAGTCTGTTTTGGGGGCGATTATGATTGATAAGAAAGCAATTATTAGAGTTTCAGATTTTTTACGTCCAGAAAGTTTCTATCGCAGACGACACCAGTTAATTTATTCAGCTATACTTGAGCTTTCTCTCCAACAAGACGCAATAGATATTTTAAGCGTTTCAGCTAAACTTGAAGAAAAGAAACAGCTTGAAGAAATAGGAGGGCAATCATATTTAGCCAGTTTAGTTAGTGCAGTACCAACCTCAAGTCATATTTATAGTTATGCTAAGATTGTTTCTAAGAAGAAAGTTTTACGTGATGTTATTGATGCTTCTTATTATCTATCTCAGCTTGGATATAACGAAGATAAGAATATTGACGAAGTTTTAGATGCAGCAGAAAAGCGAGTTTTTTCCATTGCTCAAAAATCTCTTACGCATGAATTTCTTTCCATTAAAGAACCCTTAATTGATGCTTTCTCGCGTTTTGATATGCTTCGCCAAAAAGGAGGCAAGGCCTTAAGGGGAATTGCTACGGGTTATCCTGATTTAGATAATAGATATCTTTCTGGCTTTCAAAAAACTGATTTAATAATTTTAGCGTCGCGACCACGAATTGGAAAAACATCTCTTGCCCTAGATATTGCTAGAAATGTAGCACTTAAAGAAAAAAAAGCAGTCGGTATTTTTAGCCTTGAAATGTCAACAGACCAGTTAGTTGATAGACTAATATCGCAACAAGGAAATATTGATTTATGGAAATTAAGAACAGGCAATTTAACTGACAATGATTTTGACGTTATTCAACATACCTTAAGTAAGCTTTCTCAAGCTCCGATATATATTGACGATGGTATGACTAATAATGTTCTTCAAATGAGAGCAATGGCAAGAAGATTGCAAGCGCAATCTGATTTAGGGCTCATTATTATAGATTATCTTCAATTAATGGAACCATCTACTAAGACGGAGAACCGTGTTCAAGAAATCTCAAAAATTTCTCGGTCGCTTAAAGCCTTAGCACGAGAATTAAATATACCAGTCCTTGCCTTGTCTCAGCTTTCTCGCGCAGTTGAACATAGGTCTTATTCTATTCCTAAGCTTTCAGACCTTCGTGAATCAGGGTCAATAGAACAAGATGCAGATGTTGTAATGTTTATTTATCGTGAAGAAAAAGCGCTACCTGAAATAGGTCTTAAATGCGAAGGACAAGTTGTTATTGCCAAAAACAGAAATGGACCAACAGGTCATATTGATGTTTATTTCAAAGAGAAATCTGCTACTTATGAATCGGTGAGTAAGCGTCCTGGAGAGATTGAAGAGATTGAATTTCCGCCCGAACCCAATGAAATGCCATTTAGTTAAAATAATTACTTATTTGTAAAAAAATAATATGACTAAAAAAAATCCAATTGGAGTAAGCGAATGGAGAAAATATGGTAAAAAATATAAGTATTACGATTATTTTGAAAAACAAATAAGAAAAGATGAAAGGAAAAGAGTATTAAAGAAGATAGAAAAGATAATGAGTAGTTATAGTTTTAATATGAGATATTTAGATAAATTTTATAAATTACTAAAAGACTCCGACTAATATGAATATATTAATGATACCAGATATATCTTGCAAAGATGACCCAAAGTGCTGGGCTATTGGAAAATTGGCACAAGATATTATAGATAACAATCCTCGTTTTAATTTTTATCAAGTAGGAATTCATCCAAGAGAAGTCGTTGGAGGATATATGAAAATAAAAGACTTGATGGAAAAAGATAAAATAAAGTTTGATTTAATTCATTTTCAATATTGGAATTCAGCGATACAATTATTACAAATGCTTCCTGAATTAAAAGAAATTCCAAGTCTTTTAACTCACCATAATCATCATTCTTTAAGTAAAGAAGATTGGAGCGGATTTACAATGCTTAATGAAATGACTAATTGGGGCGTGGATGAGTTATTAAGAAATCACAAGAACGTAGTAAAAATACCTCACGGAGTTGATTTAAGTAAGTTTTCTTATATAAAAGAATATCCGCCAAAAGAACCCGCCGTTGGTTATGTAGGAAGGATAGCTCCTTGGAAACATTTAAAAGAAATATGTGAAGCTTCTAATAGATTGGGATATAAAACTATTGGTTGTGGATATATAGATAAACCTAATTATTGGCAAGAAATTCCAAAAGCTAATTTAATCTTTCATGGCGGAATGGGAAGAATGAATATGTTGCCCGATGGATTTGAAGTTGGAATGTATAGAAAAATGACCGTATTTGTAATGTATTCTACGGGAGAAAAAGAGAGCGGTTGTTATGACAACAAAACAGAGATACTTACTGATAATGGTTGGAAGTTGTTTAGAGATTTGAATAAAAAGGAAGAAGTAGCAACACTTAATCCTGATACTAATCAATTAGAATATCAAAAGCCACGACTTTATGTGGATGATGAAAAACATAGTGAATTATATTATTATCAAAATCGTGCATTGGATTTTGCAGTAACTCCCAATCATAATATGTGGATTAAGTCTCGTATTCATGGTAAGTATAAGCCAAATTACGAATTTAGGAGAGCTGATAAATTGGGACATTTTAATAAGATACAAAGAACTTGTGAATGGAAGGGTAAATCTAGCAAGTCGTTAGATTGGTTTAGATTGATGGGTATATATCTTGCCGAGGGTTCGGTAAGTGGCAAGTCTAATCTTTTTATAGCTGCTGTTAAAAAAAACGAGAAAGGCGATATTAGAAAATTGCTCAAAAGAATGAGATGGAAATTCAACGAAAGATTGGATGGGTTTAGATTAAGCGTTAAAGACAAAAGCGAATTTGTAGAATATTTAAGGAAATTTGGAAAAAGTTATCAAAAATTTGTACCAAATGAAATTAAATTTGCATCTAAAAAGCAAATCAATGAATTTTTAGATTGGTATGTTAAGGGCGATGGAAGAACGCAGAGTGGAGCAAGAATTATATGGACATCTTCAAAAAGAATGGCAGATGATTTACAGGAATTATTTATTAAGGCTGGAACACATGCAATTATATCTAAAAGAGATAGACGAGATGAAAAGAGAAGGTGGATTGTTGACCATTGGGCAAATGTAAATTATGAAGAATATACAATATACGAAAGGGTAAAGAAAAATGAAAGCTATATCCAAATTAGGCAACTAAAGAAGAAAAAATATGATGGTAGGGTTTATTGCGTAGAAGTTCCTAATCATATTTTGTTAGTTAGAAGAAATGGTAAGCCGATGTTTTGTGGCAATACCTTGCCTTTATTACATGCTATGGCTCGTGGAGTTCCCGTAATGGCAACTCATCAAGGAATGGCAAGAGATATTATTAAAGACGGCGAAAATGGAATTATATTTAACAAAGAGAATTTTGAATCCAAGTTAAAAATGGTAATGGAAGATAAGGAATTGAGAGAGAAATTAAGAAAAAATGCTTATAAAACAATAAGGAATTATTCTATTGAAAGATTCGCAAGAAATTATGCAAAAGCTTATTATAAATTATTATATAAAGATAAACCTATTATAAGTATCATTATTCCAACCTTTAATAGAAGTAAGCAGTTAATTGATTCGGTTTTATCGGTAGAAGAGCAGAATTATCAAGCAAAAGAAATCATAGTTATTGATGATGGTTCAATTGATGACACCAAAAAAGTATGCGATGAATTAAAGAAACAAATTCAAACTCCATTACTTTATCTTAATACCGAAGATACTTATCATTATAACTTAGCAAAAGCAAGAAATATGGGAGTGGTTGAGTCGTTAGGAGATGTATTATTATTTATGGATGACAGACTAAAGCTTGGCAAAGGAGCATTAGAAGAAATTGCTAAAGCAGAAAATGGTTATTGGTATCACGGATGTAAAATATCTAAAGGCAAGCCATCAACAAAAAGAAGTTTTATTGAAAACTTTAGCTGGATAAAGAAAAAAGATTTTGTTCGGGGCGGTATGTTTTGTGAAAGAATGGATAAATATGGAGGATTATCTGAAATTACAAGAATAGAATATGGAGAAAAACTTGGTTTTATTTATAACAATAAAGCAAAAGCAATAGAAACGGTTAAGTCAGGAGGTAGAAATAATCCCGATATATGGAAGGCAAAAGATATTATTAATAAATTGTATTATTAATGTTTTCTCTTGACTAACCTTAATTAGCGTTTGACCTCGTTGAGATTTGGCAATCTTGTAGGTTGTCAAGGTTAGTCAAAAAAAGATATGAGTAAATTAGTAAGTGTTTTCATACAAACGAATACTTTCTGTAACGCAAGGTGTCTTATTTGTCCCTATAAAGATACTTATGCTAAAAATAAAGTTCCCAATGGAATGATGTCGTTAGAATTATATAAAAAGATACTTAGCGATTTAACAAAAGATTATAACGGAGAAATAGGTCTTTATTTTCAATACGAACCTTTAATGGACAAAAGACTTCCACAGTTATTTAAACTTGCTAAAAGTTATTGTCCTAAATCAAGAACATCTATATCTACTAATTGTTCTTTATTAAACGATGAGTGGGCTAAGGCGTTGATTGAATGTAATTCTCTTGACTATGTTTATTTTAATGTATTAGGAGGAACGAAAGAAACCTACGAGAAAGCAATGCCTCCTTTAAAATGGGAATTGACAATAAAGAATCTTAATAATTTTGCAAATCAGTTTAATGGAAATATGTATATTAATTTCATGAAAACGAATGATAATAAAGACGAAATAGATTCATTAAGAAAAGTTATTAATAAGAAAGTAAGTATTATAGAAGAATATTGGGCTTCTAATCGGGGAGGTACGATAGAAATTAATAAGCCAGAAAACGTTAAAACTAGATATGAGAAGAACGAAAATAGTTGTATTCCTTTAGATAAAAGAATCTATATTCATTTTGATGGAATTGTTCCTTTATGTTGTCAATGCTGGAAAAGAGAAGTTATTATAGGAGATATTAATAAAGAAAATATTTACGATATATTTAATAGTGATAAAAAGCATACGAATTATAAGATATGCGAAACTTGTAATTAGTTTATGATTTATACATTTCATAAAGTAGAAAGAGAGATTGGATGGAATAACGATTGGATAAGTCCTGAAAGATTTGAGGAGTTTATAAAAGACAATAAACCTTTTTATTCGTTAGATGATTATCTAAAGAACGGAAGAAAAGGAAATGTTATTACCTTTGATGGAATATATCAAAATGTATATAAATATGCTTTTCCTATTTTAAAAAGATATAATGTTCCTTTTGAAATGTTTGTTATTTGGGATTATATAGAAGAAGATAATGAATTTGAGGTAGGCGAACCCTTTGCTAAGTTTTGTAGCTATAAAGAGATATGGAAAATGAACGAAAAACTTGGAGGAATAAATTCTAATTCTTGCGGACATTATAATTTAACCAAACTTAAAGACGATGACATAATATCGGAAACTTCAAGGTTTATGAGATTTAAGTATTTTGCTTATCCTAACGGGAGATTTAATGATAGAATAAAGAAAGCAGTTATTGAAGCAGGATATAAGGGAGCAGTTGGAACTAATATGGGCGATGATTCTCAATTTGAGCTTTTAAGAAAAAATATATGTTAAATAAAACAATACGTTTAGATATTGGATGTGGAAAAAATCCGAGAAAAGGATATATTGGAATAGATATGCGAGATTTTGGACAAGAGAAAATTTTAGATATAAGAAAAGGATTACCTTATGCAAATAATTCGGTTGACGAAATATATTGTTCGCACTTCATAGAACATTTAGACCAAGATAGCATTCTTAATTTTTTAAGCGAATGTTATGCTAAGTTAAAAAAAGGCGGGCTTCTATGGATTATCGTGCCTCATAAAGACCAAAATCGGGCATATATATTACAGCATAAGACATTTTTTAATGAATATACCTTTGAAGATTTAGAAAGAGGTGGTAAGTGGAAAAGAGTAGAGCTTATTAAAAACGAAAGACCAGATATCCATTGGAAAGTTCTAAAGGTATAAATATACTACTTTAGGTTGTAATGCCTTGAAACCGATACGTGATAGGGCAGTTTATTTGGTAGAATCGAAATTAAACATGAAGATAGGAGCATTTATATTATATATAGGACAAAGAACATTTCTTGACGCTAAGGAGTCAATAGAATCACAAGTTGACTTTCTTAAGGTAGTTAAAAATGTGAGTCCAGTTAATAAAGCAATAAATTATTGTTTTAAAAGAGCGGAACAAGAAAAACTAGACCATTTTCTTATCTTTGGAGCAGATACTATACAAAAACCAGACGCTATAGCCATTTATAAAAAGCATATAAGTGAAAACTTATGGTGTGTACGGGGAAAATTAGAAGATTATTATAGAGAAACCGGTGGATATGTTAATCATTTTTATAACGCTAAGGCGATGAAAGGCATAAGAGTTAAAGAAGATGATTCAATGTATGACCATAATATATATAAACTAATGGAAGAAAAAAATTATAGAGATTTAATAACCAAAGAAGTAACTGGAGTTCATCATCCTATTTGGAGCGTAAAAGAAGCGTTTGAAAAACATCTTCACTCAGGAAAACGATATGATAAGAAATACAGAGAGAAATTTTATAAGCAAGTATATGATAAGTTCTTAGAAAATCCTTGCGATGTTAATTTTGCATCATTAATTGGATTTGGATTAGGAATAAAGAGTCAAAGTAAAGAAGTATTAACTACAAGAGAAAGTGATTATTGGAAATGGTATAAGATATTATTTAATTGTGATGAATTACTAAAATGGCACGATTAATAGTTAAAAATTCAAAACTTAAAGGAAGAATTAAGATAAGTGGTTCTAATAATTCAGCGCTTAGAATTTTAATTGCGTCTTTATTAACGAAAGAAGAAGTTATTTTAAAAAATATTCCAAATACATTAGATGTTAAAGATATAATAAGCGCAATGAAAGAATTAGGAGTTAAAATAGAAATAGATAAAGACATAAAGATTAAAGCAGATAAGCTAAAGAACAAACTTTCTAAGAAGTATAATACAAGAACCACATTATTATTCTTAGCTCCCTTATTAGCCAGAACTAAATATGCTTTAATTCCTCCACCGAACGATAATCTAGGAAAAAGAAGTTATGATTTACATTCATTTGCTTTAAAAATGATGGGAGTATCGTTTATAGACAGAAAAGATGGTTGGATAGAAGCAAGATGTGAAAAACTAAAAGGAGCAACAATAAAATTTCCTAAAAAAACAACAGGAGGAACAGAAAATGTTATATTAACTGCCTGTTTGGCAGAAGGCAAAACAAAGATTATAAACGCTAACACAAGACCAGAAATACACGACTTAGTAAGATTTTTAAATAAACTCGGAGCTAATATTAAAATAAAAGGTTCAGGAATAATAGAAATTAATCCTGTCAAAGAGTTAAAAGGTGGAAAATATAAAATAATACCAGATAGCATAGAAGCAATGACCTTTTTAATAGGAGCTTTAATTACTAAAAGCAGAATAGTAATATCTAATTTCCCTTTTAAAGATTTAAAAGTATCATTAGACGTTTTAAGAGAATCAGGATTTAAGTATAAAAGATTTTTATCAAGTATGTTTATTAGAGATTCCGAAATGACAGGGTTTCAGATAGCAACAGGAGCGTGTCCTATGATTAATAATGATATTCAGCCAATATTAACTTTATTGGCAACGCAGATAAGCGGAGTAAGTAAAATTACCGATATACGATTTAAAGAACAATGGCAATATATAGGACAATTACAATCTTTAGGAGCTAGGATAGGAATAGAACATAATACTATTGATATGGACGGAGAACAAAAATTAAGAGGAGAAATTATAGGTGCAACAGATTCTAAAAGTGGAATAGCTTTAATCTTAGGAGGATTAGTTTGTTATGATAAAACTATTATTGGAAATATAGATGCAATAGATAGGGGATATGAAAGAATAGACGAGAAGTTTAAAAAGTTAGGCGCTAACATAATAAGAGATTAATATGAAATTTTTCTTCACAGCAGACGAACACTTTAATCACAACAATATAATTAAGTATTGCAATCGACCGTTTAAAGATATTGATGAAATGGATACAATGATAATTAAAAGACATAATGAATTTATTTGATATGATGATTATGTTATTCATGCTGGAGATTTTACATTACGAGATAAAGAATTTGCAGATAAAATAATCAATAGACTAAATGGAACACATATATTTTTAAAAGGGTCGCATGATTATTGGATACCCGAAGAAGGTTCATTGAAAATATGGGAAGATAAAATAGAAGGACAATATATCGTTATATGTCATTATGCAATGAAAACGTGGGCTAAATCGCATTATAATTCTTGGCAATTATTTGGACATTCTCATGGGGAATTGAAAGGTGTTGGGAAGCAAATGGATATTGGAGTTGATACTCATAACTTTTATCCGTATTCATTTAATGAAATAAAGAGAATAATGAGCAAAAAAGAAGATAATTTTAACCTTGTTAAAAAATGAAAAAACAATTAAGAGAATGAAGATACTGCGAGAAAGAAATTTTGATAGTATGGAAGAATTTGAAATTACAATTATTGGGCATAATTTTGAAGCAAAAAAATCTATAATTTAAAAAGATATAATAAAAAAATATGAACATGAATATAATTAAAAGAATAATATCTGGTGTCATTTACCTTGCAATGCTTATTGGTGTTGATAATTTGTTAGGATTTAATTTTGCAATATTAGTTGGTATGGCAATGGTATTAGTTGAATTGACATATCCGAATAAATAATAAAAGTCCACGAAATCCACAGCTTAAAAAGATGAAAAAGTAACATTAAAAGAATACGATAAATTACTAAAAGAAAAAATGAAAGAAATAGCTACTATGACAATGGATGAGAAATTTATTGAAATGATTGAGTGGTGTCTTTAATTTAAAATTGTAAGTAAAAAAGATAAAAAAATGAAGAAACAAAGAAAGATAAAAGGAGGTGGTGCGATATGACTAAGCAGAAGAAATATAAGGGAGTTGGAAAAATTGCTAAAACTTATTTTAATAAAAGAGAAAAGTATATTTTTTATGATACAAA
>Ga0208769_1000835_pt1 | contig 14397 bp, 12 predicted proteins | sample AntAceMetag02UKC_FD_184768 | JGI IMG/M metagenome (GOLD analysis project Ga0208769, IMG submission 184768) | Saline lake microbial communities from Ace Lake, Antarctica- Antarctic Ace Lake Metagenome 02UKC (SPAdes) (version 2) | ecosystem: Environmental > Aquatic > Non-marine Saline and Alkaline...
AGGTCGATGAATATAAGAAGTTGATGAGTAGATGGGTTGATAAGGTCGATGAATATAAGAAGTTGATGAGTAGATGGGTTGATAAGGTCGATGAATATAAGAAGTTGATGAGTAGATGGGTTGATAAGGTCGATGAATATAAGAAGTTGATGAGTAGATGGGTTGATAATATGTCATCTCGATCGAAGTCCCGATGGTTTTCGGGACGAAGCAGCCTGCCCGCCGAAGCTTGTTGAACGAAGGCTGGGAGAGATCTCAAATTACACAATATTTGAAATGCGGTTTAAAAAAGTCGATGAATATGAGAAGTTGATGAGTCGATTGGTCGATAAATATCATCGACATATCGACTTTGAGATAAAATTGAAATGACTTAAAATTATAAATTACACTTAGGAGAAATTAAAATGTCAATGGAAATGTATTACGACAAAGATGCAAAGCCGGAACTGCTAAAATCAAAGACCATCGCCATTATCGGATATGGTTCGCAGGGACATGCACAGGCACAAAACTTAAGAGACAGTGGATACAATGTTATCGTGGGCGAACTGGAAGGTACGGATAATTATAAATTGGCCATCGAACATGGCTTTACTCCCCTTTCAGCTAAAGAAGCCTCCGCCAAAGCTGATGTTGTCCAGATCCTTTTACCCGACGAGATCCAGAAAAAAGTCTATTATGCTGATGTTGCTGAAAACATGACCGCCGGCAAAGCACTTGTCTTTTCGCACGGATTCAATATTCATTACAGACAGATCGTTCCGCCCAAAGATGTGGATGTGTATATGGTGGCTCCCAAAGGACCGGGTCATCTCGTTCGTCGTCAATTTGTCGAAGGCGGCGGTGTTCCGGCATTGATCGCTGTTCATCAGAACGCAAGCGGAGATGCCCGTGAAATGGCTCTTGCTCACGCATGTGGAGTTGGCGCCGGTCGCTCAGGTATTATTGAAGCCACTTTCCGTGAAGAAACAGAAACTGACCTTTTTGGTGAACAAGCCGTTCTTTGCGGTGGGTTGACAGAATTGATCCGCGCAGGTTTCGATACCCTTGTAGAAGCCGGTTATAAGCCCGAAATGGCCTATTTTGAATGTTCACATGAAGTCAAACTTATTACCGATCTTATTTTTGAAGGCGGTATTGCCAATATGCGTTCATCTATCTCGGATACGGCTGAATACGGCGATCTGACTCGTGGACGCCGTGTGATTACGGAAGATACCCGTAAAGAAATGAAAAAGATCCTTGGAGAGATCCAGGATGGGTCATTCGCTAAAGAATGGATCCATGAAAATGAAACCGGACGTCCCGTTTATACCGCCATTAAAGAAAAAGATGCTCAGCATTTGCTTGAAAAAGTCGGTGCTAAACTACGCGGGATGATGAGTTGGCTGAAGAAGTAAGACGTAAATCGTAAGTCGTGAGATGTAAAGACGCGATTTATCGCGTCTCTGCTTGAATCACAGTTCGAGGTCCTTTTAAACAAGGAAGTAAATGATAAACAAAAAGATCCAAATCTTCGATACATTATTACGCGATGGTACCCAATCTGCGGAAATCTCCTTTTCTTTAGAAGATAAATTGCGCATTGCAGAGGAACTGGACAGTTTTGGTATTGATTACATCGAGGGCGGATGGCCGGGATCAAATCCCAAAGATCAGTTATTCTTTGAACAAGCAAAGACAATTAAATTCAAACATGCAAAACTGGTTGCTTTTGGAAGTACTCGCCGTGCAAAATATACTGCAGAAAAAGATCCAAACCTTAAGGCCCTTTTAGAGGCTGAAACTCCGGCTGTCGCAATTTTTGGAAAATCATGGACATTACATGTCAAAAAAGCCCTAAAGATATCTCTGGAAGAAAATATAAAGCTTATATCAGATTCGGTCGCTTACCTTAAAGAGAACGGTAAAGAAGTCATATACGATGCAGAACATTTTTTTGACGGATATAAAAATGACCCCGAATACGCTTTAAGCACCCTACTGGCAGCCGAAAAAGCGGGCGCAGATACTTTGGTGCTTTGTGATACTAATGGCGGAACGCAAACTTTAGAACTTGTTAAGATAGTAAAGAAGGTTTTAAAGAGCGTTAAAACTCCCGTTGGTGTACATTTACACAATGATTCTGATATGGCCGTAGCGAACACCGTAGCAGCTGTTGATGCCGGATGTGTCCATGTTCAAGGCACAATAAACGGATATGGGGAACGTTGCGGTAATGCAAATCTCTGTTCTGTCATTCCAAATCTTCAGGTCAAAGCTAATTATCACTGCATTCCCGATGATCAGATCGATCAGATCACCCGGGTCAGCCACTTTATTTCTGAATTGGCCAATTTACCACCTGTGAACAATATGCCCTTTGTCGGAACATCGGCTTTTGCACATAAAGGCGGTATTCATGTATCGGCTGTCATGAAAGATTCAGCGACTTATGAACATATCCAGCCCGAGATCGTCGGAAATAAACGCGAAGTATTATTATCGGATCTCTCAGGGATCAGTAATCTGGTTTATAAAGCAGATGAACTGGGATTTGATATTAAAAAACACATTACTAAGATCCCTCAAATTATCAGGACCTTAAAACAAAAAGAACATGATGGTTATCAATACGAGGGTGCAGAGGACTCTTTAAAACTTTTGATCAAAAAGATAACCGGTGAATGGCAAAGCTATTTCAGTCTTGAGGGTTTTCGTGTTCTGGTGGAAAAAGATACGACCGCAACCCCGCGTTCGGAAGCGACGGTTCGTATGCTGGTCAATGATCAAAAAGAGCACACTGCAGCCGAGGGTGATGGTCCCGTTCATGCATTAGATCGTGCACTACGCCAGGCTCTGCGAAAATTCTATCCAGAGATCAAATTATTGCGTTTGGTCGACTATAAAGTGCGTGTGATCAACGGCAATGAGGCAACGGGTGCAAAAGTCCGCGTATTGATCGAATCCGCATACGGAAATAAACGTATCCATACTGTGGGTGTCTCCAAAAATACCGATGAAGCCAGCTGGGATGCTTTGACGGATTCGGTGAGTTGGTTTTTGCATTGTATGGATCCGGAGAAAATTGAAAACTAAGTTATTTAACGACGCGATGCATCGCGTCGTTACACTATTCAAAGGAATTGATATGAAATACAAAATTGCCGTTCTTCCCGGTGATGGAATTGGTCCCGAGGTTATGGATGAAGCACTCAAGGTGCTTGAGCGAGTAGAAAAGAAATACGATGTGGAATTTGAATATGAACATGCTTTGGTCGGCGGTGCTGCTTGGGATGAATATAAAAGTCATTTGCCTAAAGTAACACTCGATATATGCCATAGATCAGATGCCATTTTATTTGGTTCTGTCGGTGGTCCGGTTGCAGAACAGCATTTGGAAAGATGGTCCCGTGTAGAGGTTAACTCGCTTTTGGGATTGCGCAAAGAATTCAAACTCTATGCAAATCTTCGTCCGGCAAAACTATACCCTGCCCTTTCTGCCGCCTCTCCCCTGCGCGCCGATACGGCAGAAAAGGGATTTGATATCTTGGTCGTCCGCGAACTGACCGGTGGCATTTATTTTGGCGAACCTAAAGGACGTGCCGGTGAAGGCGAAGAAGAATATGCTTTTGATACACTCGTCTATGCGAAGAATGAGATCCGCAGAATTGCGCATATTGCTTTTAAAGCTGCTCAAACAAGACATAAAAAAGTAACATCCATAGATAAAGCTAATGTCCTGACCTCCATGGTCTTCTGGCGCGAAGTGGTTGAAGAAGTCGCCAAAGAATATCCGGATGTCAGCTATGAACCCATGTATGTGGACAATGCGGCTCAGCAACTGACGATGAGACCTTCACAATTTGATGTGATGCTCTGTGGTAATATGTTTGGTGACATCCTTTCCGATGAAGCTGCTGCAATTACCGGTTCGCTCGGCATGTTACCCTCCGCTTCCCTAGCGGACGGCTCTTTTGGTATGTTTGAGCCCGGTGGCGGTTCGGCCCCCGATATTGCAGGCCAAGGCGTGGCAAATCCCATTGCCCAGATCATGAGCGCTGCCATGATGCTCAAATACAGCTTTGGCATGACAGACGCCTACGATGATATCGCCGATGCAGTTGAAGCTGTTCTCAATGATGGCTACCGCACCGGAGATATCAAAGAACCCGGATGTAAATTGGTGGGAACGGAAGAAATGGGGAATTTGATAGTCAGTAATCTGTGATCAGCAATCGATTTTTAAATATATTAGAATTATATGTAAAGACGCGATTTATCGCGTCTCTTTTTTATCACTTTTATCTTGATAAGTAAATATTGTATGATTAATTTAAAATAAATTAATACATATTGAGGTAATAAATTGAAAAAACAACCATTCCCCCATTTTTTCTTATTCCTCCTGTCAGTAATGCTTTGTCAGGCTTCGTACTATTATTGGGATACTGCCATTATAAGCGGAAAGGATATTGCTTCGGATGATCCGGAAACAATCATTATTCCGGAATTCTCGCATCCCTACGGTGTTGCCGTAGCGGGAAACGGTCGTGTCTGGACCGCTTCGTATTTTCATAATGACAGATATGATATGGCAATTCTTGTTTACGATCCCGAATATGGACGTATTGATACCATCGGCCCTGAGATCGTTACCACTGAAGGCGATCTCACTCTTGGAAATTGTCGTTTTTTCGCTACATTGGGTAATGGAAATATCGCCTACGGAGATTGGAGTAACGATAAAATATTAGTGTTCGATCAAGAGACGTATGAAGTGCTTGCGCTTAGCAATTCATCCTATTTATGTAATGTCGGTGGAGGTATAGAAACATTCGTATATTCGGGTGCTCAGTATTATCTGACTCAACAAATCGTAGGTAACAGTATCGTCATATGGGATTCGACGATTACGCCTATCGATACGCTTTACGGCTCACCTGGGGGTAGGAATCTTGCCGCTACGGAAGACGGTTCTTTTATTATTTCTCCTTCGCTTGGTAGTAATTTCTTTACGGCATTTCGAGGCAATCCCGTGGATGGATACGAATTGGATACATTATACTTAGCCGATCTTGGTATTGACATGGGAAATATTATGTATGTTTCATCAGGACCAAATGATTATTTCTGGTTATTCAGCCGCGATGCGGCAAATGATGGTATTTATATTATTGATCCTTATGATGATTATGATATCAAACAATTCACCAATACAAACAATTCCGTAACATCTATTGGTGGTTTTTCACTTGGCATGGCAGTAGAAAAACAATATTTGTATTGGCTGGAACAAGGGTTGATCGACTCATCGGAAGTGTATACGCAAGGAGTATATACTCAGCCTTGGGTCGTACGTGCCCCCTGTCAGATAGCATGGGACTACAAAGAAGAATGTGCATCACTTTATATGGCAGATTTTTACGGATATACATTAAAAAGCTGGATGATGTGGCCGAGCCGCCCTTTTGAGATGTCCGCTAGCAATATTAAAGTAGATCCCGGAGATACGGCGACAATGAATATCCACGCTATGTTCCCTCATGATTACAGCTGCAATTCATTGAGCATGTCATTTATAGGATTTTTACAATATACGGAATTAACAGATATTTGCGCAGACGGTTTATTAGCAAATAATCAATGGGATATATCGTATTATCAAAGCAATGATACCTTGTATGTGGAAGCAACTGGAAGTCAAGCCATCAATGAGATCGGTACCTTGTTTCACATTGATCTTCTGATCCCGGATACAACTAGGGATCAGATCCCTGTTGATTTCGCTAAGATCCTCTTTGATGGGACAGAACATCGTATGATCATAAAAGAGGGTTCAATTACAGTCATTCCCCCCGCTCCTGTTCTGAATTTATCTTTCGAATCGATCGAATATGATTTTGGTAATGTAATTATAAACAATGATCCCGATACCGCGTATTATGACTTTACAATTCATAATACCGGTAACGACACCTTGAAAGGGACGATCACCACTTCGCTGGAGTGGATAGCTCTGTCTCAAGACACGTTTGTGGTAAACGAAGACGATTCTCTAATAATTACCGTAACGGCTACGACATCCTCGCTTCCGCTAGGATCCTACAGTGGACGGGTCAGAGTCTATAGCAACGGAGGGGATGCCAGCGGAATGGTATGGGTGACTATTCAAGAACTGAGTAAAATTGATGCTATCCCTTCGGAATACCGTTTGTATCCTAATTATCCAAATCCTTTTAATCCTTCGACCCATATTGACTTTGGGCTTCCTGAACAAACAGATGTTGATTTGATCATTTATGACATCATGGGGCATACTGTAAGATCATGGCACATCCAACAAGCATCCCCCGGATGGCATAAAGTGATATGGGACGGGAAAAATGCAAGCGGATGTTCTCTCCCAAGCGGGGTATATATTTATAGTTTGATGGCAGGAAACTTTAAAGACAAAAACAAAATGCTCTTAATAAAATAAGGCAGGGTGTTAGATTTTCTTTTAGAGATTGTTTTCTTGTTTTTAAATATTAATTTATGGAATTTTTATTGTATTAAATAAATTAGTATTGCATCTCATAAGCATGGAGAAATGGATGAAAAGATCTATTATCTGCCTTTTGATCATATTTATTATTATCCCTGGTTTACTGTCTGCTCAGAAATATGGATCAGGTTTTGATCTCTTATATAGCAAGTTAAATGAAGAACAGCTTTACGATCAGATGCAAAAAGTAAACACCGAGATCTTTACATCCTCATTAGTATCAACCGGTGGGATAGTATTTGCAGGACTGGGTGCTTTGTCGACGGTTGTAGGAGTCGCATTCCTCACATCTGAGCCCTTCGTTGAATTTGACCCTGACAATGAAGCTCACATGATGATGTGGCCTGTTTTCCTGACTATTTACTTTATGCAATACGTCGGCGGCCTCGCTTTGATAAGCGGGGGTGCCGGACTTTGTATAACGGGCGTAGGACTCACCATAAGCGCCAGTGGAAATATTACATTTCAAGTTGATAAAAAACGACAAATCCAACTTGAACTAAAACGTTTTCAACCCACCTCATACAAAGACCATCCCGGTGTTGGAATCGGTGTTAGCATAGCTATTGGATAGGACAATGAAGAAAATAATCATTTTTCTCATCATCATGACCATTTCAACTTCTTCTATCTTCGCACAAGAGATCGATTACGAACATTTATGTTTAAGTAAAAAGAATTTAAACAGGATGAAGTTCAGTAATACCGTTGATATTGTATTTTCAAGCGGGGTATTGCTGGCCGGTGCATCGGTGACAGCTGTGGGCGTTGGAATTTGTATTGAAAGTAAAAATCTTGAAATACCCGATAACGAGCCGTATGATCATGATGATAGGAATCCTTTTATCTTACTTACTTTTGCAACCAAAGGTTTGGGTTATGTATTGGGAGGAAGTATTGCATTAGGGGGTTTAATCTTATCGGCAATAGGTATCAATAGTTTAGACAAAGCGATTATAATAAATAAACGTCTAAGAAAAATTGACCTCAACCTTAAAGATATGTCAATCAACGGTAAACCGGGTATCGGAATTGGAATCAGTTTACCTTTAAACTCAAATTAGCTTTTGATGAAAAGGGTTAAGAATATTTAATTTCTTTCGCAATTACATATCTGTGTGTAATTTATTGAAAACATATTTTTAACAAGAATAACAATAAGATGATAAAAAGAAGTTTCACAATTTCAAGTTTATTACTCAGCTGTCTTCTGCTTTTCAGCTCCTGCGATTTATTTAATAATACTCCGCAACTTTCCGATGAAGAAAAGTACGAAATCGCCATACAAGATGCCATGATCGCCGAAGAAGATGAAATTTGTAATACTCTAATCGCGATCAACGATACCAATACTTACATAATTTGGTCCGGAACGGGAGACGATAAAAAGGTGTTGGTAGTCACATGGACAAAGTATCCTGACAGCTATCCCAAAGACAGCACCGTAACAACCACCTGGGGCGAGATCTGGGTGACGGTGGTACCCGAAATGGAAGATTGGTTCCTAGCGAATTATTCATCGGGATCGGACTATGTTGACCGTACTGAAGAATTATTGGGATTACCACGAGATAAAGGATACACCCATTTTATAGAAATGTGGGTCAACCCAACAGACCTCTGGCGTCCCTCCCCTGACAATGAAATTACAGATAATTCAGCCCAACTCACATTTCCTGCCGATATAGATTCCAGCTACCAAGTTTGGTACGAAGATAACATCATCTACTCCTACTTCCCTATGCGCTACCCTTGGACTCGCCTTGGCTATACCTACGATTGGGGTAGTCCGACAACTGAGATCGGCTTATCAGAATTTGTCATAAAGAAAAACTCACAGATCATTGTGTGTGAAGTATGTGATAATGCTGCTTATTTTGAGAATATTTTTAGCGAGGAATAAGGTTTTATATCATGACTGAAAATTCCTCTTCATGTAGCAAATTATTGAGGGATTAAGCAGGAGTCACCCTAATTTTGGTTAGGGTAAAACATAGTTTAATTTTCTTTTTAATGGTTAATATGCTTATTACATTCTTCAGTAAATATACGTTTAAAAAATATTCAGGGAGAATAAGATGAAAAATCTTGATAAGTATAAACAAGACTTAGATAATTTAATTAGTAGTGGTAAAATTTTATACAAAGCAATGTATTATAATTGTAACAAAAATGATATTGATAAAGAAATTGAAGAGAAAACACCTGAGGAACAAGAAACTCTATTGAAAAAAATTAATTCCTATCCTGAATTTGAATCTAAGTATCAGACTTGGTATACCGAATCATTAGCCTTAATAAAATTGCTTATACCAGATAGAATTGATAATTTTAAAAGTTTATATGAAAAACCCAAAAATCGAATAGATATTGTATATGGTAATTATGTAATTGCAGATTACCTGCAAAGGCTAGATGTAATACACCCTACACAAGGTAAAATTGTGGGTCCTTCGGCAGCACTAGTTCAGTTTAAACAACAATTAGAAATTCTAAAATCTGCCAATAGGAAATTTGAATCTTCGCTTTTTGATATTGAACAAATCATTCAAGCTGATTTATTTGATTCAGAGCTAGATGCTGCATTGGAGTTAAGTAAAAAAGGTTTTATAAGAGGAGCGGGTGCAATTGCTGGTGTAGTTCTTGAAAAACACTTAAGTCAAATATGTAAAAATCACAAAATTACTATAAGCAAAAAGAATCCAACTATTGCAGTATATAACGATAAGTTAAAAGAAGAAAATACTATTGATTTTCAAACATGGAGAAAAATACAACTTTTGGGTGATTTAAGAAACCTTTGTGATCATAAGAAAGAAAAAGATCCCACAAAAGATGATGTAAAAGAATTAATTGATGGAGTTGAAAAAACCATTAAAACATTATTTTAAAGTAGTTTTATTCCCCACCACAATCCTCTCAATCATCTTTTCCCCCACCGCCCAATACCCGAAACTGCCGAGAGTGCTAGAGTGTGAGGAATGCTGTAGAAAATTCAGAATTGTGAGCTACATCACAGAAAAAAGCCATACTAGGAAAATACTTGACTTTTATGAAGACACTTGCTAACATTACGTGTTTGTAGACTGAAATAACTAATTCCACCCCTGACTTTCGTCTGTCAATTAATTGCGACAGAACGATCTCAGGGGTTTTGATTTTAGGAGAATTAAATGAAAAAAAATAATTATCTCCATACACCAACTGCGATCCTTGTAGATGGCGCATTTTTTCTAAAAAGATATCGGAAATGTTTTGATGGTGGAAAAGATCACACTCCCGAAGAAACAGCTAAAAGCTTACACAATTACTTAATGAAACATCTAGATGATTTCAATGATCTTTATAGGATATTTTATTACGATTCTCAACCTCTTGATATTAGGTCACATAATCCAATAGACGGAAGAAGTATTAACTTTGCCATGACTGACATATATAAATTTAGGATAGCACTATTTAATGAACTAAAAAAACAAAGAAAAGTAGCATTGAGGTTGGGTTATCTAAAGTCCTATGGTGATTGGCAAATTCATTCACAACAATTAAAAAAAATATTTAATGGAAAGATGAAATTTGAGGAATTGACGGAAAAAGATGTCTATTTAAATATTAAACAAAAGGGCGTAGATATACGAATTGGACTAGATATTGCAGCTTTAAGTTATAAAAAACTCGTAAAACGCATTATTCTCGTTTCCGGTGATAGCGATTTTGTTTCTGCTGCTAAATTGGCTAGACGAGAGGGAATTGATGTAATTCTTGATCCTTTATGGCAAAATATTGATGACCGGTTATTTGAACATATTGATGGTCTAAGATCACAAATAAAAAAACCTGATAAATAAATATAATATTACCTTTCTTAGAAGACTACCCCCTATTCAAAATACTTACAATATGATTTCCGTTTATAAACATAAGAAGGCGACAAATCATAATTTTATCATTGAATTCTCAGGAAACTGAAAGATAGATTCTATATCTTCTTACATGTCATTATCGGCCTCAACATTTTACCTCACTAAAGTACAGCCTACGTAGCCGAACCATTTTACCCTTCGCCCATACTTTTATCTTTTTACTTTAATCTTTTATCTTACAAACATGCCAACAGATAGTTGAATTTATAAAATATTTGTTTTATAAGAATTAATCGGGTAATTTCACGCTACGAAAATAAAATTAGATATATTGGAGGTCCCTCATGGATCAAGCTACTTCATTTTCAGAAAAGGATATTAACACTATTTATCTGAAAGAATCGGTCCCGTTCTTTACCATCTCAATGGCTATGGAAGAAGCAACACGTTGCCTTTTATGCTTGGATGCGCCCTGTAGTCGGGACTGTCCCGCAAACACCCACCCCGGTGATTTTATTAGAGCCGTAAGATTTAGAAATTTCAAGGGAGCCGCTGAGATCATTCGTAAAAACAATATTCTGGGCGGTATTTGCGCTCGTGTTTGCCCACATGAGAAAATGTGCGAAATGGCCTGCTCTCGAACGGGTATAGACAAACCTATACAAATTGGCAGGATACAGCGTTTTGTGACGGACTATGAAAAAGCGACCGGATTCAAGGCTTTAGATACTCCAATAGCAACAAAAGATAAAGTTGCCATGGTAGGATCAGGACCCGCTTCTCTCGCCTGTGCCGCAAGTCTTGCAATGAAAGGCTATAAAGTCACGATCTTTGAAGAAAAGGAAAAACCCGGTGGTGTCATGACCTATGGCATTGTTCCGGCAAGGCTCCCTCAATACGTGGTAGACGAAGAGATCCAATATGTTCGCGATCTCGGTGTGGAATTTGTCATGAATACAAAAATTGGACGTGATCTTAATCTGAGTGATCTTAAAGTTAAGGGCTATAAGGCATTTTTTCTTGGGATAGGAAATCAAGCGCCTATTTTACTGGATATCCCGGGAAGTGATTTGAGTGGTGTTACAAATGCCGTCGACTATCTAGCTTCGGCAAAAAGCAGCGAAGGCAATATAAAGCCCGGTAAAAAAGTGGTTGTTATTGGTGGCGGGGATGTTGCTATGGACTGTGCGACGACCTCTCGCCTACTTGGTTCCGATAAAACTATGATCTTATACAGAAGAACCCGTGAAGAAGCTCCTGCAAGCAAAAGAGAAATGGCATATTGTGAATCCATTGGTATTCAGTTTTTCTATGGATTTAAACCCAAAGAGATTCTGGGTAAAAATGGAAAAGTAAATGGCATTACGGGAAGCGGATTCAAAGACGGATCAACGATCATGCTTGAAGCCGATACGATCATATTTGCGATCGGTCAAAAGCCTGAAAGTAGTGTAAAGAAACTTGGAGACATTGAACTTACACCTAAGAATGGTATACAAGCAGACGAAGAAACATACCAAACAAATATCCCAAATATATTTTCCGGCGGCGATATTGTTAATGGCGGAAAGACAATTGTAGAAGCTGTTCAGGTCGGCAAGATAGCAGCGGATAATATTGAATTATTTCTTACAAAGGAGGCAAAATAATGGCTAAGCATGCAGACCTATCCGTCAAATTTTGCGGTTTTCCTTGTGAGAATCCCTTCTTTCTTTCATCCTCCCCCGTTGCTGCCACTTATGATATGTGCGCGCGGTTTTTAAAAGCCGGCGGAGGTGGAATTGTATTTAAAACCATCGGAACCTACATCCCCGATGAATGCTCTCCTCGATTTGATGCCACTAAAAAAGAAGCGGCTTCCTTTATAGGTTTCAAGAATATGGAACAGATATCAGATCATCCTTATGAGGAAAACCTTGAGTTCTTAAGAAAACTTAAAAAAGAATTCCCGAATAAATGTCTTATTGCCTCTATCATGGGCATGAATGTGGATGATTGGGAACGTCTGGCCCGGGATATTACAGCTGCCGGTGCGGATATTATCGAAAACAATTATTCCTGTCCCCAGATGACACATGAAAATATGGGCAGTGACGTAGGCTGCAACCTTGAATTGATCGAAAGTTTTACCAAAGCAACCCTGAAAGGCACACATCTTCCGGTCATGCTGAAAATGACTCCGAATATCGAGAAAATAGAAATCCCTGCGCGAGCATCAATAGCCGCCGGCGGTCATGCCATTGCAGCCATTAATACGGTAAAATCAATTACCGGTGTTGATTTGGATACAATGTGCGTACTGCCTGTCGTAAATGGAAAATCATCCGTTTCAGGATATTCCGGTAAGGCAATTAAACCTATTTCACTCCGTTTTATCTCCAATATGAAACAGGATCCCATGCTGAAGGATATTCCTATCAGCGGCATCGGTGGTATAGAAACATGGGAAGACTGCGCGGAATTCATTTTACTCGGTTGTACCAACCTGCAGTTTACAACGTCCGTTATGCAGTATGGCTACAGGATAGTAGAAGATATGATCTCCGGTCTTTCAATTTGGATGGCAGAAAAAGGCTTTGAAAAGATCGATGATTTTGTCGGACTGGCCTTGAATAAAACCGTATCGGCAGAATTGGTCGATCGTGATTTCAAGATCTGTCCGGAGATCGATCAGGATAAATGTGTCGGTTGCGGCCGTTGCTATATCTCATGTTACGATGGCGCTCATCAGGCCATTGAATGGGACGAAAAAGAACGTAAGGCAACGATCGATAAAGATAAATGCGTCGGCTGTCATCTCTGTCTGCTGGTTTGCCCCGTTGATGATTGCATTACGCCCGGAGAGATCTATTTCAAACCTCAAGACCAATTCGGAAAAGGATCTGAGGCAAAATACAGTAAAGATGCACCCTGTAAACGACCAATTGCAATTGGAAAAACACAAGTTACCGGTGTAAAAGGATAGTTGTTTCGAACCCTTTGAGTAAGCAAAAGCCTGTATAATTCAGGCTTTAAGTGGGTAAGCTCTTACCTATAAATATTGGGGTAAACTCTGGACAAACGGATTATGAGTCCGCTGAACAGCGCTAATAATCAATTAGTTACAAGGCAAGGTGACCAAAAACTGCCCACTCTTATTTTACCCGTGGCAAAGTGTTATTTTACAAGGGGTTTAGGCGTGGCTAGATTACTCTATTGGGATTAAATCTTTACTAATGAACAACCCCGGGGCAAACCTCGAGAAATTCATTTGATTAGATCAAAATGTTCAATTCATGGAAGAAGGTCAAATATTTCTACGCTTTTCCCCTCTCCGTCGGCTTCTTGTTCCGCTCCACTTCACTTCTCTTGCCGCTTGCTCACAAAATGACAAATATCACTTTGAACTCATGGCAAGTCGGAAACCGAGGTCGTCGTAGCCGTATGATGGGCTACCGGAGTTACGATACGCAACACAACAGTGGCTGGCGAAGCTGCTGCCGCCGCCACGCAACACACGGCCGCCGCCTGAAGAAGGTCCGCTTGGGTTCGTTTGTGGACCCGATGGATAATCACCATAACAGTCCCAACACCATTCCCAGACATTACCACTCATATTATATAGACCAAGTTCATTTGGCCGTTTACTCCCAACAGGATGGGTCTTTAAGCTACTTTTACCATACCAGGCATAATTACCCAATTTACTTTCAGTATTTGTTCCGCTATATTTCTGGTCATCCCGGCCCCTACTCCGTGCTGCATATTCCCATTCCGCTTCCGTCGGTAATCGATAACCATTCTTATTAAAATCGGAGCTTATGCTCTTTCCGTTGATCGTATATACTTTTTGTAAACCTTCTTCTTCACTGAGCTTATTACAAAATTCAACCGCTTTATGTACGTCTTCAAAGTTAATTGGACAAATTTCATAGTAAGTTAAGAGATACATTTTAGTTTACCAAGTTTATAATCTGAGCATGATTCTGACGGCTCAGATTTTGTTTTCTGCGTGATTTTATTGTT
>Ga0208769_1000838_pt1 | contig 14379 bp, 16 predicted proteins | sample AntAceMetag02UKC_FD_184768 | JGI IMG/M metagenome (GOLD analysis project Ga0208769, IMG submission 184768) | Saline lake microbial communities from Ace Lake, Antarctica- Antarctic Ace Lake Metagenome 02UKC (SPAdes) (version 2) | ecosystem: Environmental > Aquatic > Non-marine Saline and Alkaline...
AACCTGGAGAAATTTGGCAAATGGGCCAACATAAATTAATGTGTGGAGATTGTACAAGTAACAAAGACGTTAAAAAGTTATTTGGAGAAGAAAAAGCTAAACTATGTTTTAGTAGTCCGCCTTACAATATGAATGCTAAGATGTATGAAAATTATGGAGATAATTTAAATTCAGAAAAGTTTGTTAATTTTAATTTGAACGCTATAAAAGAGATAGAACCTTTTTTAGAAGGATTCTTAATGTGGAATTTGAGTTATAATAAAAATGCTAAATTTGAATTTATGGAAATATTCTTAAAAATAGTAAAAGATACAAAGTTTAATTTTTTAGAAATGATAGTTTGGGACAAAAAACATGGAATGCCAATAACATCAAACAAAAATCTCACTAGACAATACGAAGACATTTTAGTAACTGCCGATCCCGATACAATACAAAATGATTTAGATCTAATGTTCTTGGGAGAAAAAGAAACTAAAACATGGTTTAATAAAAAAACTATGAGAGGAATAACAAATCTTTGGAGAATAGGAACAAACAATACTCAAATAGAAAACTTAAAAGCATGTTTCCCTGTAGAACTTCCAAAGAAAGGAATTATTCTAACAACACAACAAGAAGATATAGTAACTGATATTTTTGGAGGTTCAGGAACTACATTAATTGCTTGTGAACAACTTAATAGAAAGTGTCTTATGATGGAGATAGACGCAGTTTATTGTAGTGTGATAATAGAAAGATGGGAAAATGTTACTGGACTTAAAGCACAAAAGGTGAACTAATGACTAGAAGCCCAAATGATAGAATAAAAGCTTTCCATTTATATTGTGAAGGTGTTCCTCAAGATAGAATAGCTTTAGCAGTAGGAGCTGGAGCTAGAACTATTGCTACTTGGATTAAAAAGTATGAGTGGCAAAAAAGCAAAGATGAATTAGCACCTTTGATTAAGGAGAATAGCAAGAGTGACAGTGAAAAACTTAATGCTGATTTGATGAGGAGTGTTAAGAGAGTTTGGGCTAAGTCGGTAGAGAATGGTTCTGCGAAGGCTAGTGCTAGAGATATGTTGGAGACTGTTAAGATGGAGAGGCTTGTTAGAGGTGAGTCTACTGAGAATATTAAGGTTGCTGGGGATGTTAAGTTGGTTACTGTGTTTCCTAAGGATTTTGTTATGCCTAAGAAGAAGGAGATTAAGTGAATATTGTTAGTTTTAGTGGTGGAAAAGATTCAACAGCCATGTTGTTAAGAAAAATTGAGTTAGGTCATAAAATTGACAGAATCATTTTTGCCGACACTGGTTTTGAGTTTCCAGAATTATACAATTATATAAAAAAAATAGAAAAACATATTGATAGAAAAATAGAATTTGTATATCCTAAAAAATCTTTTGAAACTTGGATGAATGGTAAATCTACTAGAGGAAAATCTAAAGGACAAATAAGAGGATTTCCTCTTAAATTATTTCCTTGTTATTGGTCAAGAGAAGCTAAAGTATTACCTTTACAAAGAGCTGTTAATAAAGAAGATAAATTTTTTATTGGGATTGCTTATGATGAGCAACAAAGATGTTCTAAAAAAGATGGTAATTTTATATATCCTTTAGTGGACTGGAAATGGACTGAACAAGACTGTATTACTTATTTAAATAAAAAAAACTTGTTTAATCCTTTATATGTAAATTTTGATAGACTAGGCTGTTATTTTTGTCCTAAACAAAATGAAAAAAGTCTTTATGTTTTATGGAAAAATTATAAGGATTTATGGATTAAAACTAAAGAATATGAAGTTAGAAATATTGAAATAGGTAGAGGAAAATTCTTTAGTAAATATATGGATGAATATGAAAAATTATTTTCAAGTGGTTATTTACCTAAAAAATTACCTAAATATGAATGTTGGAATGGTTGTGAAAGCGTTAAGAAAGCTTTTTTAGAAAAACAAAGTTGTTTAAGTGAGTTTTAAATGGATCGTGAATTTAAACTAACAAACAAACAAGCAGTAGCTTATGTATACTTAAAAGACGATTTTACAACAGAAATTGGATACGGCGGCGGGGCCGGTGGAGGAAAGGCTCAGCCTTTAAGTTCTAAAGTTTTAACTTTAAATGGTTTTAAAACAATGGGTGAATTAAAAGTTAATGATTTTGTTTTAACTCCTAGTAATAATGAATCTAGGATTATTGCTGTGCATCCTCAAGGATTAAAAAAAGTGTTTGAAATAACTTTTATTGATGGGTCTAAAGTTAAATGTACTGGTGAACATTTATGGAATTGTTGGATTGCTGGAAAAAAGAAAGGTAATAAGAATAGGACTACTTTTGAGTTAATTGATTTAATTAAAAAGAAAAATGTTTTAATTCCAATGAATCATAATATTGAATTTGGAAAAGATTTAAGTTATGATACTTATATTATTGGAGCTTTGCTTGGTGATGGTAGTTTAACTACTTCAAGCTTGAATATTACTACTGCTGACCAAGAAATAGTGGATTATTTTAGCAAGAATATTAGGTTTAATAATTTTGTTGAAAAAGGTAAAGCTAAGTATAGGTATAATATTAAATGTGGTTTAAGAAATAAACAAGGTTTTCCATTTAATGAGTTTAAAGATTTTTTAGTTAAACTTGGTATTCATGGAGTTAAATGTGAAAATAAGTTTGTTCCTAAAGAAATACTTGAATCTAGTTTAAATTATAGATTGGGTTGTATTCAAGGTTTAATGGATACTGATGGTTATATTGATTCTAGAGGACATGTTTCTTTTACTAGTAAGTCTAAACAACTTGTTTTAGATTTGCAATATTTGATTAGGAGTGTTGGTGGTAAAGCTACTTTGAGAAAAGTTAGTAAGTATTGTTGGTATAAAGGAATAAAAAAAAGTGGTATTTATTGGGAGTTGTATATTAATTCTAATGATAATTCTAGGTTTTTTAAATTAACAAGAAAGTTGAATAGAGTTAAGAATTATAATGGTGGTAATGAGTTAGCTAATAGAATTATAAGTATTAATAAAGTTGGTTTTGAAGAATGTAAATGTATTACTATTGAAGATGAAAAAGGATTGTATATTACTAATGATTTTATTATTACTCATAATAGTTATTTAGGTTGTTATTGGGTATTCAGTCAGTGTCTTGGAGTTCCCGGGGTAAGATACTTGATTGGAAGAAAAGAGTTAATTAATTTAAGAAAGACAACTCTGGCCACGTTCTTTAAAATGGTTGGAGAACTTGGTTTTATTCCAACAGACTTGTTTCGGCTTAATTCTATGACAAATACTATTAAATTTAATAATGGATCTGAAATAATATTAATGGACATGGCTTATAAACCTAGTGATCCAGAGTATTTGCGTTTTGGTGGGCTTGAATTGACTGGTGCGTTTGTTGATGAGTCAAATGAATGTGAGGAAAAAGCGTTATCAATTATTAAGACGCGTATTGGTAGGCAAAAAAATAAGGAATGTGGGATTAAACCTAAGTTGCTTGAAACTTTTAATCCTAGTAAAAATCATGTGTATTATAGGTATTATAAACCATTCAAGAATGGTGAACAAGAAGAATATAAAGTATTCATTCCTGCGCTTGTTACTGACAATCTTTATTTAGACGATGTTTACATTGATCAGTTAAGAAAGGCAGATAAGATTACTCGAGAAAGATTATTACATGGAAATTTTGATTATGATGATGATCCTGCGCGACTATTCGATTTTGATTCTTTAAACGATTTGTTCACGTTTAAACCTGTTTTAGAAAAAGATTATGTGCCTACAAAGTATTGCACTGTTGATGTTGCGCGGTTTGGAGCAGACCTTACAACTATTTTATTATGGAAAGATTTTTATGTATACAAAGTAAAGTATTTTGAAAAAAATGATTTGAAAGAGTTAGTTAACTATTTAGAAAAACTTGTTGTTGTTGAAGAAATTAAAAGAAGTAACGTGCTAGTGGATGAAGATGGTGTTGGTGGAGGAGTTGTAGATTTTTTTGCCGGGTGTAAAGGTTTTGTTAATAATTCTAGGCAAATAGAAGATAAAAATAAAAAGAATGTTATAATTAACTTTGCTAATCTTAAAACTCAATGTTACTATGCATGTGCAGACGCGGTTAATACTGGAAGTGTTGGGTGTTATTCTAGTTGTCCAGAACTTGTAAGAAACAGATTGATTGAAGATTTAGAACAAGTAAAAAGAAAAGATCCAGATAAAGATGAAAAAATTCGTATTATTGGAAAGGACAAGATTAAAGAAAATATTGGTAGGTCTCCAGACTTTGGAGATGCTTTCATGATGCGTTGGTGGTTTGAACTTAGTCCTAAGTTCGTGTTTAGTTTTATATAGTTAAAACGAAAAGATTAAATATAAGATACGTGCTTTAATAAGTAGGCTTTGAGAATACCAAGTCTTTGACAATCAACAAAATATCATTACATCTATCCAGGCCCCCAATTCTAGGTAGGTGAGCGGGTTGGAACTTTTTAGGAGTTCCAGCCAATTTAAGTTTATGGCCAGTAAAAAACAAGAATATGAATTAAGTGAGTTAATCGAGAGTGTTTTCGATATTGGAGTTGTAGAAAAGGCTAAGACGCCTAAAGCTTCTAAACCAAGTGAAATTCCTTTGGGTGGAGTTACACCCGCAACATTAGAATCGGCACAGCAAACGTATATAGCTACCCCGTCAGCAAGTCCTTGGGGTGCCGGCGCTGGTGCAGCACCAAGTTTTACAGATGCTATTTATAAAGCGGTAATACCCGCATTTTTGTATAAACCTCCTTTTGGCTATCCTTTATTTAAAGACATTCCGGAAATTCGTAGAATGGCTGCAAGCCCGTATGTTTCAATGATAACTAACACGGTTTGTAATGAAATTGCAAGTCTTGACTGGAATATTGAAGTTGCGCAAGGTGACGATGTAGATGTTCCGGATGCTGTAATTAAGAAAACACAGGATTGGTTTGATAACCCGAATAGAAATGAAGAGTCTATGGAACAAATTATTAGAAAGTTAACAAGAGATATTCTTGAAGTAGATTGTGGAGTAATTGTTAAAGTTAGAAATCTTAAAGATGAATTCCTGGAAATGTATGTGCGTGATGGTGCAACTTTTACTAAAAACCCAGACATTTATGGAATAATGCCGACAGATAATGCTTACTTTCAATATGGTTGGTTGACAGGTGCAAGACCTATTCCTTTTAACAGAAACGAAATAGCTTATTTCATGATGAATCCAAGAGCCGACAGTATTTACGGAAGAAGTGCTGTTGAGTCTTTAATGGATGTTATTCAGTTACTTATTTATGGAGTAGATAGTAACCTTGATTATTTCCGGGATAGTAATATTCCTAAAGGAGTATTTGAAATGATTAATGCTAATCAAACAGATGTTAATGCTTTCAAAGAAGCTTTTCAACAAAACATGATGAAGAAAGATCCAGCTGGTAACTGGCGTAGATATTGGCATAAGATGCCTATTATTTCAACCGAAGGTAAATTTGAAAGGATCGCTTTTTCAAACGTTGAATTAGAGTTATTACAACAACAACAATGGTTTACTAAAATAGTATGGGCTTGTTTTAATGTAACTGCAAGTGAATTAGGTTTCACAGAAGATAGTAATAGGTCTACGGAAGTAGTTCAGTCATCTGTTTATAAAAGAAAATTGATTAGGCCATTAGTTGAACATTTAGAATATCATTTTAACACAGAAATTATAAACGATTTACCATGGATGAAAGGATATGAAGACAAGGTTAAATTCGTGTTCGATAGATATGACATTGAAGAAGAGTTAGGTAGAAGAAAGGTACATTGGGAAGACATTAAAACTGGATTGAAAACAGTGAATGAAATAAGAGAAGAATTGTCATTGGATCCAAAAGAAGGTGGAGACGAATTAAGAGGACAAGGTTCACAGTTAGCTATAGGTGGAGATACTTCTAGTGTAATGCAAGATACAACTCCAATGGAAGATAACCAACAAAACGAGAAAGTAGATAAAGAAACGCGAGATAAGAAAAAAATAAAAAAAAAGTCTACGAACGAGCTAAAGAGTTGCGTGGATCCAAGTCTATCAGCGCCAGGTAATTATACTGAAACACAATTAAAAAAACTTTTAAATGAAAACCTTAATAAAACTAAAGCCGGCATTAAAGCACTAATTAAAAAAGAGGCTGGTGTGCGAGTGTTAGAAAACATTAAGTCGATCGACATGGTTTTTATTAAAAGATTGCTTGGATTAATGACTTTGAATATTATGGGCCCAGCAGTAAAAGATACAATTAAATCGGCTTTTTATAAAGGACAAGAAGTTGTAGGCAAAAAACTTGAAAAAAACTTTGTGCCGAACGAAAACTCTATTAATTTCTTACAAGATTATACCTTTGAAAATGTAGACGGTTTAAATGAAGAATTAAAGAATCGTTTGCGAGGAGAACTTCAAAGAGGTTTAATTGAAGGAGAAGGTGTTAAGGCGCTTTCTAAAAGAGTTGATAAAGTAATGGATATGGGAAAAGTTAGAGCTGACACTATTGCTAGAACGGAAGTTAGTCGTGCTGAAAACATGGGAACTTATGAAGGTTATTTACAAAGCGGTTTTGATGGAACTAAAGAATGGGTTGCTACTGTTGATAGAACTTGTCCTATTTGTAAAGCTTTAGATGGTCAAACAGTACCATTGAAAAGTAAATTTAATTATAAAGGAAAAGAAGTATTATTACCACCTTTTCACCCAAATTGTTTTTTAAAAGATACTAAGATTAGAACTGATAATGGAAATAAGAATATTCAAGATGTTGAAGTTGGTGACTTGGTTTTAACTCATAAGAATAGATTTATGGGTGTTACTAAAACTATGAGTAGAGAAGCTAATGAATATTTTGAGATTGAAGTTGGTAATGGTAAAAATAATAGAAAATTAAAGGTTACTGGAGAGCATCCTGTTATGACTCAGAATGGTTGGAAGCTTGTTAAGGATTTGGATTTTGATGATAGGTTGGTGATGTTATGATTTGTAATTGTAAATATTGTGGAAAAGAGATTAATAGAAGACCTTGTAGAATAAATAAAAGTAATGTTTATTGTAATAATTCTTGTCAACTTAAATATGAATATGAGACTGGTTTAAGAGATAATTTTAAGATTGGTATTAAAGCTAGAAAAATCAATCAAGTTAAAATGAAAGAACATAATTGGTTAAATGATAAGACATCTAGAGATAAATTAAAAGAAGTTATGCAAACTGATGAATATAGGTTAAAATCTAGTTTGTCTAAATTAGGCAGTAAAAATGGCATGTTTGGAAAAAAACCATGGAATTATATTGATGGTAAGTATAAAAAATGGGGTAATGCTTATCGTGGTTTTAATTGGAAAAAAATTAAAAAAATGGTTAAAGAAAGAGATAATTTTACTTGTGTTAAATGTGGAAAAAAAGAGACTAATAAAGAATGGTTACAAGTTCATCATATTGTGCCTTATAGATTGACTCAAGATAATAGTTTAGATAATCTTGTTACTTTGTGTTCTAAGTGTCATGGTAAAAGTGAACCTAGGTACTTGAAGATTAAAAAAATTAATAAAGTAAAAGATAATGTTAAAGTATATAATTTTAGTGTTGATGAAGATGAGAGTTATTTAGCAGAAGATTTAATAGTACATAATTGTAGATGTTCAACTGTATTTCATATAAAAGGTGAGAAAAATGCTGGTGCTTGATGTTGATTATAAAACTTTTAATGTTATGAAACAAGTAGACGCTTCTTTTTTTTGGACGGAAACCCGCAATTCTTTTGTAATGATTAAACCTTTTTCTAACATGGTTTCGAGATGTGTTTTAAAGAAAACTTCTCCGGAACAAGACGAGGCTTTCAGAGTTTCAGAGTTATATACTAACCTGGCTAAATTTGTTTATGAAATTACTATTGATGGACAAAGACATGTTTCACAAGCAATTGCACCTTTACCTCCAAGTGGTGAAATACAGGTGACTAAAGAATGAGTTTGCCGGAGTATAGAGTAGATTTAGAGAAGAAAAAGTTTGTTGAAACAAATAATGGTGCTACTGCTGTTAGAACTACAAGTATTGGAGAATTATTAGCTGGTTATGTTTATGATTCTATTGTTGCAACTTATCCAGATACAGTAACTGAAGTTTATACTTACAAAACTGGTGGAGCTAGTGGAACTACTGTGGCAACAATAACAGTTATTTATACTACTGCTACAAAAGATGTTTTGACTAGTGTGGTGAGAACTTAATGAGTTTTAAGTATAATCCTACTACTGGGAAACTTGATTTAGTTAATCCTGCAATGGAAAACGCTTTATTATTTAAAGGAAGTATTAGCGCTAATACTGATTTTCCTTTGGTGGTTGATGTTGATAATGGTTGGTTTTACACTATTCTTGTTGATGTTACAGATAATGCCGGGGCGTCTTATACTAATACTGGTCAGTCTTTTACTGTAGGTGATGAGGTTGCTTGGAATGGTACTAACTGGACTATACTTGGTAATGAGAATGATTATGTACCTTATACGGGTGCTAATGCTAATGTTGATTTAGGCGCACATAATTTAGATACTACTGGAGTTATTTCTAGTGGAACTTTGACAGATGGTACTGCTACTCTTATAGGTGGTGCATTAACAGGTGTAACTGGTGGTATTCAATTAGACGCTGACAACGCTAAACTCTACTTCGGTGCAGGAGATGATGCTTCTCTTACTTGGGATTCTGCTAAGTTTATTATAGATGCTAGTGCTGCGGACTTGGCTCAGTTAGCTGACCAGCCTACTGGTGGAACAGACCTTGCTATTGCTACTACTAAATATGTTGATGATAATGGTGGTGGGTCATATACTGCTGGAACAGGATTAGAATTAACAGGGACTGTTTTTAGTGCAAAGACACTTCAAGATAACATAATGATTAACGCTTTTAGAATTGCAGTACAAGGTTCACTATCAATTTTTAATATGATAGATGGATTTGTAGATGAGTATGAAGACGAAACAGGAATTGATACTGTAACTTCTACAGGCGAAGTTTATGATACTTCTGGAGATTATTATTATCCCGTTTCAGGAGAAGATTTGGGAACTGATTTAGAAGCAAGATGGAAATTAGATGATGACTTAGCAACCAGAGTAGTAATAGATGATATTAGTACAAATAATGGAGTTCTAACTGGCAATGGAGATACTGAATATATAAGTGTTGCTGGAAAGTTAGGAAAAGCTTTAGACTTAGATGGAGCAAATGACCATGTTCTTGCTGGAAATATTGATTTTACTGATGACAAAATTTCTGCTTTTGTTTGGGTGAAAGCAGAAAATTTTGATGATACTGGTAATATGAATATAGTAATGTCTAAATATGAAACAGGTGGAAATCATCGTGTTTGGGCTTTGAGAATGGGAACTAATGGTGCTATAACAAAAACTCTTAGTCTTTTTCTTGGTGACCCTGCTAATGGTACACTTGAATATAATGGTAGAGCTAATGCTCTTAATATTGTAAATACTGGAAGTTGGTATCTTGTTGGTTTTACTTATTCAACTGGAACATTAAAGTTTTATGTTAATGGAACTGCTTATAATCCAACTACTATTTCTGGCTCTATTCCGTCTAGTATTTATGATTGTACTGAAGAAATAAGATTGGGGGCTTTTAATATCGGTGGTGCTTCAGCTAATGAGTTTGATGGAATAATAGATGAAGCAAGAGTTTATAGTAGAGCATTAACTCAAGACCAAGTAACTGCTTTATATAATGGTGGTGTTGGAACAGAAGATATTTTAACAGACGTTGTAGAAAATATGAGTTTAGTTTCTGAAGATGTAACAGCTGAAGCTGAACCAAACACAGCAAGAATAGTATTATTAGAAGAAGATGTGGATGCTGTAACAATTAATACTGATTTGAAAGCTTATGCTTCTCGCGATGATGGTTCTACTTGGGATGAGATTACTCTTGCTGATGATGGCGATTACGATAGTGATAAACGCATACTTACTGGAGATGTTACACTTACAAGTACAGGAACAGATATGGTTTATAAAATAACAACAGCTAACGAAAAAAGTTTAAAAATTCATGGAGTGAGTTTGACATGGCAATAAAAAGATTGAAACAAAATAGTAATAATAAATTAGATTTGTTAATAGAACTTTTAATAAAAAAAGAAATTATTTCTAGTAAAGAAAAAAAAAGAATTAAAGGAGATGATTTAAAATGGTAGATGTAACAATAAAAAATGTTCCAATAGGAGCAGAAACAAAAGTAAAAGAATTAGCAATGATTGCTATTGAAAGATTTGTAAGAGCTAGAGATGTTAAAGTAGCAGAAGTTGTTACTGATAAATTTGAAACAGATATAGATGTTATTCGAATTGCTAATGCTCTTGACAAGAAATATGAAGTTGAAAAAGAAATTGAAGAGGAAAGTATAGTAAAATAATTTAATCCAAACAATTAAATAGAACATACATTCTATATATAGCTATATGTCTTCTAACCAAAAATATGTTTTCTATTCAGACGAATTTAAATCGCTTGATGACAACACAGTCCAAGGTTATATTAGTACCGGCGACAAAGATTTGGTGAATGACATTGTAACACCTAATTGCATGGTAGCTATGTTAAAACAGTTACAAGATAGAGTTATCAAAATTGATGTAGAACATGAAAGTTTTAGAGGCGGTAATGAAACCGAGCGAGAATTAAATAAATCTTTAATACCGATCGCTAAAATTACAGAAGCTTCTTATGATTCAAAAGGAATTAAAGTAACAACTCAATTAAATCCACATCATTCTAGATATCAAGAAGTTAAAAATAGTATTAAAGATAATTTTTTAGATGCTTTTTCTATCGCTTATGTAATTCCACCAGGCGGGTTTAAAATGAAAGGTGAAACAAGAATGCTTGAAAATGTAAATCTTATGAACGTGGCATTTACAGGTAATCCAGTAAATACACACGCTTCTTTCACTAATGTCGCGCTTAAATCTCTTAAAGATGGAGTAGAATGTGATGAAAGTGAAATTAATTCAAAGGACATCGGAGGTAATAAGATGACTGAAACAGAAAAAAAAGACGAAGAAGGAACTATTACACCAGAAACTCCTAAGGAAGAAACTCCTAAAGAAGTTAAAGGTGAAGAAGAAACTTCTGAAACTCCTGTAGTACCAAAAGAGGAACCTGCAGAGAACGTAGAGGCTAAAGCCATTGCAGATTTAACTAAAACTATTGACGGGTTGAAATCAAAACTTGACGAGAAAGTTAGTAAAGATGACGCAGTAGCTGAATTAAAAGCAAAAGTTGATGAAATAGACAAGGTTTTATCAGCACCACAATTTAAAGCAAGAGTAAATGTAATTTCAGATGCTCATAAAACTTTATTAGAGGAGAAAGCAGCAAGAGAGAAAGGACCTCTTGACGCTATAAATTAAGGAGGACTTTAAGATGAACGATAAACAAATAGAAGCACAAGTTGCTTATGGAATGAACGTAGGAGCTTATCAACATTCTTTCGCATCACTTCCAAACGGAACAAAATACAGCGATGCTGTAATGAATGAAAGCTTAATAATGCCTGAATTAAAATCAGCTTATGACAGAGGTAGGAAAATGTCTCTTGAAGCAGAATTAAAAGCAGAAACAATTAGTGGAATGGGAGCAGGAACAGCTGGATATTCAATGATACCGGTTTATGTTGATCCAAGAATTGTAGACCAGTCAAGGAAATTTACTCCATGGACTGCATTAGTGCCAAGAGTTACTAATCAAGGTGTAACAGCTGACTACAATAGAATTACAGCTAAAGGTGCAGCTTCATTCGAAGCAGAAGATGCAGCACAATCAGATGTAACTGATACAGAAAGCAGACAATCAACAGCAATTAAATATTTGTACTCAGTAGGTAGAGTAAGTGGACAAGCTCAAGCAGCAATGCCAAGCTATATTGTTCAAGGACTTCAACCGGAAGGAACTGGAATTACAAACACAACTTTTGGATCTCCAGCAGCACCGAACGCTAAACAATATGAAGTGTTGAAAAGAGCAAGAGCTTTGAAAGAAGCAGAAGAAGACGCTATTTGGAATGGTGACGATTCAACAACTCCAAAAGAATTTAGTGGAATTGTAAAGTTACAAGCTACAACAAACCAATTAGATAAAAGTTCAGCCGCACTTGATTGGGCAGACATTGAAACAACTGTTGCTTATTCATACGATGATAGTGGAAGACCAACTATTGCCGGTTGTGACAGTTCAACTTTAGGAGATATCAGAAAAATAATGGTAGACTCTTTCAGATATTCACCAAGAGAAATGGGTGGAGACGCTGGATTTGGAGTACCTGCAAGAGTTGTAATTGAAACAATGGTAGGTCCAATGCCAGTAGTACCAAGTCAATATTTAAGTACTTCAACAGGAGCAAAACAATGTTTCTTTTTAGATATGGAATATATTGAAATGAGAGTGCTACAAGATATGACTTACGAAGACTTAGCTAAAACTAATGATAGTCAAAAATTCATGTTAAAAGTATATGAATCATTGATTATGAAAAGTACAGCTTTCAATTCGTTCATTGACAACATAAAATAATTAAAAAGTATTGGAGAGGTTTAAACCTCTCTTTTTACTTAGACCAAGGAGGAATTTAAAATGGGAGATTTAGGAGAAATAGGAACAATAGTAGAAGCTCTGCCTAATTCAGGAATTACCTTAATAGAAGTAGTTACACCCGCAACAGTTGTCGGTGGAACAGATACTTTTACAGTAGACTTAAGCAAATATGGGTGCACTAATATTAAAGGTGTTCTCGGATTTGATGAAACAACAACAGGACAAGTAGTAGTACAAAATACAAGCACAACATCAGTTACAGCATCAACATTAACTTTGACAACTGTAACAGCAAATACTTGTGTACATTCATACTACATCTGGGCATACTGAGGTGATGAGAGATGACAGCAAGAGGAGATATCATAGATTATGGGGGAACCGTGAAAAAGGTTTTACCTAATTTAGGAACTAAAATAATTCAAGTTGTAACAGCAGCTACCGTTGTAGGTGGATCTGATACAATGACTGTAGATTTAACAAAACATGGTTGTTATAATTTACACGGAATAGTAGTAAATGATGAAACAACAGCTGGGAGTGCAGTGGTTCAAGCTGCCCCAACAACAACTGTTTCGGCAGGAGTTGTAACAATTACTTTAGGAGGAGGAGCAACTTGTGTTAAAACAATATTGCTTTTCGCATATTAAGGAGGTATTGATATGACTGATTTAGGAGAAGTAGGAACACACACAGATATAACACCTAATTGCGGTGTAAAAATAATTAGTTGGTACACAGATGCTACGCCAGATGCAGCAGATACTCTGGAAATAGATTTAGAAACTTATGGCTGTACAAAAGTGCATGCGGTTTTTGGATTTAGTGAACAGACAGCAGGAAGCATTGTTATTTTGGATCAGCCAATAGTAACTTTAGTTACTTCAAGCGTTTTGAAGGTAACAATACCAGCAGGAACAAATGACGACATAAGAAATTATTTAGTTTTCGCGTATTAAAAATAAGAGGAGGACGAAACGATGACACGAGTAAAAGAAACAATAGGATACATGTTAGAAAAGAAAACAATTCTTTGTAATGACGCGCATAGTGGTGCAACAGCTACAAGTTCGGTAGCAATAGATAATGGTACTTGTTTTATAGACCAAAATCAAACAGCAGCAACTATAATTTATCCAATAACTGGACTTCATACAGGAGACAGAATTAAAAGAATTAGAATCGTTGGTGCAATCGGGGCTAAATCCGGTGGGGCCACAACAGTAGATGCTGATTTAAGATTAGTAACAGGTGGTGCAGGTGCAGTAACTGATGCAAGTTGTTCAGCTGACATTACACAAGTAGATGTTGAAGCAGATACAGCATTGGATTCAGCAAGTGCAAGCGATGTTGATGTAGAAGTTGCAACCGATTACCAATATTATGTATTGGTTACAATTACAACAGCAGACAACGCAGAAAACGATGTTTCATTAACAGGAATAGAAGTAGATGTAAACGAGGATAGACCTTAAGAGTTTGATATTATGGGACGATTAAAAGAAACCATTGGATATGCTCTTGAAAAGAAAATTATTACTTGTAACGCAGGCCATAGTGGAATTACTGGAACAAATACTTTTGCAACAGATGACGGAACTTGTTTTGTCGACAAAGCTCAAACAAATACAACAATAATTTATCCAGTTAGTGGGTTACATGTTGGAGATAAAATAAATCAGTTCAGAATTACTGGCGCTTTAGGTGCTGACACAGCAAAAGCTACCGTTGTAGACGCAAATCT